>Ga0316207_10001373_pt1 | contig 30372 bp, 26 predicted proteins | sample 6weekpyrite_MG_FD_204943 | JGI IMG/M metagenome (GOLD analysis project Ga0316207, IMG submission 204943) | Microbial mat bacterial communities from mineral coupon in-situ incubated in ocean water Damariscotta River, Maine, United States -... | ecosystem: Environmental > Aquatic > Marine >...
TGCCTGAGTCGGTAGAATAGTCGTTTATTAAATCCTCAATAATCCGAGTCATTGCATGAGTTACCAGGTGTTGGCCCGCAAATGGCGGCCGCGCAACTTTGAAGAAATGGTTGGTCAAAGCCACGTCCTGCGGGCACTGATCAATGCACTCAATAATGATCGCCTGCATCATGCCTACCTGTTTACGGGTACGCGAGGGGTGGGAAAGACCACGATTGCCCGTATTCTCGCTAAATCACTCAATTGTGAGCAAGGTATCAGTGCGACACCCTGTGGTGAATGCAGTACCTGTCGCGAAGTCGATGAAGGGCGCTATATTGATCTTATCGAGGTGGATGCGGCATCCCGTACCAAGGTCGATGAGACCCGCGAGCTGCTCGACAACGTCCAGTATGCGCCAACACGGGGTCGCTACAAGGTCTACCTCATCGATGAAGTGCACATGTTCTCGAACCACAGCTTCAATGCCTTGCTCAAGACACTTGAAGAGCCACCACCGCATGTGAAGTTTTTACTGGCAACCACCGATCCACAAAAGTTGCCCGTGACCATCCTGTCGCGTTGCCTGCAATTCAACCTGAAAGCACTGCCTCAGGAGCAGATCCACGATTACTTGACCCATATCCTTGAACAGGAACAGATCCAGGCCGAGCAGCCAGCTGTCCGCCAGATTGCACGTGCCGCACATGGCAGTATGCGTGATGGTTTGAGCCTGCTGGATCAGGCCATTGCCTTCAGTGGTGGTGAGCTCAATGAAGATGATGTCTGTAATATGCTCGGTGTTATAGGGCAGCACTTTGTGGTGGACCTGCTCAAGGCGCTGGCCGTAAATGATGCCGCCGCCGTGCTTGCCTGTGTGCAGGCAATGTCAGAACAATCGGTTGATTATGAAGTCACCCTTGCTGACCTGTTGGCCATGTTGCAGCGCATTGCCATCGCACAGGCTGTACCGGATGCCGTGGATGATTCACAAGGTGACAGGGAGACCGTGCTCGCATTTGCAGAACAATTCAGCCCGGAAGATGTGCAGTTGTTTTACCAGTCAGGATTGATTGGTCGACGCGACTTGCCACTGGCCCCGCAATTGCGTGGTGGCTTTGAAATGGTCTTGTTGCGGATGTTGGCCTTCCAGCCGGATAGCGGTACTTCTCAGTCGGCAGGTCCAAAGCAGGGACGTACGCCTGCATCGACACCTGCAAAAAAGCCTGATGTTTCAACTGCGCACGCACCTGCAGCAGCGGTGGTCAGTGAAACAGTTACACCGGAATCGATACCTGTTGATGCGATGGCAGCGGAGCCCACATCTCCAACCACACCACCTCAGCCAGTAGCAACGGTTACGGCAAGTGATGATTGGTCGAGCATTATTGAAGCAATCGGTCTTGGTGGCATGGAGCAATTGCTTGCATCGAATTGCACCCTGACCTCGCGTGAAGGTTCGCAGTGGAACCTGGTATTGGGCAGTGAACACAAACAACTGCATAACGACAGGTTTGAGAAGCGTATTGAAACGGCATTGCAGGATTACTTTAAAGAAAAGATTAAATTATCTATCGAACATGGTGAACAAGTCGCGGAAACCCCAGCGATGAAAACAGTTCGCCATAACGAAGAACGCCAGCAACAGGCGGAAACAGAGGTTGCCAATGACTCAGTTGTGCAGTCCTTACAAGATCGCTTTGGTGCAACCGTACAGGCAGTTAAACCGATAGAACAAAACACATAATTTTGAAACAGATAGCAATGAGGAAAATGAAATGAAGGGCGGACTCGGTGGCATGATGAAGCAGGCGCAGAAGATGCAGGAAAATATGCAGAAGGCGCAGGAAGAGTTGGCAGATATGGAAGTCACCGGTAAGGCTGGTGGCGGCATGGTCGAAGTGACTATGAATGGGCGCCATGATGTAAGGCGCGTAAATATTGATGACAGCTTGCTGGGTGAAGACAAAGATATGCTCGAAGACCTCGTGGCAGCGGCGGTGAATGATGCCGTGCAGCAGGTTGAGAAGACTTCACAAGAAAAAATGGCCGGAATGATGGGTGGTATGCAGCTTCCACCCGGTATGAAACTGCCATTCTAGACACGGTTCGATGTCACACAGTCCATTGATTCAACAGCTCGTCGAAAGCTTTTGCTGCCTGCCCGGTGTCGGGCCGAAGAGTGCGCAGCGTATGGCCTACCACCTGCTGGAACGTGACCGGGAAGGCGCGCATGCGCTGGCTAGTGCGCTGGCCAGCGCGGCAGATAATGTCGGTAATTGCCGTGAGTGTCGCACGTTCACTGAAACCGAGGTGTGTGGCATTTGTGCGAGTGACAAACGTAACCGTGGTGTGGTGTGTATTGTCGAGACACCTGCCGATGCGCTCGCCATTGAACAGGCAACGGGTTACAGCGGTGTCTATTTTGTGTTGATGGGACATTTGTCACCACTTGATGGTATAGGCCCTGAAGATATTGGCTTGGATGTTCTGACCAAGCGCCTTGCGGAAGAAGATATTGAAGAGCTGATCGTGGCGACCAACTCGACCGTAGAAGGTGAGGCCACTGCACACTACATCAGCAGTCTTGCGCAAGACAATGATATTAAGGTGAGCCGGATTGCGCATGGCGTACCACTTGGCGGTGAACTGGAGTACGTCGATGGCCAGACCCTGTTCCATGCCTTTTCCGGGCGACGTCAAATCTAGTTGGTATGTGAAAAGAATCAGCAAAGGTCGGCAATGCCGACCTTTTTTATTCGTCTTCCAGTGACTCGATAATGCGGCAGTAGCTGTCAAAACGCAGCTGTGAAAGTTCACCAGCATCAATGGCTGCATGAATGGCACAACCGGGTTCTGTCTTGTGCTGGCAATCATTGAATTTGCATTGACCCTGGTATGGGCGTAGTTCTACAAAGCCGTTAAAGACCTCGTCTTGACCAATCTCCCAGAGCCCAAATTCGCGTACCCCGGGTGAGTCGATCAAGTCGCCCCCGTCAGGGAGATGGTACAGTCGTGATGCACTCGTAGTGTGTGTGCCTTTGTTACTGCTGGTGGAGATCTCGGCAGTTTTTATATTCAGTCCCGGTAGCAACATGTTGACGAGTGATGATTTACCTACCCCCGACTGGCCGACAAAAATGCTGGTGTGGTTATTGAGCTCAGGCATGAGTGTGTCCATACCGTGGAGCTGCTTGGCACTTGTTTCCAGCACCGTGTAGCCAAGGCCGCTATAAAGGGATAGTCGTTGCCTGTAACTGTCGAGTTGTTCTTTATCAAGTAGGTCGACCTTGTTTAATACGATTACGGGCGTAATCCCGAGTGCTTCAGCGGCCACAAGGTAGCGATCGATCATGCCTTCGTTGAGTTCCGGTTTGATGGCGGCAATGATAAAGATACGGTTAATATTCGCGGCAATGGCCTTGATCTGGCCACGACTATCAGGACGTGCGAGTAAACTGTCACGCGGCATCACTACGGCAATGGCAAATTCACCAGGAATGGTTTCATCGAGTAATACACGATCACCGGTGACAACCGCGCCGATATTCTTGCGTCGTGCACAGGTGAAAATTCCGTCTGCCGTTTCCACATCAAGCAGATGACCACCCTGGCCGATGACGGTGCCGGCTATTTCATCGCCAGAAAGCTTGTTGATGCGATCACTTTGTCGAGACTCGATACGACGGGATTGTTGTTGTGTCAGTCTGCGTTTGGCCATGTAGCTTATTCGTTACCGGGTACCAGTGCATCAAACCGCGCAGCACAGATAAAATCATTTAAAGACAGACCACCAATCGAATGCGTGGTGAAGTGAACGGTGCAGCGGTTGTAACCCACCTCGAGATCAGGGTGATGATCCTGCTGGTGGGATACCCATGCCGTCGCATTCACAAAGGCGATGGTTTTATAGTAATTTTTAAACCTGAAGCAGCGTGTCAGCACCTTGCCGGTATCATCCAGCTGCCAACCGTGCAGTTGTGTGAGCAAGCCAGGTATTTCATCATTGCCAAGTGTTGGACTGCCTTTGCTAACGGCTTGACAGTCTTGTTCAACCAGCATGGTCATGTATTGGCAGCCAGGTGTGCGATACGGATCGCAGCCGGCGGGTGACTGTCATGAAACGCCGAGTAGAGTGGGTCGGGTGTCAAGGTGCTGGCATTTTCTTCATACAGTTTAACCAGTGCCAGGGTAAGCGCTTCAGCGCTGCTGACTTCAGCAGCATAGGCATCAGCCTCGAATTCATGCTTGCGCGAGAACCAGGATGACAAGGGGTGCAAGAAGAAGGTGAAGACCGGCATCGCGATTAGAAACAGCGCCAGTGCGGCATGGAGCGAGGGCGTTGATAGCCCGAGCCCGGTGTAAAACCATGCCTGGCCGACAAGCCAACCGAGAATGGCAAGGCCGATGAGGCTGAAAATGGCCATGCTGATGATGCGCTTGATAATGTGTTTACGCCGGAAGTGACCGAGCTCATGGGCGAGCACGGCTTCAATTTCATCTGCCGACAGGCTCTCGATGAGGGTGTCAAAAAAGACGATGCGCTTATTTTGGCCCAGGCCACTGAAATAGGCATTACCGTGACCTGAACGGCGTGAACCATCAATGACGAAGATACCGTTACTGGTAAAACCACAACGTGTCAGTAGTCCCTGGATGCGTTCACGCAGTGCACCTTCCTCGAGTGCACTGAAGGTATTAAACAAGGGGGCAATAAAGGCAGGGTAGGCCCACATCATAAACAGGCCAAAGCCAGTCCAGACTGCCCAAACCCAGAGCCACCATAATTCACCGGCATTGCCCATCAGCCAGAGAACCAGTGCAATCAATGGCGCGCCAATGACCACCAGTAACATGAGTTGTTTAAGCTGGTCGCTGAAAAAAATGGCCAGGGTCGATTTATTAAAACCAAAGCGTTCCTCGATGACAAAGGTGCGATACAGGGCCATCGGAATGTCTATGAGTGACATAATGGCAAACAGGCTGAGCAGGAAACCGGTCCCGATCCATAACGTATCCAGCTCTGTTCCCAGCCAGAAGGTATTGAGTAGCTCAAGGCCACCGCCCAGTGTCCAGGCAAGCAGTAATAGCCCGCCAATGACTATCTCAATGCGCTCCAGCGATGTCTTGGCGATGGTGTAATCGGCAGCCTTTTCGTGAGCCGAAGGTTCAATACGGCCTGCAAAGGCCTCTGGCACGGTCCCGCGGTGTCCGGAGACAAACCGAATATGACGGTTCGCCAGCCAGATTTGTACAGTTGTATAAAGTCCGAGTGCGGCAACGAAAAGAATCGAGAATAATGATGATGTCATGGTGCTCTAAAATGTTGTTTGCGTTTGTGAATACGGCAGGGTAGCCTGTGTTTTTCTGCCTGACAAGCTGTTATTTTCTGGAGTAATAAATGGCGCAAGATGACAATAACCTGATATGGATTGATCTCGAAATGACGGGATTGGATACCGTCAATGACCAGATTATCGAAATTGCGACCATTGTTACCGATAAAGACCTGAATGTCCTCGAAGAGGGGCCGATCATCGCGATTCATGTCGATGATAGCGCACTTGATGCGATGGATGACTGGAATCAGAAACAACACGGTGGCTCGGGGCTGATTGAACGGGTTCGAAACAGCGAATTTTCGGTATCTGATGCCGAGAAACAGACGCTTGAGTTCTTGCAGAAGTATGTCAGGAAGGGTAAATCACCGATGTGTGGCAACAGTATTTGCCAGGACAGGCGGTTCATGGCGCGCTTAATGCCTGAACTTGAAGACTATTTTCATTATCGTAATCTTGATGTCAGTACCCTGAAGGAACTTTCACGTCGCTGGGCACCGGCTGTCTACAAGGGGTTTTCCAAGACCTCGTCGCACCTCGCCATGGACGATATCCGCGACTCAATTGCAGAGTTGCAACACTATCGCGAACATTTCCTGGTCATACCGACGTAATTGAGCGTTTTACTGTCGGGCGTTACTGGATAATAAAGTTGGTGAAGTACATATCTTCGATCAGGGGTTGCTCAAGCTCTGGTTTGAGTGCCTCAAGGACTTCATTCAGGGCTTGTTTACGCAGGCGCTCTTTACCTGTGGCGGAGTAGAGGTCATTCGCTTCCTGGCCACTGAGCAGCATTAGCATGGTATGGCGAATAATGCTGTCATGATGCAGCAGTTTTTCACTGATCTTTACATCCGACAATTTGAACTGCACCTGGACCTGCAAAAAGCGCAGCCTGTCACCATCATTGACGTTTACGGTAAAAGGCGGGCTGAGCTCAAGGTAGCCTGGACCACTGGTCGGTTGATCGCCACCAGAAACGGCGAATGATTGTGATGAGCCGAAAAGTAACAATAAGGCAGTAACAAAACCCAGGATTTTTTTCATAACCAACCGTTCCAAAAGCGATAATTTATATAAATATCGGCCGTATGGTAAGAATCTGCAAGTTATTTTTCAATTATTTTTTACCATGCTAACAAAATAGTCTTAGTTCTCATAAAGCTAGCTAGAGATATCAAAATGTAAGTTGATTTGGTTTTGCGGGGGCGTGCGCAGCAGGAACCCGCCCTAGTATTTTATAAATACACAAAATATTGAGAAATGCCTCGATTCAAGAAATCGCGAAATAGGACGATATACTACTAAGCAGTCAATTTGGCTCTCCTCCCATACACTGCGTTGCTGCAAGAGTCTGTAACCCCGAATATTTTCGGGGTTTTTTTTGGCAATTGTAAACATTTATTAAGAATCTACGCTAAGAGCAGTATTTTTCTAAAAAATCTGTATTGTTAGGCGATATAGAACTATCAAGGTAGCGCGATAAACGAGTCATGGAAACTCAGCAACATGCAGCATTATTAATAAATCCTGAGCCCGGTACGGTTAAGGTACTAACCGATCAACTCGATCAGCATGGCTATAATTTATTCGCGACCAGTGAGCTTGACAGCATTACAAGAGAGTTGACTATTGTCGCACCCGACCTGATTTTCCTGGAGTGGGGAAATACTAATCCTGATGAGTTCCTGGCACTGACACGAGAAATTGCCGAGTATGTAAAAAAAGGCCACTCGCAACTCATTGTCATTTGTGAAAGCGAGAGCAACCTCATTGACCGGGCACTTAATGCGGGTGCCAGTGATTACATTGTTCGACCTTTAAAAAATATACGCATCAACAAGCGTATTGAAGCTCTCATACGAACGCATAAAAGCGAATCACACGCCAGGCATCTGGTTTACCATGATGCATTAACCGGCCTGCCTAACCGACTATTACTTGTCGATCGTATTGAACATGCAATTACCCGCGCTGAAACTCAAAACAAGCTCGTCGCGATCCTGATGATCGATCTTGACGACTTCAAGCTGATTAACGACACACTGGGACATGATTGTGGTGATGATTTGCTTGCAGAAGTTTCTCAACGACTGACGGGGCAGATAGGCGAACTGGATACTGTTGCGAGACTGGGCGGTGATGAATTTATCATCCTTATCGAATCGGTTGAATCTCCCGCGATTGCAGCCGTGATGGCGAAACGTATTAATGAATTGATGACAGTTCCATTCAGTGTAGACCAGCATACACTTCACCTCAGTTGCAGTACCGGTATCGCGATGTGGCCGTATGATGGCAAGAATATTGGTCGATTGCTAAAACACGCTGATACGGCCATGTATAAAGCCAAGGACTCTGGCAAGGATCAATTCAGTTTCTACCAGAGCGATATGGAAGAACAGGTCACCGAACGTTTGTCAGTCAGTAATGACATACGGGTAGCGCTTGAGAAGGATGAGTTTATTGTTTTTTATCAGCCACAAGTGGATTTTAAAACAGGAAAATTGACAGGTATGGAAGCCCTGGTCCGCTGGCAACATCCAGACAGGGGCATTATGCCACCAGGCGTGTTCCTCCCCGTTGCAGAAGAAAGTGGCCTGATTATTCCAATTAGTGACAGGGTAATGGAAATCTCATGTGCACAGATTAAACAATGGCGTGATATGGGCCTTGATGTGCCTCATGTCGCCGTGAACTTGTCTACACGACACTTTTATCAACCTGATTTGCTACTACGGATAAAGCGACTTTTGAAAAAATACCAGTTGCAAGGTAGTGATCTTGCAATAGAAATCACCGAAACAACGGCAATGGAATCACCAGATGCGATTATCCCGGTTTTGAATGGGTTGAAAGAATTGAACATCGGTTTGGCCATTGATGATTTCGGGACAGGCCACTCTTCTCTGGCTTACCTTAAAAAATTCCCAGTCGACACATTAAAAATTGATCGAATATTTGTAAGTGACATACAAAATGGCCCGGATGACGAGGCATTGGTGAATGGTATTCTTTCGCTCGCAAATGCATTTGATCTGGAGGTGGTCGCGGAAGGTGTTGAAACAGAAGAGCAAGCAAATATGCTGAGAACAAAAGGTTGCCAGGTTGCCCAGGGTTACCTGTATAGCAGACCTGTTGATACAGATACCATGACGACCGTATTACGGGCTGGATACTTGTCGGCAGATTCAGACATTGAAGCAGCATTTCCGACAACTAATGATTGTACTCAATCACAGTGAATATTATTTTAATTATTTGTAATCAGGAAAACGGAGAGGGAAGACAGGTTTAATGGAAGTCATTGCCGGAGACAATGATTTGGTTGCGGCGGGTAGACGAGAACACCGTCACTTACCTATGCAAAGTCAGATCACGCTCATGTTTATGGCAGTGATGTTGGTGATTGCTGTGTCGGGGTCATTGATAAACAGCTGGGTTACTGCTGGTGCATTTATCTCGGACATTGAACAAACAGCACGCCAGATATTCAAACACGTGGTTTTTGAATTAGAAGAGCATCACCTGGATAACGATCTTCATAGTTTCAGTCATAGTGTTAAGGCTATTGGACATGCTGAAGAAGTAAGAAGTATTGCTATCCTTAATAATGATGGGAAAATAATTTTAAATGTTGCTGGTGATGTTGGTCGTCATATGCCCGAGGATCTCAAGCAAGGTATTGAGAATATATTCAGGACTGAAAAATCCCTACATTACCTTAAATATTTTTCTGGTGTTGATAAATCAAGTGCAGGAGATGAATCGACTGCTCATGGTGTAAATGCTGACCATCCTGAAAAGAACATATTACCAAGGTCGGGGTATGTCTATATTGCACTCGATACGCAGGATATGTTCAAAGCAGCATTTTTCTCATTTGTCTGGACATTTTTTGTCACCACGGTGGCTGCAGTAATTATCAGTTTTGTTTCAATTTTTGTAATCAGACGATTTACACGTCCTTTTAACAAATTGGCAACGGCCATGCTTGGTGCACAATCAGGGCAACAGGGTGTGCGGGTTTCTCCTGATGGTGCAAAAGAAATTTTCGAGATGGCCAACGCCTTCAATTCTATGATGCATGTATTAGAACTACGTGAATCAAGGTTGTTGTCGCAAAATAGCGAACTAGAGTTGCGTGTAAAAGAACGGCAGATGGTTGAGAGTGAACTGCGTCATCAATCAGCACGGTTGAAAGCGGTTATTAATTACTCTATGGATGGAGTAATTGTTATCGCACCAGACCTGAAGGTCATATCAATGAACCCTTCGGCGAAAAAACTTTTTTCATATTCAACGGCTGAATATGAGATGGAGTCGTTAAAGAAAATTCTCCCGGGCACTGTGACCAAAAGTATAGGGCAAACAGGTGAACAGATTGTATTGGGTCAGTATGAGGCAGAGGCTGTCAATGTGAATGGGGGGCGAGTAGCGGTAGATGTGTCTGTCAACAGCATGATGGTTGAGGATGTCGAGCACTACCTGGTGACAGCCAGGGACATTACAGTACGAAAAGAAAATGAACGAAAGCTGCAAGACTATCAGAAGAACCTTGAAGTAATGGTAAAGGAACAGACGCGGGATATTGAGCAAGCAAGGGATGCAGCGCTTTCTGGTGAGCGAGCGATGTCAGCCTTTCTTGCAAACATGTCTCATGAGATACGGACACCGATGCATGGAGTACTTAGCTTTGCCTCCATAGGGCTGAAAAAGAACGGTAAGGTTTCTGAAGAGAAAATTGCCGAGTTCTTCAATGAGATCAAGCGTAGTGGTGAATACTTGCTTGAAATTCTGAATGATTTGCTTGATTTGTCGAAATTAAAAGCAGGCATGATGAATTATCAATACACAAGTTCATGCCTGGTAAGGGTGGTTGAAATCATTATTCGAGAGTTCAGTGTGCTTGCAGACAATAAACAACTGCGAACGACACTTAATATCAGTGGTGATGAGCGTGACATTGAAATGGATGTATTACGTCTCACCCAGGTGGTTCGGAACCTGTACTCTAATGCCATTAAATATTGCTCAGAAGGGACTGAGCTGGTTTTTGATATTGATTTTACTGATAAAGACATTGTTGTTTTTTCACTTGAAAACACAGGCTCAAGAATACCCGAGAATGAATTAGAAACTATTTTTACGAGCTTTTCACAAAGCAGTGCGACCTCAAATGATACTGGCGGAACGGGTCTTGGTTTATCGATTTGTAAAGAAATTATTGAAATTGGACATAAAGGTGAAATTTATGCCGAGAATACCGGAGTAGATAGTGTCAGGTTTACTGTACGTGTTCCAGGTAAGTATCTACTCGAAGAGTGAGATAGCTGATTAGTCTATTTAAATCTTATTGATGGCGAAGGTTGGTTATGAAAAGTTCTACAAGAATTCTCATTGTCGATGATGATGAAAGAAATAGACGAATACTCTATGAAATCCTGGGTGATGATTTCATTCTTGAGGATGCCGAAGATGGGGAGTCTGCACTGGATATCCTTCCCGTATTCATGCCGGATATCATTCTCCTTGATATCATGATGCCCGGTATTGATGGCTACGAGGTTTGTCGACGAATAAGGGATTCCGCACAATTTAAAAATGTAAAAATCATTCTGGTTTCAGGTAAATCGCTGACTGAAGAACGGCTTGAGGGGTACAGTGCTGGCGCTGATGACTTTGTTAGTAAACCCTTTGATATGGATGAAATTGTTGCAAAACTTAAAGTCTTCGCACGTCTTAAATCTATGGAAGAGATCAACAAGATCAAGACAGATTTTCTTTCTTTAATTTCACATGAAACGAATACACCGCTTAATCATATTCTTGGCTTATCAAAAATATTGTTGTCCGAACCGCTCACAGAAAATGTAAAGGGTACTATCGAAGATATCGTCGGTTCAGCTACTTCCTTGCATGACAAGATTACAAATATTTTATTTCTGACCAAACTTAAACAGGGGGCTATCAGTACACCCATTAAAATGAACGTTGAGGAATTGATTCGAAGTGCGGTCAATGAAAAGGCTAATTATGAAGGAAAACAGCCCGTTCGCTATGATATCGAGGAAGGACTAATGATTTCCGGCGATTATGCTCTCTTGACACGAATGTTTTATGAACTCTTCAGGCAAGCATTTGAATCATATGATGGTGAAATATGTTGCTCGGCAGTCCAAGCAGAGTCGAGCAAAGGTGGTAATGAGCTGGCCATTGATATTACCTGTAGTGGAAAAAAATTAGCCAAAAAAGATATTGAACACTTTTTTGACCCTTTTTATACAACGAACCTGATGAATCATCAGGAAGGTCTGCGTATAAGCCTGGCAATATGTCAGCAGATCGCGTTAATGCACCAGGGCCAATTAAGCGTGCAAAGTGATGAAGAAACAGGAACTTGCATGTCTGCGAGGTTACCAACTGGGTAATATTGCTATGATTGCATCAGGTAGCTAATTTTATTAAATATTTCCATGCAGGTGTCGATAGCTTCACTGGAAAAGTAATGGAATGCATGCGTGCATAAAAGAAATGAGCCAAGAGAATACATCAAATACTTATTCCATGATTAATTATGTTGTTATTACGGCAGCAACAGTGCTTGTGTTGCTGTTTTGGTATCTGGATATGCCGGGTATGCTCCTTGCTACATCGCTCACAGGTTTTATTATCATTTTTCGCATGGGAAGAGCTCGATCTGGTGAGCCTGTTTTGGATACCGATACGTCTAATCCCGCCGCCGACGCAGCGGCTCAGCAAAACATGGTCTATGCTGAATTGGCGGCGCGCCTGCAAGCAGAAAGTGAATCGATCAGTAATGAAACTGCACGTATTTCCAGCATGGTAGGTGAGGCGTCATCGGAATTGTCCAGCAGTTTTGAGTTACTGCACCAGCAATCCAGTGAACAACGTGCCCTGGTCGATGAAATGATGACCGGCAAAGATGACATGGAGGAAGAAGGCGTTTCACTCCGTGGCTTTATTGATGATACTGAACAAATGATGAGCTTCTTCATTGAGACCATCATTAACACCAGTAAGGAGAGTGTGCGGCTGGTTTATAAACTTGATGATCTGTCTGAACAAGTGATCTCGATAGAAACTTCACTGAAGGATTTGAAATTCATATCAGACCAGACAAACCTTCTTGCCTTGAATGCAAGTATCGAAGCCGCAAGAGCGGGTGAACTGGGTCGAGGTTTTGCGGTGGTCGCTGACGAGGTTAGAACCTTATCGATGAGTTCCTGTGATTTCAGTAACCAAATTCATGATATTGTGGCCCAGACAGCACAAGGAATGAAAGACGCACGTGAGGTCATTAATGAAATCGCTTCTCGTGATATGCGTTATGTAATCGATGCCAAGGCGAAGATAAACAAGATCTCTGGCGCAATCCAGACTATCCAGACGAAATCTGAGGAGAATATGAAAAAGGTCTCAGGTATCGCCGCAAATATTGATGATTCTGTTGGCGTTGCGGTACGTACATTACAGTTTGGTGATATTGTTAAGCAACTTGCCGATCATGTTGCTAACAGGGGAAATAATATCTCTGCTGCATCAGCTATTGTTGAAGGTAGTATATCAATGGATAATGATGCTAAGAATGATACAGAGTTGTTTGAGAATTTCGTAGCAGTTAGCCAGGCATGTACAGAGGCTATAGTGATGATAGACAGTATTCAGGATTCGTCTGTTTCACAAGAAAAAATGGATGCAGGTGACATAGACCTGTTTTAACAAATCGCTAACGATGGTGAAATTATGGGTGTAGAGCTTAAAAGTGGTAGCGGCAGCAGTGAGGCTATTATCGTTATTTCAGGACGATTTGATTTCTCTATGAATAGTGATTTTCGTAAGATACTCGCAGATTCGGCAGAAACGGCAGTAAAATACACCATTGATATGGGTGCAGTAGAGGATATAGACAGTTCCGCACTGGGCATGCTGTTGCTACTCCGTGACAAGGCTGGAGGCGATGCGGCCAATATTGATATTGTAAAATGTAACCCTGATATTGTTGAAATGCTTCGTATGGCAAATTTCCAAAGCATGTTTAATATCAAGTAAACCACTTTCATGAACATACTTATTGCCGAAGATAGCGAGCTTAGCCGCAATGTTCTGACATCTTTACTGGTAAAGTATGGCTTTGATATTCTTATCGCTTGTAATGGTTTGGAAGCGGTAGAGCAATACGAAAAACATAACCCGGATCTCATTCTGATGGATCTGATGATGCCTGTCATGGACGGTTATGAGGCAATTGTTGAAATAAAAAAAATTGCAGGCGATAAATTCATTCCAATTATCGTGCTTACATCAATCATTGAAGCTGATTCACTTGTGAAGTCCATTGAATGCGGTGCAGATGATTACCTAAGTAAACCTTATAATGCAGAGGCCATCCAGGCCAAAATACTTGCCTTATCACGTATAAAAGCACTCCATGATGCCCTTGACGAGAAAACACGGTTATTACAGGAGCACAATGCGCGGGCTGAATCAGAACTGGTGCTTGCTGAACATATCTATGATGGTGTTGTTACCCAGGGAGACATAACTCGGCCATTTCTGAAAAGTTACCTGAGACCAGTAACTAATTTTAATGGTGATATTTTTCTTGTTTCGCATACACCATCGGGTGGGCTGCATATATTCCTGGGTGATTTTACTGGCCATGGTTTATCAGCTGCTATTGGTGCCATTCCCGCTTCTGAAGTCTTCTACAGGATGACCAAAAAAGGTTTTTCAATTGGCGACATCGCTGTTGAGATGAATAATCGTTTAAAGCGATTATTACCGGTACACATGTTTTGTGCAGCCTGTTTTATTGAAGTGGACTTGAATAGGTCGGCGATGCATGTCTGGAATGGAAGCATGCCAGATGTGGTTTTGTTGGACGGTGACGGTGAGATTAAACATGTCATTGCTTCATCGCATTCGGCTCTGGGTATAGAGTCAGATGAAAAATTCGATCGCAATCACGAGGTTTTCTCTATCGATGGTGATGAGAAACTTTATATGTGCAGTGATGGGCTTATTGATATTCGGAATAATGAAGGAAAAAAGTACGGCAAGGACCGGTTTTATAGCGCTTTTAAGACTTTTACCGATTCAGAAAGTAGATTTCCTGCCATGGTGGAGGACTTCACTAACTATGCGGTTGATGGCGAAATCTGTGATGATATATCACTGGTTGAAGTGGACTTAAACAGGGAGCTTGATACCTGGTTGGTCGATAATAAGTCGATCGCAGAGAATAAAGAATTGCCAACCAGCTGGCAGGTCAGTTTGTCATTTGATGCAGATACTCTAAAGCTTACAAACCCAGTTCCTTTGCTTCTCAACCTTGTAATGGGAATACAGGCTGCAGAAGGTCATCGAGAAAGAATTTATACAATACTTAGTGAATTTTTCTCTAATTCTCTTGAGCATGGTTTATTGAAGCTGGATTCGGCATTAAAGAAATCACCAGCGGGCTTCCAGGAGTATTATGAAACAAGAGAAAAACGCCTTGCAGAATTATCGGATGAAACTATCACGATGTTTATCTCACAGCGTCCTGAAAACAAAAAAGGTTTGATTACCATCGAAGTCAAAGATACAGGGGATGGTTTTAGTATAGACAGTCACGCCGCCAAGAGTCTTGACGATAACATTGGTATGTCAGGTCGTGGCATACCGCTTATTAGAAAAATGTGTGAATCGCTTGAATATAGTGACAAGGGTAACGAAGTGAAAGCAGTATATGTATGTGACTAGTTCCAGGTTGTGTACGTCAATGGGGTATTAATAACTTCCCCCCCCCCTAAAAAAGCAGCATCTAAATTCCTTTCTTATTACGATATAGAAACAGACAATTATTGTGTTTTACAATGATGTCATGTAGCGATTTGGCAAGGGTTTGTTGTTGCTCAGTGGTGTGCCCACTGTTGCTGTAATAGAGTGAGGATAAAGTATCAAGATAAGGAACTATATCGGTTCCATGGTAAGTCTCCCAGTAATGGCACCACCTTCCCAGGCTTATATTATTCTGCCAGCCTCGTACTCGTGCATATTCTCTTAACAGGCTGATTAGTTCCGAAGGCGAGCGAGCGGCAAGTAAGGCATTACAAAGCTTGCGCAAGGCCGTTCGGCATTTATACCAGGCATTCAATTGTTTTATTGCGTATGTAGTCAGTAATAACACTGCGATAGCTAAACCAACAACAATTATAGAAAAAACATATGAATTAAAAACTAATATAGCGCTGGCGGGATATGAAACTGACTGCAAGCGGCCAACGTCAGGATCGAAGTATTGAATACGTAACCCTGGTAACGAATGGTAACCGGGATGAGTAAAGGAAACAGGGATGGACATTGAAAGTGTATTGTTTTCAGGGCCCAGGTCATCGGTATTTGAGTGAGAGTAGGAAACAGAACCGAATGATATGGAGCCGTTGTCCTGGAGTTGACTCTCAAAAGAAGGTGTTGGGCTTATGCGTGTATCGATGCCCGTAAGGATTACTTTCCAGTTAAATGAATCAGAAAAATGTAATTGTTCATGATTTTCCCCCGCAGACTTTATTGCAGGTTTTCCTATTAGCATATTGGGTGGAATATAGTTGGGTAGGGCTTGTGTGTGAAGTTTAATTGCCGGTGGATAAAACTTACGTTGCACCTTGCCATGGAGATGATAATTAACTGCGGGCAGAAGTAATTCAGATATGCCGGCCTGGTAAGGAGAAAACACCCAGCCAGTGGTCAGTATCGTATTACCTTTAGAATCGACTTCTCTGCGAGGTAGGACAGTCGCAGAAATAATTCCAGGCAGCTCGATGTCATCAATGCTTAAGGATGCGAATTTATCCGGGGTTACTATGCGAATAGAAATAACATGTTGCTGTCGTTGCCAGCCTACGATGTCATCCTGGTGGGTTGAGAAAATGATTTTTGCGCCGGGGGCCCTGGCATTGGTTGTAGTTATTGTTACCTGGCGGGTTGTAGAGCTTGATAATTCCAACGCTGGAACAGTCGTGATACCTAGCCTGCGGGGATAGAGCGAGAGCTTGAGTTGTTGGCGGTTTGAACCAGAACTGTCCTTGCTACTTGATGATTCGTTAATGACAAGACCAAAGACATTACGTAGCGGCTCGAGATTTATATCAGATATGTCCTTGTCAACATCATTGGCAGTAATGGTTGCCTGAATTGGTTTTCCAAGTTGAACCGTTGTCTTGGAAAGTGTCATTGATAAATTATTTGCGTTGACACACAGGGGCGTGACGCACAACATAATAATTAGAAGGTATTTTACCACGCCGCCACTCCCGGTAATATAACCGGCGTATCCAACGGGGCTGGGTAGCCTTCTTCAAGTTCAAAAATTCTTTTCCATAGCATGGCCTGATTATCATGCAATTGATTAAGTGTATTAATGGTCAATTTTCTTTGTACAGAGTGGAAGGCTGTTCCTGGATCAAGATTTTGGCTATCTGATTCTTTCGCAGCATAGTCAAGTCCCTTTAAAATCAACACTTCAGGTATATCGAGGTTATGGGTGTCTATGCCTGGAGACGGCTTATTGGGATCATCACTGCTATCATCAATAGAAACCTTGTTAGATTCATTGAGTTCAATGCCTTCAGCTATGGCGCCTTCCCGTGGGCCGCGGCCTGCACGTTTTGTAATGGCAAGGATACGTTGGCGCTCATCTACAGCGGTTTTTACTTTATCCGCATATACAAGGTTATTTCTGGCAGAGGTATTAGCGGGTGCATAACGTAATGCATCCTGGTAACTCTGTATGGCTTCTGCATAATTACCTACCTGGAAAAGGCTGTTTCCGAGGTTGTAGAGTGCACGGCCTCTTTGTTGATCTGTTTTTCCACCGAGAACCGCCTGGCTAAAGAATCGTATGGCGCGTGGATATTCCTCTAACTGATAGCTTACTACGCCTTCACCAAAACGACCGGCATAACCTTCGATCTTTGAATATAGCTGCATTGCCGTTGCGTAGTCATTGTTTATAAGGGCGTCATATGCTTGTTTTATGGCTGGGTTCTCTGCATTACCCTGGATAGGGTGAAACGTAACAAGCGTTATAGCTACAAACACGATGCTGGTCGTAACAATGTGTTTAGATTTCTCGAAAAAGGTGATAACAGGGAGGTGTAAGCTATATGGGTTGAAACTTATAAAGAACAGCAGGATTCCTGGTAATAAGAACAGGCTATACAGTTCATTCCATTCAGTAGAGGTGCCTGCTTCGCCATTATGCTTGCTGTATGCGCGTTGCCGTGTATCGTCCAGGATCGTTTGTAATGCGTTGTCATTTTGCCTGGCTTTAAAGTACTTGCCACCTGTCAGGGTACTGAAGCCTCGTAGTAGCTCAGTATTTAAGCGGCTGATGACAGGTTGGTTGTTATGCGTAATCCAGCCACTTGTATTATCAGGTACAGCATCACCTTCATGTGTTCCAAAACCGATAGTATAGAGAGGTATATTAGCTGAACGAATTAATTCAGAAAATTCGGGCGCCCGTTTGTTAAGTCCACCTTTGATCTCCAGGTCGCCATCGGACATTAAGACTATAGCGTGGTTTCTGCCAGGATTATTCACGGCAAGCTTAGAGAATTCGTTGTACGCCAGTTTTAGTGCAATACCCGGTCGGCTACCTTGAGACGGTGGGATGAGTGAATCAATATTTTTAATATAATATTCCAGTGCCTGTATATCTCGTGTCATGGGTACATACAGGTGTGCTTTGCCAGCAAAAACTATAATCCCGACTCGTTCGTTTTGTATCTGGGTTGTTAGCGTTTCAAGTTTGTTCTTTGTATAACGTAATCGTGATGGTTTTAAGTCACCCGTGTGCATTGAACGTGATATATCGAGAACAATCATTATATCCGTGCCTGTAGATGTCACTACACCTGGCGTCTCGGCAACTGTTCTCGGGCCTGCGGCAGCGATAGCAAATAGTAGCCAGGCGATGATGTAGGCGCTGTTGCGTGACAGCAGTTGTCCACGCAATGAAATAGCTTTCCTTGTGGTGACCCAATCTCTAAGGTGTGATGAGGCATAGGCGTTCACACATTTTTGACCAGACAGGTACCGAATAACCATTAACAGGAACGGTTGCAGCGCAAGTAGCAATAGCCATGGATATTGCAAGGTGATGTCACTCATGATGGTCTACCTTTTTTATATGGCAGGCCTAGTTGGACGAGGCTGAGGATGATGAGTGCAAGGCATAGTGGCCAGTAAAACAGCGGCTGTTGCAGATAGCGTGGTTCTACCGGTTTATGTTCACTGTCTTGCAGTGCAATATTTTGAATGGCGCGTTGCAGTGATTGACTGTCACCGGCTAGGTAGCTTCGTGCCTGGGTTGTTTCAGCAAGCCTTTGTAATAGTCCTATATCGGCAGGGTGATAGACAAGACCCGTGATGCGACGTTCTTCTGCAGCGTAACTTTCAGCACCGATGACGACGGTGTATAAGGGCAGGTTTGATTCGGCAGCCAGGTTTGCTGCTTCGCCGGGTTTGATTGAACCAATGGGTAATGCTGCATCAGTTAACAGGACTAATACCTGGTTTTGTCGTGCATGCTCGTTTGCCTGTTTGACTGCAAGGCTAATGGCCTCACCTAAGGAACTGCTGCGTCCGGCAATGCCAGTCCTTAGCCGGGGCAGCATGGCATGCAGAAGCTCGGTGTCATTCGTCAGCGGCACCAGGATATGTGCTGTATCTGCAAAGGCAACGATTGAAACGCGATCGCCTTTGAGCTGGCTGATGAAATCACTGAGAATGCTGCGTACGACACTCATGCGATCAATGCGCTTGCCATCGTGGACATAATCCTTGAGCACCATGCTGACAGAGGTGTCGACAATAAAAACAATATCCCGTTGGCGTGGTGGATCAGGAAGACGCTGACCTGTCTTGATAGGTTCGGCCAGCGCAGTGACAAGCAAGGCGGTGACGAGCCAGTATGAAATTATTCTTAATGTGGATGTTGCTCGCTTCTCACTTTTTTGGCTAAGGTGTTTATACAAGGGGTGACGCAATCGCGAAGTATTTCCTTGTATACCGCTGACGAGTCCTCCCGTTTTAATTTGCGTGCTAATAGATTTAAGCAGCAATTGCACCATGAACAATGCGGGGAGCAGGAGCATCCACTCAGGACTAAGAAATTCAAAGCTGCCCATATTCAATGCCAATGCCTGAGCCAGTCGCACGACTCTGTTACAAGCACAGTGATGTTATGCCTGTCAGGTTGTTCTTTTGCATAGCGATAGGTGTTCAATTTTATGGTGAATGTATGCCATTCATCTTGACGATGTCGTAGACCCGCAGGTAGTGCATTCTGAGAAGACAGGGTGTGTAAGGCAAGTCCATCACAGAGTGTGTGGGCAACCTGGTAAGCAAGCTCTCTCGAGGTGATTTTATCCTGTTTGAAATCACCTTCTATACGATTAAGTCTCCGTCTATGTGCGCCCCGGGTATAATATTGATAGAAACCAACCAAGACCATTACAGCAATAAATAAGCAGGCGAAAATAACCATAAGCCCAAAACCTTCGCTTGCTATGGGTGCTGAAGGAAGCTGAATATCCATCAGTTTGCTAGATAGCTGCTCTGATGAGTTCATGGCAGGGATACAACCTGTTCAATATCTTCAACATCACTCCCCAATGCGTGGTACTGGATACCGGCAGCGGTGAAAATGTTCATTATTTTTTTGAAATGGTCGCTTGCCAGTTCCTCGTATGTATGTCGAAGCTGGTAGGAATCTGTATCCAGGTTATGTTCAGTTCCTGTAGCTGGATCGTAAAGGTTAATATTACCGATGGCAGGCAGCCTCATTTCATGTTGATCGAAGATGTTTACTGCTGTAACACTGTGCTTTGAAGACAGTTCTAACAAGCTCGATGTGAAACCATCATCAAGGTCTTGAAAGTCACTGACCAGGTAAACAACTGAACCTGGGGTGAGGAAGTTAAGTGCGACTTTTAAGGTATGCTGCAGGGACACGGAACTTTCGTTGTCCAACGGAGGGCATGGCATGGCAATGGACTGAATAAAACTGTATATCGCTGTTTCACCCTGACATTCGGGTAACCATTCGGTTTCTTCATCAAGCAGGACGCCAGCTACTGGAATATTTTTTTCAATTGCAATACATGCCAGCAGGCAACTTAAACGTGCGGCCTGTGTGACCTTCAGCCGGGTATGACTACCAAAACGCATTGATGCACGTTTATCCATGAGGATGAACATGGAAGGCCTCCGTTCCTCACGGAATACTTTCATATACATTTTCCCCGTTCGCGCTGAAAGGCGCCAGTTTACAAAGCGCATTTCATCACCGGGTTCATAGGGCCGGCTTTCTTCGTAGTCAAGACCGTGGCCACGGTAGACCGAACGTGCATCACCGTGCTGGCGGTGTTCGACTTCGTGGGGGTGACTGGATCCATGCAAGTATGATTCTGCACGGTTTTGTAATTCGTGAATATCCTTTATACCGAGTATTGGCGCATAGATACCCTGCTGTTCAGAATGTGACTTGAATGTCTGTTGTATACGATGAATGAATGTCGACAACACAGCAGGAACTCGCGTCAGGGAACCGGGATATGTTCGATGATACGTTCAATAATGGCATCTTTGGTGACGTTAGCTGCACGCGCGGCATAGCCAAGGATGATTCTGTGTCTGAGTACATCAGCTGCGACAGTAATAATGTCATCGGGTGTGACATGATCTCGAGCATCAAGGTAGGCAAGTGCCGAGGACGATCTCAACATGGCGATAGATGCGCGTGGTGAGGCGCCTACCAACAAGTATTCATCCCAGTCAGGTTCGTAATCAGTCAGTTTACGGGTAGCATTGACCAGTTCGATAATATATCGCTCAAGCTTTTCATCCACATAGATTTCAGCAACTTCTTTGCGCGCTGCAAGCACTGTGTCTGGACTGATTGGACTGGTTTTATCTGAGGCATCATTTCCAAAATGCTGACTTTTGTCACGTTGTAAAATAATGAGTTCATCTTCAGGTTCTGGGTAATCAAGCGTGACGTGCAGAAGGAAACGATCCAGTTGCGCCTCTGGGAGCGGATAGGTACCGGCCTGTTCCAGGGGGTTTTGCGTGGCCATGACGATAAACATCTCGGCTAGCTGATGGGTATGATCACCGATTGTAACCTGGTGTTCCTGCATGGCTTCAAGTAACGCAGACTGAACCTTGGGCGGTGCCCGGTTGATCTCATCTGCAAGGATGATCTCGTGGAAGATAGGGCCGGCAATAAACCGGAATTCACCGTCCTTGGGATCATAAATTTCCGTACCTGTCAGATCGCCAGGCATCAGGTCAGGTGTAAACTGGATGCGCTGAAAACCTGCGTGGACACCACTCGCAAGCGCATTGACTGCAGTCGTTTTGGCAAGCCCAGGTGGGCCTTCGAGCAGGATATGTCCACCGGTCAATAATCCGATCATAAGACGATCGATGAGTTTGCTTTGCCCGACAATGATGCCTTGCATATGTTCGCGCAAGGCCATGAATTCAGATTGTGTACTCAACGTCGCTATCCCTGTATGAAAAGCTTAGTGGATTATTATTGTGGGTATTAGTGACTATAGTATCAGAATATATTCATACTAAAAGGCAATAGGGAACAATATTACAGTGCAGTTTTGAGTTCGTATGAACTTAGCCAGTCCATGAGTTGATCTTCAGGTAATGGGTGGGCGATGTGGAAGCCCTGGGCGGAGTCACATTTTAATTGGCGGAGGCGAATCATGGTCTCTTCATCTTCAACACCTTCAGCGACGACCATCATACCCAGGTTGTGCGCCAGGTCGATAGTCGAGCGTACGATAATAAGATCATTATTGTCACTCAGCATGTCGATGACAAATGACTTGTCAATCTTTAATACAGTCACGGGCAATAGTTTTAGATAGGCAAGCGATGAGAAACCCGTACCGTAATCGTCAATGACAAGCCTGAGTTTCATGTCATCGAGTTCCTTGAGTGTTTCTCGTGCCCTGACAGGGTCACTCATGACAGCGCTTTCGGTAATCTCAAGACTCAGTGCCCTGGCTGGAAGTTCATGTCGTGACAGGATTCGATCAATATTTTGTGCCAGCGTCGGATCTTGCAAACTCCACGCCGATAAATTGACACAAACATTAAGCCTCAGGTGACCACGGTGCCATGTTGCACAATCGCTCACGGCTTGATCGAGTACCCATAGGGTGAGTTCTCCAATAAGACCAGATTGCTCTGCCATGCGGATTATAAATTCTGGTGAGATAAAACCTTGCTTGGGATGCTTCCAGCGCAACAATGCCTCGACACCGGTAACCTTACGGTCAAATAAATCGATTTTGGGTTGATAAAACAACATTAACTGTCCACTGGGAGAACTTAATTCTTTTTTGAAGTCACCAAGCAGGGAAAGGTTATCAACGGTAAGCCTGTTCATGTTTGAATTGAAGAAGGCATGGGTTAGATTATTCTTCTTGGCATGATACATAGCAATATCTGCGTAACGCACAATGTTTTCAGCCGTTTTACAATCGTCGGGGTATTTGGTAATGCCGATGCTGGCCCCGATATACAAATTCTGCGTTTCAACCGTGACAACGTCGTTAATGGTGTCAGAAATTATATCGATAAAGTTTTCGATGTGCTCTTGCGTGGTATCCGGTACGATAATTGCGAATTCATCACCGCCAAGTCTGGCAACGGTATCACTTTTCCTCATGCACGAGGCAAGGCGAGTTCCAATTTCGCTAAGCAGGTGATCGCCGACCTGGTGACCAAGCGTATCATTAATTTCTTTAAATCTATCAAGATCAATGAGCATGAATGTAATACCCGTTTCATCTCGATTTGCGATGTTTATGGCATGCTCAAGCCTGTCATTAAGCAATGCGCGGTTAGGAAGCCCGGTTAGCGAATCGTGTAGCGCCTGGTATTCGAGTGCTTTTTGGCGTTGGTGGATTTGTTCACGCATCCTGTTATAGGCGGAGACCAGGTTAAAGATTTCCTTACTGGCACGCTGAGGCACCATAAACTTATCATCGCCATGATTGTCCTTGGCAAGGGCGTCTGAAATTTTTGCTATGGGTGTCAGGATAGACCTGTTGATCAGTATGTATACAATAAATACAAAACCTAGTCCCAATGCGGCAAGCACGAATAATTCGATATTGATTTTTGTCGCGGCATCTTCGACAGCTTCAGAATTTTTTACTGACCATTTGTATATCCCTGTATCGAGCATATCCAGTACGCTGATAGCCTTGTTATGAAGTGGACGGATACGTGTCCGATTAAATTCTATATCAGCGCGCCAGATTGAAGCCTTTCTTAGTTTCTTGAAACGTTCAAAGTGGCCATACCATTCATCCAGGCTTTGTTGCATACGTGCTAATGAATCTTCAACTGCAGGATCATCAATCGATTGAATATTCGTAAGCCATGTACTGATTTGCTGATGTATGAGCGTGACATCGTGTTCTTGCTCAATTCTGTCTACTTTATTTAATGCAGCGAACCTCAGTAAAACAGTCCTGAAACTCAAGATCATTCTACGCCACGAGTCCCGCATAGTGTTTAGTTTATTTAGTAACGCAAGATCTTCTGCACTAAGATTTTCGTTTGAAGATCGTTCATGAAGTATTAGTGCAATAGAAGATGTAAATTGGCGGTTACTCACCAGCATTTCTGTATTCATAATGGTCAGAACAGGATAGATCCACGCCGGGTCATTTCGAAGCTCAAGTAATTCATGCATGGCCTTCTGGATATCACGCGTGGTGTTATCAAGTTCGGATATCAGTGGTAGTAATGCTGTTTTATCGATTCCGGGCATGGCCTTGAGTCGTTCCAGCTGATCTAGCGCCTGGCCAAGCGCCTTCTTCAAACGTGCACTTTGATCTTTGTTCGGTTCGATGAGGATTTCGTTAAGTGTGGTATCTGCTTCCCAAATGTCATTGCGGATATGAGAAAGCGTCTCGGAAACAGTTTTATGTAAACGAAGTGTCCTGGCATTATTGTTATTGACATCTATGACGAACAGGCTGGAAAAAATGGTGGCAGAAATAATAATCACGGCGACAAGTCCTGCGATCAGCAGGTAAGTTCGACGTAGACTGTGACGGTTACTGTTTAAAAACAGGTTTAAACCCATTATTTATCCCGCTTATGTTTGCAGCATTATTTTTCTATAGGAAATCCAGCTTGCATCCATTCCGGGAAACCATCCTCTAATCGCCTTACCTTACGACCACATTGACGTAATTGAGCAACCGCGTCGAACGCGAGAACACAGTGTGGCCCCCTGCAGTAGGCGACAATTTCCTGGTCAGCCGGCAGGGTATCTAGTTGCTTCTCTATATCTGTTACTGGAATATTCATCGCGCCGGGTACGTGGCCTGCCTGGTACTCTTCAGCTGGTCTGACATCAATAATCGTCACAGAACCTGCATTGACGCGATCCATCAACTCTTCTCTATATATCGGTTCAAGATCATCTTTTTTGTAGAGAAAATGACTAATTAATCGGTCAACTTCAGCAATATGTCGTTCTGCGACAATCCGTACTGCGTTTATAGCGGTTATAACGTCATTGCCACTGAGCTGATAATAGACCTTCAGGCCTTCTTTACGTGTCGTGACAAGTCCGGCATGACGCAGTTGCTGCAAATGTTGTGAGGTATTCGCTGTGGAAAGCCCTGCTTTTTTTGCCAGTTCTTCAACACTTTGTTCACCCTGTGCAATAAATTCAAGCAATTCCAGTCGGTTAGCATGGGAAAGCGCTTTGCCGACACGGGCAAACTCGGTAAATAACTCATGTTTAAAATGACTCTTTGGCATTAGGGCACCCTGCGTGCTACCATTATTCAATTAGTTAATTGAATACTTTTCTATTGTTTTCAGTATAGCATGAATGTGTTGCCCGTAAAGTGTAAGCTACTGACTAAAAAGGGGTTATGGCTATGGAGCTCAGTAACTGGATTGTCGACAACGAGAAGACCATCAGGCCTGCTGTCTTTATCGGTATGTTGGTCATCATGGGGTTATGGGAAGTCCTGATACCTATGCGGGAACGGACACTGACACGTCTGTTACGTTGGTCTAATAACCTGGGCCTGGTTGTTCTCAATACGGCCGTACTGCGCTTTATATTCCCCGCTGCAGCTGTGGGTGTTGCCGCGTATGTCGAGGCAAATAATTGGGGGCTGATGAACTATTACGATATTCCCTTTGTTTATGCCGTTGTCGTTTGTGTTATTGCACAAGATTTCATTATTTACCTGCAGCATGTACTTGTTCATGCCGTACCCGCTTTATGGCGTTTACACCGTGTCCATCATGCCGATCCGGATTTCGATATGACAACCGGGCTCAGGTTCCACCCGTTTGAGATTATCCTCTCTATGCTGATCAAGTTTGCTGCGATCGTGGTGCTGGGGGCACCGGTTCTGGCGGTGATTATCTTTGAGCTACTGTTAAATGCTGGAGCCATGTTTAACCATGGCAATATCCGATTACCCAAGGCACTGGATACCCTGCTGCGCTGGATAATTGTCACGCCTGATATGCACCGTGTTCACCATTCAGTCGAAGATGACGAGGCCAACAGTAACTTTGGTTTTTGCCTGACATGGTGGGATCGCCTGTTTGGCACCTATATCGATCAACCGCGTCATGGCCATACTGATATGCAGATTGGGATTCATCATTATAATGATCCAAAGCAGGTGTCATGGTTACATGGCATGTTGACCTTGCCGTTCAGGCGCAAAATGTCGGGTTATACGATTAACCGTCGTCAATGGAACGGTGAAGATGAAGGCTAGAATAATACGCTTGTTGACCTTGGCGCTTGTCATTGCCGGCATCGTCGTGCTGTATCAATACCGCGATCAGGTTGATGCCACGGCACTCGAACAATGGGTTAAAGAGGCCGGGCTGGCCGGGCCACTCGTGTTCATGCTCATCTATATTATTGGTACTGTGTTGTTCTTCCCCGGTTCAGTGCTGACCCTGGCCGGTGGCGCGATTTTCGGCCCGGTATGGGGGACACTCTATAATTTAACCGGCGCCACCGTTGGTGCTGGGGTGGCCTTTCTACTTGCCCGATACCTGGCTTCGGATTGGGTGGAACAGAAGACAGGAGGACGACTGGCGAAATTAAAGTCGGGTGTCGAAGAGGAAGGCTGGCGCTTCGTTGCCTTTGTCAGGTTGGTGCCGTTATTCCCCTTCAATGTCCTGAACTACGCACTCGGCCTGACACGCATCAAGTTCTGGCACTATGTCATCACTTCGTATATCTGCATGCTGCCGGGGGCGGTTGCCTATACCTACCTTGGCTATGCCGGGCGGGAAGCCGTTGCCGGTGGCGAAGGCTTGATACAAAAAGGCCTGCTGGCACTGGCCTTGCTGGCGGTGAGCATATTCATTCCACGGATTATTAAAAAAATGCGCAACAAACCTGAAAATTCAGACACATAAACCCCCCATTTTCGCTCTTGCGCTGGTAGAATAGTCGCCGCTTAATTACCCGGATTAATAGAAATGACAGTTCGTACCCGTTTTGCCCCCAGTCCAACCGGTTATCTGCATGTTGGCGGGGCGCGCACCGCGCTTTTTTCATGGTTGTATGCCCGTAAGCACGGCGGCCAATTTGTCCTGCGTATCGAGGACACCGACCTTGAACGTTCGACCACTGAGTCAGTCAATGCGATCCTCGAAGGTATGACCTGGTTGGGGCTGGAATATGACGAAGGCCCGTTTTATCAGACCAAGCGGTTTGATCGCTACAATGAAATCATCCAGCAATTGCTCGATGAAGGGCATGCCTACCGTTGCTACTGCAGCAAGGCCCGCCTTGACGACTTGCGTGAAAAGCAGATGGCGAACAAGATCAAGCCACGTTACGACGGTCTATGCCTGAAGAACAAGCCAGATGACCCGGATGCACCGCATGTCATCCGTTTTAAAAATCCGGTGGGTGGCAGTGTTGTCATTAACGACCTGATCCGTGGCAAGGTCGCAGTCAGTAATGACGAACTCGATGACCTGATTATTCGTCGTTCCGACGGCAGTCCAACCTACAACCTGACCGTAGTCGTTGATGACATGGACATGGAGATCACCCACGTCATCCGCGGTGACGACCACCTCAACAACACACCACGCCAGATCAATATTCTCAAGGCGCTTGGTAAAGATGCGCCCATTTATGCGCACGTACCAATGATTCTTGGTGATGATGGTTCACGCCTGTCGAAGCGTCACGGTGCGGTCAGTGTCATGCAGTACCGCGAAGACGGTTTCTTGCCAGAGGCGTTGCTCAACTACCTGGTCAGACTGGGTTGGTCACATGGCGACCAGGAAATTTTCTCGCTCGATGAAATGATCGAATTGTTTGATATTGATAACGTCAACAAGGCGGCATCGAGTTTTAATACCGACAAGCTTGAATGGCTCAATCAACATTACATCAAGAATGATGATCCAAAGCGCATTGCACACCTGCTTAGCCCGCATATGGGTAAACACGATATTGACCCGGCTGATGGCCCCGATCTTGTCGATGTCGCTCGGGCACAACAGGAGCGTGCGAATACGCTCGTTGAAATGGCAGACATCAGTACGTTCTTCTACAAGGACTATGACGAATTTGATGAAAAGGCTGCCAAGAAAAACTTGCGCCCCGTCGCAAAAGAGCCGCTCATCGCGATTCGTGCTGAACTCGAATCACTTGAAACCTGGAGTGAGGAAGCCATCCATGCTGCCATCAACAAGGTGGCTGAAGCACTTGAAGTCGGTATGGGCAAGGTGGCCCAGCCACTTCGCGTTGCTGTTGTCGGCCGGGCAGCCGCCCCAGGTATTGATGTAACGGTGCACCTCGTCGGTAAAGCGGCCTGCCTGCGCCGCATTGATCGCGCACTCGAATACATCGCAGCACGTGAAGCAGCAGCAGGCTAAAGGACAACAATAAGAATGAGTAACGATGAAACAACCCGCAGTAACTTTATTCGCCAGCGGATTGATGCTGACCTGGCCGAGGGTAAGAACGAGGGAAAGGTGGCAACACGTTTTCCACCCGAGCCGAACGGATACCTGCATATTGGCCATGCCAAGTCGATTTGCCTGAACTTCGGTATTGCCGAAGATTACAACGGCTCCTGTAACCTGCGCTTCGATGACACGAACCCGCACAAGGAAGACGTCGAGTTTGTTGAGTCGATCCAGAATGATGTGCGCTGGCTTGGTTTCGACTGGGATGATCGACGTTACTTTGCCTCTGATTATTTCGAGCAACTGCATGACTTTGCCGTTGAGCTAATAAAAAATGACAAGGCCTATGTCTGTGACCTGGACCCGGAGCAGGTGCGTGAATACCGCGGCTCGCTAACCGAGCCAGGTAAGGCAAGCCCGGGACGTTCACGCAGCGTTGAAGAAAATCTCGAACTGTTTGCGCGTATGCGTGCCGGTGAATTTGCTGATGGCACTTACGTGTTGCGTGCCAAGATCGATATGGCCTCACCGAACATGAACATGCGTGACCCGACCCTGTACCGCATTCGTCATGGTGTTGTGCATCACCAGACTGGCGACGAGTGGAGCATCTACCCGATGTATGACTTCACCCACCCGATTTCGGATGCGATCGAAGGTATTACCCATTCGTTGTGTACACTCGAGTTTGAAGATCACCGCCCGCTGTATGACTGGTTGCTTGATAATATTTCGATCCCGTGTCACCCACAGCAAATCGAATTTTCGCGCCTGAATCTGCAGTACACGGTTATGAGTAAACGTAAGCTGACAACACTCGTTGAAGACGGGCTTGTTGAAGGCTGGGATGACCCTCGTATGCCGACCATTGCCGGTCTGCGTCGACGTGGCTTCTCACCGACTTCAATCCGTGAGTTCTGTGATCGTATCGGTATTACCAAGTCCGATAACACGGTCGAGATGGGCGTGCTGGAAAGCTGTATACGCGATGACCTGAATGTGACGGCACCGCGCCGTATGGCGGTGTTGCACCCGCTCAAGGTCGTTATCGAGAACTACCCGGAAGGGCAGGTGGAGGAACTCGAGGCGGCTAACCACCCCCAGGATGAGTCGTTTGGCTCACGTAAGATCCCGTTCACCCGTGAACTCTATATCGACCGGAACGACTTCATGGAAGTCGCGCCGAACAAGAAGTTCAAGAGACTCGTCGGCGGTGGGGAAGTTCGTCTGCGTAATGCCTATGTGATCCGCTGTGACGAGATCATCAAGGACGATGCAGGCGAGATCATTGAGCTGCGCTGTAGCTATGATACAGCGACGCTCGGGGCCAACCCTGAAGGGCGTAAGGTTAAGGGCGTCATTCACTGGGTATCTGCCGAGCATGGTGTTGAAGCCGAGGTGTGCCTGTATGACCGCCTGTTCAGCCAGCCAAGTCCCGATGCCGCGGAAGGTGACTTCCGTGACCACATCAACCCAGATTCTCTGCGTACGTTGACCGGCTGCCGACTTGAACGTGCACTCGATGAAGCCGAGGTTGGTGAGCGCTTCCAGTTCGAGCGCGAGGGCTATTTCTGCCGCGATGGTGCGCAAACAGCTGACGGTAAACCAGTTTTCAACCGCACCGTGACCTTGCGTGATACCTGGGCAAAAATTGAGCAACAGAATCGCGCCTGAATTACAGACTAGATACTGTTTTTGTTAAACTTTTTTTGACGTGAAATGTGCCTCAGCTGTTGACAGCATGGCCTGAAAGCTCTAAAGTGCGCGCTCTGTTTTCGGGGCTATAGCTCAGCTGGGAGAGCGCTTGCATGGCATGCAAGAGGTCGGCGGTTCGATCCCGCCTAGCTCCACCAGACAGAAAACAGAAGTAGCACCTTGTTGCTGGAGGTGCATAAAAATTTGTCCCGTTCATCTAGAGGCCTAGGATATCGCCCTTTCACGGCGAGTACAGGGGTTCGACTCCCCTACGGGACGCCATACAAATCAAAGGGTTAGCTATTTTAGCTAACCCTTTTTTTTT
>Ga0316207_10001374_pt1 | contig 30319 bp, 35 predicted proteins | sample 6weekpyrite_MG_FD_204943 | JGI IMG/M metagenome (GOLD analysis project Ga0316207, IMG submission 204943) | Microbial mat bacterial communities from mineral coupon in-situ incubated in ocean water Damariscotta River, Maine, United States -... | ecosystem: Environmental > Aquatic > Marine >...
CATGCGGCACAATTATCGACTTTACAAAAAGCGATAAATGATGAAGGTCAACGTTTTACTGTCGACGATCTTGAAATCCTTATGCCTGCGATTGCAGAGTATATTGTCGATGAAGGAGTTCGTGGTTGGTTATTTAAAGCAGTATCATCGGCTAAACCTATTGCCTATGTGATTACACGTCTTGATTATACACCGCCAGGTGAAGAGGATGCGGGCCGTATACTGATAGAGTTAAAAGCAAATTCGCGCGGCAAAATTGAAATAGAAACACTAATCATTCGTAGTCGGGACATTGTAGATAAAACAGTAGGCGAAATATTTGCGTCTAAAGGGTACTTAAAAGAAACACCTGAACTGTTGAAGGCTTATGATGTATCAACTGACCGTTATTTTGAATGGCGAGCTGATTATGGTAAGCAGTTTTCTGCAAAGGGAACGGGATATTATGCCGAAGATCCTACCGCTTCACATCGGACAACCGACTGGTCACGTAAAAATCTAGTGGTGCTGTCATCAAGTGGCAATGATGCGCGTCTGGTTAATGATGAAAGCATTTTAAGTGAACGTGCGCTTAATTTTGAAGCATCTGGAGATATCTTAACGGCTTATTTACGTAAGGCGGGCAAGAGTGCGCGTTATGATGATAAAGTCGAAAGTAAAATGGAATCCTCGCAACAAAATATCCCTAAAGGCATGTTTACTGAATTACCAGTACACGGCTTTATTCTTATGTTTCATTTAGAGTTACATCATTATCTTTGGGTACACGTTGATGACGTAAAACCTTATATTTATCAGCCTGAGCTTAAAGAAAAACTTATTTTACCTCAGGAGCAAACGGATCTTATTGATATTCTGACTGCTGAAATGGACGTGTTAATGGATGATATTGTGGCAGGTAAATCAGGAGGGACAACTGTATTATGCGCCGGACCTGCTGGAGTCGGTAAAACATTAACAGCAGAGGTTTATTCAGAGATTATTAAGCGGCCATTATATCGTGTTCATTCCGGTCAATTAGGTTTAAATGTTTCAGAAATGGAGAAGGCTTTAAAAGATACATTAACCCGGGCACAACGTTGGGGGGCGGTCATGTTGATTGATGAGGCAGATGTTTACATTAAACGTCGCGATGACAATATTGCCGCAAATGCTGTTGTTGGTGTTTTTTTGCGAGTACTGGAATATTTTAACGGACTGTTGTTTTTAACGACCAATCGTGTCGATGATATTGATGAGGCCATCGTTTCTCGTTGTATCGCAATGATAAAATATAATTCTCCAGATAAAAAAGATCGTCTGAGAATATGGCGAGTAATGACAGAACAGTTTTATCTTGAGGTGGATGATGGATTGATTAGTCAGCTTGTCGATGTATTTCCTGATGCAACCGGCCGTGATATTAAAGGTTTAACAAAACTGGTTTCAAAATTTTGTCAGCATAAAGATATTGCGCCGACATTAGAAATATATAAGCGTTGTTCTATTTTTAGAGGGCTGGAAATTAACAGTCATTAAGAGAGGGAGTATTATGGCCGATATAACATTTAATGGTATGACGATGGAATTCAGTGTGGTGGAAAATATGATGGATGAAGAATTAAAAGCCAGCATAGAGAAAGTAAGTGCTACTAATACAGAACAATCTTTTCTTGAGATATATATGCAAAAACATAAAGAGAAGTATGGCAAGGAGTTCTTGCAGAATTAATCCAATGTCAGACTTAACAACTGATACAGGGTCATCGGCAGGAAGAATACATCCCGCGGCCGAATGGGCCAGGGACACAACTTTAACATCCAGTGATGTTGATTGTACAACAGCAGTAGTGTTAAAAATTTTAGATAATAAATGCAAGATGTTAGTTGGTGAAAAAAATGCAATTATTGAAGTTTATTATGTTGTTAAGGAATTAAAATGTAATTTATTTACTGAAACTGATCACAATTTTATCAGCAAAAGTTGTATGCTAATACATCAACAAAGAAAGTTATCCTCTGGTACAGTAAATAGAATTCATGAATTACGAGTCTATGCTGAAGCAAATATTGAGAAGCCAATAATGAAAGAATACAAGAAGAAATTACGACACGGATTATTTGGTTAACCCATGAACATGAAACTTTATATGACGCCGGGCTCCTGCACAACGGGTATACATATCTTACTAGAAGAGCTGGATCTTGTTTTCGAAGCTCATCTGGTTAATTTATTAGCTGATGATCACAAAAAAGCTGATTATATTGAAATGAATCCAAAGTCCAGTATCCCGATGTTGGTAACATCTCAGGGCAAGGTCATTACTGAGTTTCAAGCTATTGCATACTGGCTGGCAAGAACATATCCAAAAGCCGGGCTTTTATCAGATAACTTAGAAGATGAAATACGGATACTTGAAATTATGGAGTATGTTGTTGCAACAATCCATATGCAAGGTTTTGCAAGAATATTTACCACGGATAAATTTACACCGAATGAAGCTGATTATGAATGGGTAAAACAACAGGGCAGAGAAATTATTAATTCCGGTTTTTCTGTTATGAATAAATACCTGGAAAGTTCTGAGTATGTTGTTAGCCATTTCTCTATTGCAGATGCGGCATTATTTTATGTTGAATTTTGGGCAAATTATACTGACATAACCTTACCAGGAAATTGTATGTCACATTACCAATCCATGTTAAAGCGACCGGTTGTCAGACAAGTTTTAATGGAAGAAGGATACAAGCTTAATTAGGAAATTTTTTTCTGTATTCAAGTAACGAAGGTTCGATATCTTCCCACGCATAATCAGCAACGGCGATAATACCCCTGTCTTTAAGTTTCTCTGTTGGCCCATCGCCAATTTTGGCAACAAAGACTGCACTACAATCATTTATTGTTTCTAAAATTCCAGCCAGGGCACTTTTATCTGAATGACCACCCAGGCAATAATGATCGACATCTCTATGCTCAACAAAATTACATTGATGTTCATCCACATCATAAATATGGAATATTTTTGCGTGCCCAAAATGTTCACTAATAGCAATACCTTCTTTGCTGGCAACAGCAATGCGCATTGTTGCATTACTCATGTCATGGCTTCCCGTAACAATGTAGCAAGATGAATAGATGACCTGTTAACACCTTCTTTAATCTGGTGGCTGCACGAAAAACCATTGGTTAAGACTCTGGCACTCGGGTTTTTACGCAAAGCCGGAAGTAAACTTTGCTCTGCCATTTGCATCGCGATATCGGCATGTTCTTTTTCAATACCAAAGCTGCCAGCCATACCGCAGCAAGTTGACTCGATAAGTTCAAACTTAAGATCTGGAATTTTTTTGAGTATCTTGCGCATAGATTTCATCGCACCAACGGCTTTTTGATGACAGTGTCCATGTACCATTAATGGTACATTGTTAGTATTTAAGGCTTTAAAATTCAAGTTGAATTTATTCGCTTTCATCTCTCTGACTATAAATTCTTCAAATAAGATGGCTTTTTTTGCAACTGTATCTGCCTCTTTTCCCAGGCCTAAATAAAGATAGTCATCACGTATAGCGAGTAAACAAGCGGGTTCTATCCCTATAATAGAACGACCAGCTTCTGCATGGGGTAGCAATACTGATAGCATCCTTAACGCTTCAGTTTTTGCCTGCTCAACCAGACCATTGGCTATATGTGTGCGGCCACAACATAAAGGCCGTGATGATTGTTCGGTATTCTCATGGGGTTTGGTAATATAAACTTTATACCCCGCTTTATTTAAAACAGAGATTGCATCAGTTGCATATTGGGGTGAGAAATTATCAGTAAAGGTATCAATCAGCAATACAACTTCTTTGTCAACTTCTATATTTTCTGCTGAAAATACAGTGGTTTCTTTATGCTCAGTTAAAAAAGTCGATTTAACGGGTACAGGTAATTGGCGTTTTGCACTTATACCTGTTATTAACTGAGTTATTTTAGGTAGCAATGGTATTCTATTTCGCAATTGCACCAATATTCTGCCAGCTGTATAGTGGTTTAAATAATAAGACAGATTGGAGAATATTCTGCTGCGTAAAGGGACTGGGTTAAGCTTGTAATGTTGTGCAAGAAATTCAGTCTTAATCATTGCCATGTCGACTTCGTTTTCACACTCACGTTTACATCCTTTACACGCAAGGCATAGATCCATTGTCTCTACTAGCAACTTATCATTAAAAGGACTATCACCTAATCCGCCATTAAGTGCAGCCTTTAATAGTCTGACTCGACCACCGGTTGAAAATCTTGATTGCGGATTTACACGATAACTGGGGCACATTACACCTTTGGTGTTAACCTTGCATTGTTCACTGTTGATACAAACTGAAACAGCTTTAGCAAACTCACCACCGTGTTTAGGAATGTCGGCATAGGGATCACCCATGCCAGAATCTCTATAGCTTGACCAATCTAGTTCAGTTTTCATTTGTCAAGTATCAATAATTCAACAGAAAAAGGAGTGACTTGTTAAACGGCTCCCCAGCCCTCACGAACAGTATCGGTTGTCCCAGAGAGCGCTTCCTCAAGAGAAATAGTTGGATAATTTGGTTTATAAGATTTCAATTCACCATATAAGGTAAGAATTTTATCGGCTGCTGACTGACCTTTAAAGTCACTTTTTTCAAGTGCGAGTTCATCTATTATTTCGTTCCAAGGAACTCCTTGTATAAGAGGGATAAGTACAAAATTAATGCCCTCATATTTAATCTGGATTGGCTCACTTATATTAACCACAAAAATTACAGCAAGCATATCGTCAGAGAAATCATCCTTATATTTATCTGTAAATGTTGTTAATAATTCAAGCTGATCAATTGCGCCAATAACCAGTTTTATTTTTTCGTCACCGAGTAAAGCTACACCACGCATTACTTCAATCGGTGGTTTTGCATGCCCTTTAGCATCGCCCGCATCACCTTCAATTAATATTAGTTCTCCCCGGTAGCCTGTAATTCCATCTTCGCTTGTTTTTTGCAAAAAATTGGAGTTAAAAAGTAATCCGGCTTCTTTGTATTTCTCTAATGGCATAACGAACCTCTAAATAAAAAGTAAAATTTGTAAAGGCTATATGGCAAGTTTTATACCACGCAAAGTTTTATTGTATTTCTCTATGAAACAATATGTTATGAGATAAAGTCTGAGGAGTAAATTAATTTAATTTGTCGCGTTTCCTACAATATAATAACAATGGTCTGTGTAATGACAGAAAAATATTAAAGGAAATAGCTTTAGTGTTTGATTCTCCTTGTAAAATAGATTTTATATTTCTGGTTTGATTATTGCTCTATATATTGTGCAGGTGATTACATTGAATTAATTATTCAGCGATTTAATTGAAGTTACATGATGATGTATATAAGGATATTATTTAAATGAGTTTATATATAAGTACTAAAACCGCAAGTTCAAAATTAGCAGATAGCCCAATTACCCAGGCAATCACATTTCTTGCTACAACGATTGCTATCAAGACGCAACATGGACACATTCCAAGTGGCCCTTCGTTGGATATAACATTTTTATTACCAGGAGAGCTTGATAAACCGGATTTTATTGGTATGCAAATGGGAGGATATAGTGAAAAAGGAAATACTCTCTTTTTTGAAATTTCAGTACCGGAACATATCACCTATTCAAATAAAGTTAAACAATATATGGCGGCTGTTATGCAGGATGTCATTATAAATGCTAATGAGTATTTTACTGAAAATAATGTTAGTTTTGATCTGGAACGTTGGAAATTATTAGTTATTAAACTTACATCAAATGTTGATGATTTAGTTGCTAATGAAAAACTATCTGTCGGCAAGTGAAGGGTTTACTATGGGGAAAATTGGTATATTTTTTGGTACTGATACCGGGACAACAAGACTTATTGCAAAAAAAATTTATAAATTATTTGGTGACGATGCAAGCAAGCCTCTTAATGTTAACAGGATATCGGTCGATGATTTGTTAGCGTATGATTCATTAATTCTGGGCACACCATCATATGGGGAAGGTCAACTACCCGGGATCGAGACGGGTGTTAAAGATGGAAGTTGGGCGGAGTTTGTACCTGAACTGTCTGAATTAGACATGACAGGGAAAACGGTTGCTTTGTATGGATTAGGTAATCAGGAAAAATATCCTGAACGCTTTGCGGATTCACTTTATAAGTTATATCAAATCTTTATCGGTTGTGGTGCGACCATTATTGGTGACTGGCCTGTCGATGAGTATAATTTTGAAAAGTCAAAATCGATTGTAGATGACCGTTTTGTTGGTCTGATTATTGACAATAATAGTCAGGGTTTGCTAACTGAAGACAGGTTGAAAAATTGGGTTTACAAAATCAGACCTGAATTATTAGAAAATGTAAAAAACTGGATATAGCCTGATATAGAAGAGGTACGAAATGTATATCGCAATGAACCGATTTCAAATTGCAAAAGGTAAGGAACAGCAGTTTATTGATATATGGAAGAATCGAGATACCTATCTGGATGATGTTGCTGGTTTTAAAGAGTTTAATCTGCTTCAAGGTGAAACTTCGGAACAAGCAACCTTATTTGCTTCACATTCGTTATGGGAATCGGAGCAAGCGTTTAGAGATTGGACAACGTCAGAGGCTTTTCGCAAAGCACACGCGCATGCTGGTGAAAGCAGGGATATATATCTGGGGCCGCCACAATTCGAAGGGTTTGAGATGGTGTTGTAACAATGCAATTTTCTCCTACTAAAAATGAGTTAACAGATACGGCTTCGATGACAAAACCAGAATTACTTCAATATTTTGTTAGTCGTACTGCAGAAGTTGAAGAGGTCTGGGGGTTAAGTGACAATTCTGGATGGGTTCTTCGTGAAGATGACGGCGTTGTTAGTTTGCCCGTATGGCCATATAAAAAATATTCACTAGCATGTGCAATGGGAAACTGGGCAAACCAGATACCAGACGCGGTTTCTCTTGAGCATTTTATTTTTAAAATACTTAAGCGGCTGATGAATGAAGAAATTATGGTTGAAATTATGCCAAACGAACATCGTTCTGGACAGTTGATTGATCCATCTGAGTTATTTGTTTTATTCGAGAGTGTCATTGAATCAGGAGAGTATTACCTTGAAGGCTGATCTTAATATATGGGGCTGCGAAAAATCTGATTCGATAAAGCTATTATTGTTGCTTTTAAAAGAACAACTTGATTTTAACGATATTTATATTTCAGAAAATTCACATCTGGATTATCGTTCAGTACGTATACATAGCAAGGCTGATTACCTCGTGAGTGTCTATATTTATACCTATGGTCAGGTTAAAAATAACTATGGTATTCATCTTGAATTTCCATTTTTTGATGAAATGGATATTTCAAGTAGTATGGACATGTATGAAGGCGTTAGTTTTGAATGCCTGGTTGAATTAGTGCGATCACATTTAGATTTAACGCACTAGATGATTATATGGCGGAGAGCTAATCATTCGCCCATCAATAATGGGTGTACCAACTGTAAAATGATAAACCACTTGTAATTCATTGGAGTCAATACCCATTAATTCGTGAACAGTATCATCAAAGAAACAACCTATTCCTGTTGCTCTTAAGTTGGCTGCTTCAGCTTCGAGATAGAGTACTTGTCCAATTAATCCTGCTTCCCAATGTAAGTAACGATAGTTCCATTCACCTTCACTTAGAGCCGTCTTATATTCGGATAGCATTGAAATTGTAAAGGCACTATCAGCAGCAATATCCTGATGGCAGGATACGGTACGAGCTGCTTTTTGACTATTTGCCAGTACCAGTTCGTATAATGGTATATTATCAGGGCAGTTATCCACTTTGCTCCAGGAAAACTCCTTTCTCATATTATTCTTTAATAATTGCATTGCTCCTGTATCACGCATTAAGACATATAGCCCAGATTTTAAGCCATTGACCCGATGCACATAAAACACAGGGTGGATACGAGGCGTCAGGTTTGTGCTGCTCCATGGGAGCGTGTTGTGTGGTAATAATCTTTCCAGCATGTAAAAAAATGTATCTAAGAGTATGGGTTCACGATTATCAAAAGCCTGTGCGCTGCGACGTTTGCGTAACAGGTTGCATGCGTTTATATATTCTTTATCCACAGATAATTTATCAAGATTATCTTCATTCACATGACTTATTGCCATAGTGGTTTGTGGTTTCATTGTTGCCGATACAGCTTTTTCAATAACAGGCCAGTGGTAAAATGGATGGGGGTCGAGGATATTTGCCTGACCGTACCATTTAAGTTGACTTACATATTCACAGAGATGTTCTACTATTGACGTAATTGTCCTTACCTCCTTTGTCTTGTGAGCGCTAATATACAGAAGTGTATCAGGATGCTCACGTTCAGAACCTTCAAAGTCTGCTTCCCGGGTTAATCCTAGTAATGAGTTTATTTGTTGGTCACTCAGGTTATCCAGTAACAGAACTTTCCAACCGAGACATGCGGCTGCGTAGGTTATTGCACCAATGGCATGACCTATATCAAGTTGGCAATATCGATATGCGCGTTCACCATATTTCCAGGCTTCGCGCCAGTGAATGGACGATAGTCCGATAATAAAGCCCTCAGACGATAGATTTTTCTCCTTTAATAAATCACCGTAAGCGATATCAATAATACAACGCTGTTCGAGTGCATGTTGATCACTACGGTAATGATATATTGCGGGAGAAAGTATATTTTTATCCCAGTTAACCAGATAAGCTTCAGTTGGATGAAGATTGCCGCTGGATGGGTTGCAACGTAACGACCATTTATCAGGTCCATATTGTTTCCAGGCTGAGAGGCCTAATGATATTTCAAATAATGTTGAGATATTATCAAGCGTAAGCTCTCTAATAAATACTTTATTTGATATATAAAGATCATTGAAATTAACATTCAAATTGTTGGCATTAAGTGGCAGTGGTATTTGTTGACAACCATTAAATACACGAAAAGGATCGGGCTGCATTGACCAGTCAAGTGTTTCCGGCCCTGCGGAATACTGTTTTAGGGAATGTTTGCTTCGCTGATGATAATCATCGGCACTAATCGCGGATTGATCATCATCACTCGTGTTGTTAGTGACTTCCACGTTAGCTATCTTGTGGTTGTTCTGTCGTTAACTCTTCAATCCAGCAACCTACTGGAGGCCCAAGAGTTAAATCTTTCGTTTCAAAACGAATTAGCATAAGTTCTTTGTCGGGATTTTCTTCCAGGTGTCCAACATTAACCAAAACACCACGGGTACCACGGTATGCAATAATTTCATTTTCTGTTACTTCAGGATGACTGCCATCATTGAGAATATTACTGGCAGCATAAACAATATCACCGGGGTTAATTTCTTTTAACGACATATATTACCTCATTGAACTTGAATTAATTATTGATATTGTCATTTTTGTTGTAGCAAAACCGACAAACAATCTTTTTCAGTAAGTTAGGTTTGGTTTGTTTGCGACATAAATTTATATAGCAAATACAATAATTCATCATAACTTACAATAGCTTACACATGGTTTTGAGTGCTGGCATATCGCTTGCAATTACCTATGTAAATCTTTATGGAAACAACTAATGCAAGTCATTTGCCAAGAGGAATCTAAGTCATGATTACACTAACAGAAAATGCTATTGATGCGGTAGATCGATTCATACAGGGAGCAGATCAGGAAATAAGTGGTCTTCGTATAAGCGTCTCCGGGGGAGGTTGTTCAGGCTTTCAATATGGTTTAAGCCTTGAGGAATCTGCAACTTCAAGGGATGAAGTGCTTGAGTTTGGAGCGGTTAAGGTTTTTGTTGATCCGGAAAGCGCCACTATTCTTAATGGTGTTATTGTGGATTTTGTCGATGGCCTTGAAGGTGCAGGATTTAAATTTGAAAACCCAAATGCGACAGCAAGTTGTGGTTGTGGCAATTCATTTTCAGCTTAACTTTTCAGGTATAACTTACAGGATACAGAGGAAATTGCTATGTGGGATTATTCAGATAAAGTAGAAGAACATTTTTTTAATCCAAGAAATGCCGGTGCCGTTGAAGAAGCCAATGCGGTTGGTGAGGTTGGTTCTATTAGTTGTGGTGACGCATTACGATTAACACTAAAAGTTGATCCGGAAAACGATAAAATACAAGATGCAGGTTTTCAAACATTTGGCTGTGGTTCTGCTATTGCTTCATCTTCTGCTCTAACTGAAATTGTTAAGGGTATGACAGTAGATGAAGCCCTGGAAGTCTCTAATCAGGATATTGCTGATTTTCTTGATGGTTTACCACCAGAAAAAATGCATTGTTCTGTTATGGGGCGGGAAGCCCTGCAGGCTGCCGTTGCTAATTATCGTGGTGAAGTCTGGTCAGATGATCATGAAGAAGGTGCGTTAATCTGTAAGTGTTTTGCTGTTGATGCTGTCATGATCGAAGAAACTATTCGTGCCAACGATTTACGTACAGTCGAAGACGTAACCAATTTTACTAAAGCAGGCGGAGGTTGTTCTTCCTGCCACGAAGGAATTGAAGAAATTCTTGAAATGGTGCTTGAAGAAATGGGTGAAAAATTTGACCCTAATGCACCTTCTAAACAACCTGAACCTGCAGTTGCAGCCGAATCGGGAAGCATGACGACTTTGCAACGCATTCGTCGTATTGAAACAGTAATCGAGTCTATTCGTCCACAGCTCCAGGCTGATAAAGGAGATGTGGAGTTAATTGATGTTGATGGAAAAAATATTTACGTGAAAATGACCGGTGCCTGTTCAGGTTGTCAAATGGCTGCAGTTACAATTGGTGGTATTCAGCAACGTTTGATCGAGGAGCTGGGTGAATTTGTTAAAGTACTGCCTGCGACTAAAGCACCTCAATCTGCATCAGCAGGAGCTTAATCATGAGTGATATTTATCTTGATAACAATGCAACTACCATGGTGGACACTGAAATTGTTGATGTTATGTTGCCATTTTTTTCAGAACAGTTTGGTAATCCATCTTCATTACATAGTTTTGGTAACAAGGTTGGAATAGCAATTAAAAAAGCACGTAAACAAATACAAAAGTTATTGGGTGCGGCACATGATTCTGAAATAGTATTTACATCATGTGGAACCGAATCAGATTCAACGGCTATTCTTTCAGCATTAAAAGCCTTGCCTGAACGCAAAGAAATAATTACCACTGTCGTCGAACATCCGGCTATTCTTAATCTTTGTGAATATCTTGAAAAAGATGGTTATAAAGTTCATTACCTTCAAGTGGATAGCAAAGGTAACCTGGATTTAGATGAGTATGCCAAAGTTCTTTCTGACAAAGTTGCAATTGTTTCGGTTATGTGGGCAAACAATGAAACAGGAACTATTTTCCCGGTTGAGAAAATGGCTGAAATGGCAAATGCAGCAGGTGTGATGTTCCATACCGATGCCGTGCAGGCCGTCGGTAAAATACCGATGGACTTGCAAAATACGAAAATTGATATGTTATCAGTATCAGGGCATAAGTTACATGCACCAAAAGGCATTGGTGTTTTATTTTTACGTCGTAACACACGCTTTCGACCATTGTTACGTGGTGGTCACCAGGAACGTGGTCGTCGAGCAGGCACAGAAAATACGGCGTCTATCGTAGCACTCGGCAAAGCGGCTGAAATGGCAATGCAACATATGGAGTATGAAAATACGCAAGTTAAGGCCATGCGCGATCGTCTTGAAGAGGGCATTCTTGCCGCAGTACCGAATGCTTTTGTGACAGGGGATCCGGATAACCGTCTGCCAAATACTGCAAATATAGCTTTCGAATATATTGAAGGTGAGGGGATCTTATTATTGCTAAATAAAATGGGCATTGCCGCATCAAGTGGATCAGCTTGTACGTCGGGATCACTGGATCCCTCGCATGTTATGAAGGCAATGGGGATTCCTTATACCGCAGCACATGGTACGGTGCGTTTTTCGTTCTCACGTTATAACACAATGGAAGAAGTTGAGCGTGTAATTGAAGCTGTGCCACCGATTATGGAGAAATTACGCAAACTTTCACCTTACTGGGGCGATGATGGTCCGCTTGAAGATCCAGAAAAAGCATTTGCCCCAACCTATGCTTAACGAATAATTAAGACTCGTTTTTATAGCCCCAGACAACAGAATACTACTCCACCATAACTTTAGGGATGCCACAAGGCATCCCATTTTTTTGCCTGGATTTACTTCAAGTATCTTTTGTCACCTTCCTTACAAATTGTCTTTGTTAGTGACTTTTGGACTTTAGAATAGCGCATTAAAATTATATAAGTTATTGTATTTATTGAATAATCATTGGTGGCATGTTGGTTGCACTATAGATACATAAGAACGATAGAGATACAGATGATGACCGAAATTAAACGCGCAATTACGATAGATGATACGACTCTTCGAGATGGGGAGCAAACTGCGGGTGTGGCATTTACTGTTGAAGAAAAGCAACACATTGCTGAAAAATTGGTAAGTCTTGGTGTACCTGAGCTGGAAATAGGTATTCCGGCAATGGGTAACGAAGAACGCGATAGCATTCGTGCTGTTGCTGATATGGGACTTGATGCCAGGTTACTGGTATGGAGTCGCATGCATGCTGATGATATTAAACTCTGCAGGGGACTTAATATCGACATGGTTGACTTGTCTATTCCTGTATCGGATCAACAAATAACTAAAAAGCTGACTAAAGATCGCAACTGGATTCTTAACTCTATTGAAACGCATGTTAAATCTGCTCTGGATATGGGCATTGACGTGATAATCGGTGGAGAAGATGCTTCACGAGCGGATCATGATTTTCTACTGAAGGTTGCAGAAATTGCACAGAAAAGTGGTGCGAGGCGTTTTCGTTTTGCAGATACCGTTGGCATTATGGAGCCTTTTGGTGTTTTAAATATTATTAAAAAATTATCGCGGTCAGTTGATGTGGAAATTGAAATGCATGCACATGACGATTTAGGATTGGCTACAGCGAATACACTCTCAGCCGCACTGGCTGGTGCAACACATTTAAATACGACAGTAAATGGTTTAGGAGAACGTGCAGGTAATGCAGCACTTGAAGAAGTGGTCGTAGGATTAAAACAACTTTATAACTATAACGTAAATGTGGATTTAAAAGCTTTCCAGAACCTGTCAACTTATGTAGCACAAGCTTCAGGACGTCCGTTGTCATGGCATAAAAGTTTAGTTGGTGAAGGTGTATTTACACATGAAGCCGGAATACACGTTGATGGTATGTTTAAAGATAGAAACAATTATCAGGGTGTCGATCCAGACTTGCTGGGAAGACAACATCAATTCATTTTAGGTAAACACTCAGGATCTAAAGGCGTAATTAAAGCTTACGAGGACCTGGGGATATTTTTAAGCCATAGTCAGGCGGAAATTTTGCTTGGTCAAATCAGACGACTTGTATCACAAAGAAAGAAAGTACCATCGCTCAATGAACTTGAAAAATTATTTACTGAATTAATTAATATCACCGATGAAAAGGTTTATGCATCTTATTAGGTGATGACAGGGATTCGATTATGACAGATAAAGTTAACAATAGTATTTCATTGTTTAGTTTGCTAAAGGAAGACGTTTACTGTGTATTCCAACGTGATCCTGCTGCACGTAATATTTTTGAAGTATTGTTGACTTACCCTGGCGTCCATGCACTTATAAACCAGCGAATAGCAAATTATTTATGGCTGAAAAAATGGCATTTTATGGCACGTACCATTGCCTATGTTTCGCGGTTATTGACAAATATTGATATTCATCCGGGAGCAACCATTGGTCGCCGATTTTTTATTGATCATGGTGCGGGTGTTGTCATTGGTGAAACGGCAGATATCGGTAATGACGTCACGTTATATCACGGTGTTACTTTAGGTGGTACATCGTGGAGCAAAGGCAAACGACATCCAACATTAAAAGATGGCGTAATGGTAGGGGCTGGAGCAAAAATTCTTGGTCCAATTACGTTGGGTGAAAAAGTTCGTATAGGTGCGAACTCGGTGGTCATTAATGATATCGAAGCAGATCGCACTGTGGTCGGTGTTCCAGGTAAGGAAGTTCGAATAAGTGAAGCAGGGGAAGTAAACCCATATGGTATCGATTTAAATCATCATTTGATTCCAGACCCAATCGGCAAGGCAATAACATGTCTTGTATCCCGAATAGAAGAGCTGGAGTTGCAGTTAGTACATGTTTCTAATATTGCGCATGAAACAGCATCTATTCATGAATGTGATGAATGTGAGGCAAGTATTGTCTGTGAACCTGATGAACCTGAACAAAACATTAATATGATGAAAGCATCTGGAGATTACTGATGGATTTGCATGATTTTGAAGGACAGGCTATGTATTTTGATGATGCTGTTCCAGCATTGGCAGAAGAATTAATAGCCGAGTCAGCCGACTTATATGGTGAAAAAGAAGCTGAAACCTGTTTACTTAAAGCCTTTTTTATAGCACCCAGAAACCTAACCGTTTTAGTGGCAATGTACCGATATTATTACTATCAGCATAAGTATGTTGAAGCGATACGTGTTGCTGAACACGCGATGGAAGTTTCTGGCTCCAGACTTCATCTTCCAAAAGACTGGCATGACCTGGAATTAAGCTGTCTTGGTGAGGCAGCAGTTATATCTATGGGACAGCTTCGGTTCTATTTAATGGCACTGAAAGGTGCGGGGTATTTACATTTGCGTTCCGGTAACTTTGAAACTGGTGCGGATATGTTATCTAAAGTAGTTGAAGTTGATCCTAATGACAGATTGAGGGCAGCGTTTTTACTGGATATCGCATTGGAGTCGTTAAATTCTCAGTCCGGGAATAACGTAAGTTCGATTCGTGGGTTTAAGAAAAATACAATTTAATAACGAAGGTGGTTGCTATGAATGAAGAAGATCTGTTAGATGATGATATGGATGAATTATCAAGTGCTGAAGATTTTTTGCAATACTTTGAAGTCGATTATGATCAGTCAGTTGTTCATGTAAACCGGTTACATATCCTGCAACGATTTCATAATTATCTTGCGAAAGCTGAAGGTTCTATTCCAGAGACAGAGGATAAAAAACGTGAAGTTTATAAATCTTTACTCGAGAAGGCCTATCAGGATTTCGTGAAATCGGATGCTGTAACAGAAAAAGTGTTTAAGGTATTTCGTATGAACGAACCACAGCAAGCATTTGTTTCTCTGGATCAGCTTGTTAAATAGAGGTGTATAACAATGCGTCCTGTATTTGATTATGGAGATGAAGTGCGTTTAATGCGTAACGTAAGAAACGATGGGACCTATCCTGGGCTTGATACGGGGGTGCCGTTGATTTCAAGAGGTAGCGTTGGACATGTGCAAAGTGTGGGAACCTATTTGCAAGAATATATTATTTACAGTGTGCATTTTCTCGAGGAAGATATTTTAGTCGGTTGCCGGGAAGAAGAGTTAATTCCGGCAGATGCTGCATGGGTAAAAAGTAATTTTGAGTTTAGAGATAAAGTGCTTGCTACAGTGCCTCTTGCGATCAATGGAGAGATGATTGTGGAAGTAGGGGATAAAGGTGAAGTGCTGAAAGTATTAAGAGATGATCCTGATAACGTGCAATATCATATACGTTTCCCAGGGAGAACCTTACTGGTTCCTGAGTCCGCTGTCGAAGCTGCTGAAGAGAAAATACAGGTAAAAGAAAGAACTAAAGCCAGTTAATGTCAATGAGAATTTCATATGCAACATAGTCGTGTAACGATAGATAGTACATTTGATAATGCTTATCATTTGCTTCGTGCCTCTTTGAGTAAGTTCGGTAAAAATCCAAGTGAATTAAACTCATCTGAATTGAATGAAGTTCAGATACAAGCAGAACAAGGATTTGAGCTGGAGCGCAAGATTATTTCTTCATCAGAAGCGCAGGGTGTTGTATTAACGAAAAGTCTTGTTACAAAGATGTTTGATGATGTTAAAAAAAGATATACATCAGAAGATGAGTTTATTCATGATCTTGAGTTGAATAATTTAAATGAAAAAAAATTGTACGATGCGCTATATCGCGAATTGCTTGTTGAAACAGTACTAGACAAGGTGGCTTCTCGTTCGCCTGAAATTAGCAAAATGGACATTATGATCTATTTTTATTTGCATAAAGAAAAATTCACAAAACCAGAAACGCGGGAAGCATACCATATTTTAATAACCCTTAACGATGACTATGAAGAGAATACACGCGAAGAAGCATTGTCAAGACTCAGTGTCATTCGCAAGCGGTTGTTAAAAAAACCGGGTCGCTTTGGTGAGCAAGCTTTGAAGCATTCTGAATGTCCGACAGCACTTAATAATGGTTTGTTAGGTAATATACCTCAAGGTGAGCTCTATCCAGAACTAGACGAAGTTATGTTTAGTCTGAAGGAAGGTGAAATCTCGGATATTATTGAATCGCCTACCGGATTACACCTTTTACACTGCAAGTCGATTAGCAATGCTGGTCCTGTATCGCTGAAAACAGCAGAGCCTAAAATACGTGAGCACTTATTGGCGAAACGACGACGCATGTGTCAGAAAAACTGGTTATCGGAATTAACTCAGGGACATCCTAATAATTAGAGGTTAGTTATGAGTAAAGAGAAGGAAATTGTTAACTGTTCTTTTTGTGGTACCGAACAATCGGTGAAAACCCCTTTGATTGCAGGGTTAGATGGACATATCTGTGAAGCATGCGTGCATCTCGCTAATCAGGTGGTTACCAGCTGGGGTCGTAAACGTGATCTTGAACAGTTACATGGCCCTTTACCGACACCGTCAGCGATTAAACAACATCTTGATAAATACGTGATTGGGCAGGACGATGCAAAAGAAGTTTTATCCGTTGCTGTATATAACCACTATAAACGTCTAAAAAGCGAAAGTGGAGAAGTACCATCACTAGTTGATGGCTATGATGTTGAACTCAGCAAATCAAATATTCTACTGTTAGGTCCTTCAGGTACAGGTAAAACACTACTGGCGAGTACTTTAGCTAAAGTTATTGGGGTGCCGTTTGTTGTTGCTGATGCGACGACTTTAACGCAGGCAGGCTATGTTGGTGAAGATGTAGAAAGCGTATTGGTAAGATTACTTGATATAGCTGAAGGTAATGTTGGGCGTGCGGAATGGGGCATTGTTTATATCGATGAGATTGACAAATTAGCTCGCAGCTCTGAATCACCCACAGCGATTCGAGATGTGTCAGGTGAAGGTGTGCAGCAAGCATTGTTAAAATTAGTTGAAGGCAGTAATGTCAAAGTTTCCATAAAAGGTCGCCGCCGCGAAGGTGGGGATGAAGTTGAGGTGGATACTACCAATATTCTGTTTATTGTTGGTGGCGCTTTTGCTGGTATTGAAAATGTTATAAAAAAACGGATTCAACCGGAACATGGCGGTATTGGATTCCAGGTGGAACTTAGAAAAAAACAAGAGAAAAGCACATCTCTAAGTAATGCTGTAATCATGCAAGAAGTGAATCCCGAGGATTTGAGATATTTTGGTTTGATACCGGAATTTATTGGGCGGTTTCCAGTTGTGACATCCCTTGAAGCGCTCGATGAAGCGACTTTAGTTAAGATTCTGACTGAACCACGAAATTCTTTAATTAAACAGTATCAGAAATTATTCGCATACGATGAAGTTAGTCTGGACTTTACCGATGAAGCGGTTTCTGCAATAGCAAGGAAAACGATGGAGAATGATACCGGGGCTCGTGGCTTAAGAAGTGTACTGGAAAAACTTTTGCGTAAAGCTATGTATGATCTTCCATCTCTGTCTAATGTCAATTATTGTCTGGTTGATGAGAAGGCTGTTGAGGATAACTCGGAAATCAGTTTTAGTTATGATGAAGCACTGACTACAATCAACACGGAACAATCAGTGCAGGCATAATTTTTTGTTTCAGAGTCACGGATAAATTTATCAGTTTGAAATTTACCTTGAAGTAGATTTCTGGCGCGCTTTTTATTCGGGATGACACCCTTAGATGGCTATTCATTAAATATTTGGGCTGGATAACAAATCAGATTGGGATAATAATATTGATTGTCAAACCAAAGGGTTATGGATCTTGTTCTATGGACGGTTTCGAGTATGGAAAAGTTGGGGAGTTAATTAATCCATCAGATTATACCTATGTTTGTCTTACTCGATAAAGGAATTAAGCCTGCATGGCCAAGGCAAGGACTGTTAAATCTTAAAGGATTAATTATCAATAATGCATTATAACGTACTTGGGATTAATCGTAGTATCGCTTATAAATTACAATTAGAAGACGTTTAGTATGCAATTGCTTGCATAGATGTTTAGGGAACGTATCAGGCGAATTCAGCAATTAATGATCTAGTATGCCAGTTAAAGTAAATGCAATTAGATAAACGCCATCTTTAGAATATTTATTTGAATTGTGGGTTTTGCATTCGAATAATTTCATCATATTGATCATATAGGCTGTTGAGTGCGCGTGAAGCAATTTCAAAAAATTCTGTTGATTTAATATCGGGTACTTCACGAGTTACGTTCTTATCAATGCAATTGAGAAGATAGCTGATTTCATTTTTTTCTGGCGTAAAAAATGCCAGCTCCTGATTAAGAGCGGATGTTTTAGTTTCCACCTGTTGGCAAAGATAGTTTAGCCTGATCCGTGAAATGCTATCGCACGTACCAGAGGCTGTCACACCTGTACCGATAGCACGAGCCTGACCTATACATTCTGCAGCATAAAGCAATTCTCGCCAGATATAATGCAAAGGTTTTTTATCTGTTGTTAATAATAACTGAAGTGAATGTTCTAATGCCATATCATCAATAAGATAAAGAATATTTTGTATTAGGCTATTGTGCTGTAACAGATTATTTTTGGCTGTATTGTTAATGTAATTCTCAGAGATTCTTTTCCAATGTTTAATAATATCAATCCATTCTGAATTGTTTTCCATCCAGTTCCCAATAGATGATATATCGGAAATTTCCCGAGTGATTATCACATGAAGAGGTTGTATTTCCTTGAGAAGCTCTTTGCCACCGTTAAGGTAACCAGAACTTAATCCACGATGCTGCTGTATGTGAGCAAGCAGGTTACGTAGTAAACAAAGCCATTTTAGCCCGAGCTTTTGTTTTTTAATTAGCTGGGATTTCTTCCCCCTGATTAATGCAAAAAATATACTTCCAATTAATATTGTAGTTAACAGGGGAATGATAAAGGTAGTTGAGTTATATATCATAATATTCCTACTGGCATAGTGTGTATAGATGGTTGGCAATATTGGATGATTGCTTTGCCATCTGTGTATTATGATTAGCTGCTTGTGATACACTTTCAATATTATTGGAAATTTCCTGAGATGCCAGGTTTTGTTGTTTGGCAGCTTCATTAATTGAGTTAACCACTTCGGTGACAGATATCGAATTTTCTGTGATCTGGTTGAGATTATTCTCAGCTTCCACTACCCGGTTAACCGCTTCTCCAGTTTTTGAAAGCACGGTATCTATACTTTCTTTCACCTCATTCATTTGCTGAGTCACTTCTTTTATATTTTGAGTGATTTCATTGGCAGAGTTATGACTACGGTTCGCTAAAGAACGCACTTCGTCTGCCACAACTGCAAAACCTCGTCCGTGTTCCCCGGCTCTGGCAGCTTCAATAGCTGCATTCAGAGCGAGTAAGTTTGTTTGTTCCGCTATATCACCAATCACATTCGAAATGTCTGATACTTTATTAGTATGCTCATTTAAACTTGAAACCATGTTGTGAGTAGTGTTAGTGAACTTTGCAACTATCTCAATGTCATTTCTAACCTGATGCATATGGTCTCTACCAGTTAAACTTGTTTCCTGAGTTTGTTGCGCCAGGGTTTGTGCATTATCGATACGTTTTGTAATCTCATCAATGTTGTAACTTATTTCAGTCACAGCTGCAGCTATCGCACTGGTAGATTGCGACTGCTGCATTATACTGGTTGCAAGCTGATCAGATGTCGTGCTTAGTTCACTTGCTGAATGGCTAATTTCAGATATCGTACTGTTCTTACTTTCATTTGTTCTTTGATCATTGGTTGATAGCTTAAGTAATGACAGATATATTTCAGAAAATGGCCCTTTTGGTTTTATGATCTGTGTTATATCCGATGTTTTGGTTATTTTTTCAAGTTGAGTTTTTAATGAAGATAAATCACTGATTGATGCAATAATAAAAGAAACAGAAAGATATCCAATAATACCTGCAAGACTGACGTTCAGTATTTTTGAATACTCTGATAATATCGCAAGGATTAGTATCAGGTGAAACATAAGTAAAATTATGCTGGTTTTTTTTAAACCCAGGGTGTGGTAGAAGGAAAGGGCTGGTTTAAGTAAAATCATCTTTTAGACTACCTTAGTTGAATTTCTCAGGTTATTAAGCAACTAAATACAAAGAACTATAATACAAGGCAAATAATGTGCCACTCATATTCTTATATCTATGTTCCTGATTTTTGTGACCCATATTTGAAAAAAGTATTAGCATATTATTTTTTTTGAAAAGCTTTTTGATGTGATGTATCAATATGATGCATAAAAAATATATCGCACTAATATTGGGCTTGAGTTTTCGAAAATTGAATCTTAACTCTATTAATCTTTCAGGATTAATGTGCTTACTTCGATTTAAATAAAATGCGGCTTTATATTTAGGAGTACAAATTTTGACATAGTGTCAATTTTTTGTTGCATTTATTTTCTAATACCTCCTTTTCATATGGTTTTACATCTTCATGAGTTTGTAATATTTTTAGCATGGCTGTGAAAATAACTATCTATGTCGTTAGCTACTCCGGGCAGTAAACTCTATAATTTAATGGTTTTGTTAGGATCAATTGGCGGCTCTGCCTATAGAGAATAGTATTGGATACAGATGTTCAGTGCTTGTTTTAGCTCCCGAAATATAAATTACCCTTTACACTACTGTTAACTATAATGAGGTATTAATTTCAACGTAAAAATATTCTAATTAGAGGTGATTTTTATTCTTTAACATAATGTGACCTCCGATGAGACCCGAAAAATTCTACTCACGAAGAGAGTGACTAAAGAGTAAGGGATATAATGTTATCAGCGGTAAATATTTTATCTTACATCAATCTTAATTATATTCTCCTTCGATTAATTTTTAATGTTTATAGAGATTTAAAAAATAAAGTACTTTAAACTTCTACAAGATATTGATGATATCTTAGATGATTAAAGTATTTATAAGATTTCAATCAGGCAGTACCTGTCAGGGCTATTTAACTGTAAATGAATCATTATTATGAACAAAATATTTATATTAATCAGGTTCAAAAATAATGGTTTTAATGACGGATGAAAACCTAATAACTATATTGCATCATTATCTTTTATCTTTTATCTTTTATCTTTTATCTTTAAATTTATATCCTATAATTCATTTTAGAAATCAGGATTTTACAATGCCATTATGCAAATTCAAAACTGTTACAGGAATCATCTGTTCTGAAGAAGCGGGAGAAGCATCTTATTGTTATTGGCATGATGACAACAAAATTAAACAGGAAACAGATTTAAAGCAAAAACTTGAAAAACGTGCTCAAACAGATGAGCCAATGCGTTATTTTAAGCTTAAACGTACTGATTTATCCGATATCAATTTAGTCAATAAAGGTTCATATAAAGGATATGAGTTGTCACACAGTGACTTGTATCGTGCTAATTTGTCAAAATCACACTTATTTGCAATTGATCTATCATTTAGTTCATTAATGAAGGCAGACTTAACTGACGCTAATCTTCATAGTGCGAACCTGGAACATACAAATTTACTTGGTGTTAAACTCAATGGTACGAAACTGGAAGGAGTACAGTGGGGTGAAATGGTTCGTCAGGAATGGCAAGCAAACCACGAAGAAGATCCTAAGCGGCAACTTCAGTTATATTCCGAAGCCGAAGAAATCTATCGATCTATTGCGCGTGAAATGCGTAATCAGGGTATGACATCTGAAATCACCTGGTTTACTTATAGGGAAATGGTTACCCTGCGTAAAAAACATCCTAAATTTTCAGTACAAAGATTTATATCTAAATTTATTGATTTGTACTGTGGTTATGGAGAAAAGCCAATGCGTTTAGTGCTGGTATCATCAATTTTAGTCATAGGTTTTGCTTTTCTTTATACAATCAATGGGGTTGTACAGAATAATGAAATAATTCACCTGAATAATAATATGTCTTTAATAGAAAACATGCATGTACTGTTAAGTTCACTGTATTTCAGTACGGTTACCTTTACTACTTTAGGTTATGGGGATATTTCACCATTTGGTCTGACTCGTTTTATTGCCGCAATGGAAGCCTTTGCGGGCTCGTTTACGATGGCGTTATTTGTTTTGGTGTTTGTAAAACGCATGACGCGTTAAAACAATATTCTTACTCTGACAGGGTTTTATCGTCATGCCTAAGTCGTTCACGATATTTTTTCTTAGCTAATTCCTGCATATCTTCTGTTGTATCGCTTTCATCGACAATTTCTCTTCCCAGCATGGTTTCAATGGCATCTTCAAGTGTTACTATACCGGCAGTTTGGCCGAATGCATCTTCTACCAGGAACATGTGGGCTCGGTGCTTAATAAACATATCGAGTAGTTGTTGTACAGGAAGTTTCTCAGAGACATGATAAACTTTTTTAGCATATTGGCTGACAGGAACATCCCCATGGCCTCTGCGTTCAGCTTCAAACAAGTCATGCTTAATGACTTTACCGGTAATATTATCCGTTGAATCCCGGTAGATAGGTATACGGGTAAATGTACGTGTTGCAGTATCATTCAATGCGTCGGTTACATTTGTCGATTCTTCAAGCATGTGTACAACAGAACGGGGTGTTAGAATTTCTTCAGTACGAATATCCCTTAATTGCAGCATATTTGATAAATATGTATTCTCATTCTGGAAAAGGCTGCCGTCTTTGTGTCCCAGTGAGGCAAGTGCTATTATTTCCTCGCGCGTTATAGCATTCGTTTTATTAGTACTAATTATCTTTGTGAGCCGAGTTGAGACCCATACTAATGGATAAGTAATTTTGACCAGCCAAATTATTGCAAAAGTCGCTGGTATTGCTATTTTTTGCCAGTAAACCGCGCCAATTGTTTTTGGAATAATTTCAGAAAAGTACAAAATTACCAATGTTAATAATATGGCTATAACGGTTTCCCACTTTTCACCAAATACCATTATTGCCTGTGAGCCAACACCTGCTGCCCCCATTGTATGGGCAAAGGTATTAAGAATAAGTATGCTTGATAAAGATTCATCCAGTCGTTCTTTAACCTGAGTTAGTGCTTTGCCCCTCCGGGGTTTTTCGCTTTGTGTTTTCTCAACAAAACCGGGAGTAATAGAGAGTAGCACTGCTTCTAGTATGGAACAGATAAATGAAACACCGATTGCGATTGAAAGATAAATAATTAGTAATGTCATAGCTAAATAATAGGAAACCGTTCAAGTTTTACAAACATTTTATCGTTTAAAGCGAGTTGATTTAATTTTCCTGTAATCGCAAATTAAATGTCTTTTATCTATCATTATTAGTAGGATAGGCTTTGTTGCACGACTTTATTTTAAATATATCATATGCAAAAAAAGCCAAAACAACAAAGATTATTCTATGCCTTGTGGCCTGACAACACAGTGCGCAAACAATTAACTGCGCTAAAATCGAATATTGAGCAAAAATTCCAGCCGTTTAGTTTAGCCTGGCCGATGCTGGCCGGAAATTTTCATATTACACTGGCTTTTCTTGGTAATATCCCGTCAGAAAAAACGGATTGCCTTCTATCAGCTACGGATAAGATCACATTTAAACCGTTTGACTTTATATTAAACCATCTTGGGGTATTTAACAAAAACAAGGTGCTATGGTTAGGAATGGATACTGAACCAGCTGATTTGATAATTTTGGTGAGTCAACTGGAAAACGTAGCACTACATTGCGGCCTGCCAATGGAAAAACGTCCTTTTAAACCTCACCTGACTTTATTCCGTAAAGTAAAAGATATACCTGACATTGAAGTACAGCCAATATATTGGAAAGCCAGAGATTTTTGTCTGGTGTCTTCTGTGAGCTCGTTAGCGGGGGTAAAATATGAAATTGTAAAACGTTGGTTATAATGTAGTTTTAGTCTTGCTGCGTATGTTATTCTTAAAAGCAATCAAGGTATCTTTATGGCAAAGGTTAAATGTAGAAAATAAAAGGAATTGTTATGCCACAACTTTATATAATACGTCACGGTCGGGCGGATAACGAAATTCCAGATATGGATCGTAAACTAACGGCGAGAGGAAAAGACGATGTGTTAAATGTCGCAACCTTGCTTAAAAATAAGAACATCCTGATTGACAGTGTTATCTATTCACCAGCATCGCGCGCGAAACAAACCGCGATGATAATTTGTGATGTTTTGAATACTTCGCCGCAAAATCAAAAAGCAGATGATCGAATATATAATGCCAATGTTTCAGAATTGCTACGTGTGCTGGATGAGATTGATGAGCAAGAAAAATCTGTTATGTTAGTCGGGCATAATCCTGGATTAGCCAATTTGGTGCTGCAACTGACGGAGCAAGTTATTAAATTGTCAGCTGGTAATTTGGCCATAGTATCTGCTGATTCATGGCGAGCAATGTGTAACGGTAAATGTGAATTTGTAGAAAAGCTTCAGGCTAATGAAACCACATTTTAATTTAAATCGTTATGTAATTGCAGGTATTTTAATCCTTTTGTGTAGCAATGCTGTTGCAAAAGATTGTGTCGTTCTATTGCATGGACTGGTACGCAGTGCATCAGCCATGGACAAACTGGCCAAAAGATTTTTAAAAGAAGGGTATATTGTAAGCAATATTAATTACCCTTCTAGAAAGTATAGTATCGAAAAGTTGGCAGAGTTGGCTATTGGCGAAAGCATTCAACAATGTAAAAAAAAGAGTGCCAGTAGCCGTGATGAAATAAAGGCGAGTAAGATTAATTTTGTTACACACTCTTTGGGTGGTATCTTAGTTCGTGTATATTTAAAAAAGCATATTTTGGATAATATTAATAGAGTCGTTATGCTTGGGCCGCCTAACCAGGGAAGTGAAGTTGTCGATACTTTAAAAGATTTGCCTGGTTTTGAGTTATTGAATGGTCCGGCCGGTATGCAATTAGGGACAAAGGATACGGATATTCCCCGATCATTAGGACCGGTTAATTTTGAAGTAGGGGTTATTGCCGGAACACAAAGTATGAACCTGATCCTTTCTTTGTTTTTGCCCGGCAAGGATGATGGAAAGGTAACAGTAGAAGCAGCAAAGGTAAAAGGAATGAAAAACTTTGTTACGTTACCTACGATGCATCCTTTTATGATGAAGAGCAACCGCGTTATTGAACAAGCAGTCTATTTTATAAAGTATGGTAAATTTTTTATAGCAGAGAAACTCTAAAATAAAAGTAAATGGACTATTTAGAGTATTAGATCTGCCTTAAGTGTGACTAAATAACAGAGAATATTATGCGATATAATACAAAATCCTTAAGATACCAGATTGTTTGTTTAACGATATCATTCTTGTGTCTGTCGACTGCTTATTCTCTTGATGATTCAGATGTGACTGAAATGTCATTACAACTTCAAAATAATGATGTTGATATTAAGTTCCCAGGTTCTGTCGCTGAAACAAAAATGTCACGGATTCAACTCATTTGGTGGCAACCACTAGTCGGGTCAATTGAAGGAGGTTTAAATCTTTCTTACGTAGAATTAAGCCAAAAAACGTCAGCGACTGTAACTGCTTATGATACTTCGGGTTATGAGATTGGTATTGGTTTTCGAGGGTTAATTTTAGACACTGAGATTTTAAATCTTGGACTACAATTTTCACTGGACTACCTGTCAGCACAGGGTGATACCAATCTTGAACAAGATGTTGATATAACCTGGCTTAAATATTCATCAAGTCTGGATTTTGAATTTATTCCTTCAAGTCCGGTTACAATATTAACGGGGGTGAGCTACTCCAAAATTGACGGAGAGCACGAGCTACTTGATACACCCAATAGCGTGGTTGAATTTAATGAAGATGATGCGATTGGCTATTACATTGGACTTAGTATTAAATCGGGAAACAGTGGCAAGATTGCCGTAACAGTCAATAATGGTCATCGCGAAGGTATATATCTCGTTTTTAGTAATCGTTTTTAATTCCTATGTTTTACTTTTTAAGCTTTTTGTAAACATAATTTATTGCTATTTTCTGAAATTCAGTTGAAATTATTTATAGCGATTTATGGGGTAGTCTATGCTTAGCAATATTCGTTAGATTTTAATTTTTTATTTTTTCTATCTTGCCCGTTGGAATTGATTCCGCTTTTTAGGGCAACCGCCAGTTAACTATTGACTGAGCAACCATGCTCTTTTTGGGGGATGATCATGGCAGCTCTCGTTTTTATAAGTCTGCTTGTATTGATAAAAACTATTTTTTCAAATGGAAGAAGAAAAAATAACATTTAGCTCAATAAGTAATACTTAGAATTGATACTAAAGGAATTATAATTTTGTCAAATATACTTAGATAAATAAAACGAACCAGCCTGCTAAATTAATAAGACTAAATAATTTTTATTAACTGGTTCGGATAATCTGTTTGAGAGTTTTCTATTTCAAGGCTTTTCATCCCCTGTGAGATAAAAAATTCGGTGGCACTGGTATGTGCCTTTACGATAAGACCTTTATATTGTAATTGTTTTGCCACTTTTTCGATGGTATTAAATAATGCTTTACCGATTCCGCGGGATTGATAATCAGGATGGACATAAAATCCGTGAATAGTAAGAGGAGGAAAATCAGTTAGACAAGTGTTTATGTCAGTCTGTTCTAATGCAACAACGCCGACTACTTTTAAATGGTGATCGATGGCAACCATGAGTTCCATGCTATTAAAGTCATACTCTGAGTAATGATAACTGGATAGTGAAAGTCGTTTAACTCTTTCAGGAAGATCCCAACCCTTTACAGCTGCTTCGATGACACAATTAATATCGTCTAGATCGGTTAATTCTGCTGTCTTAATATGTACCGAGAGTTTCATCATATTCCCCAATTAAAAAAGGGTGACTCAATGAATGAGTCACCAAGGGCGTCCAACTGAAGGACAGTGTGCACAGAGCGTGCACGAGGGATAAAATAATCAGGCCGCGTTAGACTCAGAAAGATAAACATCTAAATCTTCGGAGCCACCGATGTGTTCACCATTAATAAATACCTGGGGTACTGTCGAGGTTCCTGAAACGGCACGGAGGCTAGCTTCAGTGTAATCACGATTTAAAACAAGCTCTTCAAATTCAAGACCTGCATCATTTAACATACCCTTTGAACGTACACAGAACTCACAACCTGGACGTGTAAAAATAGTCACATCTTTTGGTTTTTCTGCATCAGGTGCAATGTAAGCAAGCATGGTATCGGCATCAGATACTTCAAACGGGTCGCCTGGTTTGTTTGGTTCTACAAACATTTTTTCAACAACGCCATCTTTGACTAACATGGAATAACGCCATGAACGTTTACCAAAGCCAAGGTCTTCTTTATCAACCAACATACCCATGCCTTCACTGAAATGACCATTGCCGTCCGGAATAAAAGTCAGGTTATCGGCGTTTTGTTCAGCCTTCCATTCATTCATTACAAATGCATCGTTAACAGAAATACAAATGACTTCATCAACGCCATGTTTTTTAAAAGTTGGCGTTAACTGGTTATACCGGGGTACATGTGTTGATGAGCATGTTGGTGTGAATGCGCCGGGTAAGGAAAATACGATTACGGTTTTACCTTTAAAAATGTCATTTGAGTTTATATCAACCCATTCGTGATTACGTCGGGTACGAAACGTTACCTGGGGTATATTTTGGCCTTCACGATTTTCCATCATTAAATCCTCATGTCATGTTAAATAAAAGTCGCAGTAGTGTTTGCGAGTACGGGAGAGATTATCCACTCAAACCACTAAGTGGTAAAATCGTTTGAATTGATGATATTGATAGGTTAAAACTATTAATTTAATGACCCTATTTCAATTATACTGTAGAACATAAAATAGTTTATAAATTAAGTATTTAGGTTAATATTAAAGTAATTTTCAACCAATTTATAGGGGGGCAGGCGGTGACTCAGAAGGGAATTCTTGCCGAGGAAACTCGTTACGCACGCTATTTATTCTTTTCAATCGAAATGACAACTGATATTACGCGAGCTTTAATTGCGTTACGAGATGTTAATAATAGCGATTTAACCGTAATTGGTTTAGGTGAGTCATTAGTCACCTGTTTTAGTAAAGATATTCCGGGGTTGAAAGTGTTCCCGGCTGATGCAAGCTTTGCTATTGATGTTCCCTCTACACCAGCCGCATTATGGTGCTGGTTACGTGGTGACGATCGGGGTGAACTGTTTCATCGTTCACGCCAAATAGAAGCATTGTTGGCACCTGCCCTGGTATTAAGTGAAGTTGTCGAGTCATTTCAATATGATCGAAACAGAGATTTATCGGGTTATATCGATGGGACTGAAAACCCGGTTGGTGATGAAGCACAACAGGCCGCCATCGTAACAGGGCAAGGTACAGGCCTCGATGGCGGAAGTTTTGTCGCAGTGCAACAGTGGCTACATGACTTTGATAGCTTATCAGATATGAGCATAGAAGAAAAAGACGATGTAATTGGACGGCATATCAGTGATAACGAAGAGTTTGATTCAGCACCTGAGTCTGCACATGTGAAGCGCACTGCACAGGAAAGTTTTACTCCCGATGCCTTTATTTTAAGGCGTTCCATGCCCTGGGTAGAAGGGATGGATGGTGGTTTAATGTTTGTAGCTTTTGGTAAAGATTTCACTGCATTTGAAGCTTTGCATAACAGAATGCTGGGCAAGGAGGATGGGGTTCGTGATGGTATTTATCAGTTTACCCGTCCGATAAGTGGTGGGTATTATTTCTGTCCACCTGTTAAAGCAGGCAAGCTTGATTTAAGTTGCATCGGATTGTAACGCTTAGCTGGTTTTGCGCTTTTTTCTGATACGCTTGTTATTTTTTAGTGGATAAACCGTATTTGGCAAGCTTGCCATGATAACGTTGGCAAAGGCATTAAGAGCCTGTATACGTGGATAGGTTTTTCGATAGACAAGTGATATTCGCCTGAAGGCATCATTAAATTCCAGTTTGTTTGCCACAATACCACTGCCACTGGTCCAGGAGCCACTCATTGCCAGTGCAGGTACTATGGTGGTGCCAAAGCCAGCTCCAACCAGTTGTAATAGGGTTTCCAGACTTGATGCGTGTAGGTCTGCCATTTCACTATGTTCGTTTCGCTCCTTTATATGAGAGACTTCCATTGCTTGCTTGGCCAGGCAGTGGCCATCCGCCAATAGAAGTAAATCTGTATTATCGAGATCGTGACGGCTAAGTTTCTCCTTATAATAGAAGGGATGCTTGCTGGGGTATGCAAGCCAAAAAGGTTCATCAAACAGCGAAAGTACCTGTAAATCCGGATCATCAACTTCGGTTGCCAGTAATGCAGCATCAATTTCATGACTTCGTAACCGTTTGAGCAGATTTTCGGTAAGCTCTTCAGAAAGGACTAACTTCATTTGTGGGTATTGTTTTTTTAACGGAACCAGTATCAATGGCATTAAATAGGGACTTAATGTTGGGATAACGCCAATGCGTAAAGGACCAGCCAGAGGATCCTGATGTGCTTGTGCAAGCTGGCTTATCACTACGGCCTGCTCCAGTATCAGACGAGCGTGTTCAAGAATGTCCTGCCCGACAGGTGTTATCTCAACCGAGCGGTTAGTACGCTCAAAAATAGTCACACCGAGTTCTTGTTCAAGCTTTTTTATTTGGCCGCTCAGGGTCGGCTGACTAACAAAGCAACGTGCTGCCGCTTTACCAAAATGCTGGGTTTCGGCAACGGCAACCACATATTTTAAGTCACGTAGGTTCATAGATATTCATAGGTTTTACCAATTATTATAGTATAAATAAACGATTTTGAATATTGACTGGCCAGCGATATACTTAAATTTAGCGATATTAATAGTACCTTTTCAAATTTAGGGGTTAGTGAAATGAAAGCCTTACTCATCAACCCGGTAGCCCAGTCTATTCAAGAAGTGGATATTACCGGTTATGAAGACATTATTGATTTAATTGGTTATACCACGCTGACATCAGATGAACTTACACCGTCAGGACACCGGCTGTTTTTCGATGAAGAGTG
>Ga0316207_10001375_pt1 | contig 30294 bp, 25 predicted proteins | sample 6weekpyrite_MG_FD_204943 | JGI IMG/M metagenome (GOLD analysis project Ga0316207, IMG submission 204943) | Microbial mat bacterial communities from mineral coupon in-situ incubated in ocean water Damariscotta River, Maine, United States -... | ecosystem: Environmental > Aquatic > Marine >...
GAATATGAAATACATCCGTGTATTTCACCCCTTCGGGGCCAGGGTCATAAAAAGCAATGACCCTGTTAAAATTTGCTCCCGGCAAATTTTTCGAACTCATTGGGAGATCTCATCTGCCCCATCGCCATTAATAAAAAAGGCTTCGTGGCAATTAGGGGGAAGTAGAAGTATTGACCGGTGGGGAGAATATGAAATACATCCGTGTATTTCACCCCTTCGGGGCCAGGGTCATAAAAAGCAATGACCCTGTTAAAATTTGCTCCCGGCAAATTTTTCGAACTCATTGGGAGATCTCATCTGCCCCATCGCCACCAATAAAAAAGGCCCCCTGGAAAACAGGGGGCCTTTTGTATTGGTGGAGGTGGGGAGAATCGAACTCCCGTCCGCAAGTGATCTGCCATTGACTCTACATGCTTAGTTTTCGCCTTTTAATTTAGTTTCACAAACTCCGGCGTTACAGGATTTTGATTAACGAGCCCGTTTAAGTTTTAGTGTTCTGACCTCAGGCCGAGCAGATCACGATCTTGTATAAGATGACTCCCGAAATCCAACGCCTACAAGCAAGCATTGGCCGGAAGGCAATCTACTGGTGTTTAGGCAGCGATTGCGTAGTTGTCGTCGTTGGCAACTAAAAGTTTGCAGCTGGATTAACGAGGGAATCTGCCCCTCGACATGCACCAATGGGTTCACTACCCACGTCGAAGCCATGTCACCCCCAATACCCTCAGGTATTTGCGTATTATAACTTATTCAGGGTAGGGATTGGTAGCGATTGCTTGCTCATTGCTTTAAAATTCACGCCTTATCCAGATTTACTCTTTCATCGTTATTGAGGCCATAAATGCAATATTTCCGTGGATCCCCCGCGTTATCTGCTTTTCGTATAGAAAAGTTACTTTCTCAGCTTAAGTCTACAGTTCCCACTATTTCAAATGTGCAGGCAGAATATGTGCATTTTGCTGATATCCAGGGCGACCTCACAAAGGATCAGTCAGCAGTTTTAAAAAAGCTTTTAACCTATGGCCCGGCTTTTACAGAAGAAGAACATAAGGGGGAGCTGTTTCTGGTCATTCCCCGTTTTGGCACGATTTCACCCTGGGCTTCCAAAGCCACGGATATTGCTAATCACTGCGGTTTAACCTCTATAAACAGGCTTGAGCGGGGTATTGCCTATTACATTGAGTGTGGCTCACTTAAGGATGAAGACAGGCAATTTATAAAATCACAAATACACGATCGTATGATCGAAATGGTTTTGGCTGATTTTGAGTCGGCATCCCAGTTATTCGATAAGGCCGAACCTACAACAGGTAGCCATGTTGATGTTTTGGGCGGTGGACGTGATGCGCTGGTAGCCGCAAATAGTGAATTGGGTCTGGCTCTGTCTGCAGACGAAATCGATTACCTGCTGGAATACTTTAAATCCAGTGAACGTAACCCGGGTGATGCGGAGTTAATGATGTTTGCCCAGGCCAATTCTGAGCATTGTCGTCATAAAATTTTTAATGCGAACTGGGTTATTGATGGAGAAGAGCAGGACATTTCCCTGTTTGGGATGATTCGCAATACCTATAATAAATCACCGGAAAATATACTCAGTGCCTATCACGATAATTCATCGGTGATAGAAGGCAACACTGCCGGGCGCTTTTTTGCCGATGGGCCTAATGGCGAATACACCTGGCATCAGGAATCTATGCCGATTTTAATGAAGGTTGAAACCCATAATCACCCAACCGCAATTTCACCTTTTCCAGGCGCGGCAACCGGTTCTGGTGGTGAAATACGCGATGAGGGGGCAACCGGTCGAGGCTCTAAACCTAAAGCAGGCTTATGTGGTTTTTCGGTTTCAAATTTACAGATTCCGGGTTTTTCACAACCCTGGGAAAGTGATCATGGCAAGCCAGATAGAATTGTCTCGGCACTGGATATTATGCTCGATGGTCCATTAGGTGCGGCGGCATTTAATAATGAATTTGGTCGCCCGAATATTAATGGTTATTTCAGAACCTTTGAAGAAAAAACACCGGGTACTGATGGGGATGAAGTTCGCGGTTATCACAAGCCCATCATGCTGGCGGGTGGTTTCGGTAATATGCGAAAAGAGCATATCGATATGATCGATATGCCCGTTGGCACACCTATTGTGTTACTGGGTGGCCCGGCGATGTTGATTGGTTTAGGGGGAGGGGCTGCCTCTTCTATGGCCTCTGGTGAAAGTGCCGAGAACCTGGATTTTGCATCGGTGCAACGTGGTAATCCTGAAATGGAACGTCGCTGCCAGGAAGTGATTGATCGCTGCTGGGGACAATCTAATAATCCTATAATCTGGATTCACGATGTGGGTGCAGGGGGGATTTCAAATGCTTTACCTGAGCTGGTGAATGATGGTGGCCGGGGTGCTGAGTTTGAATTGCGAGAAGTACATATCGATGAGCCGGGTATGTCGCCTATGGAAATCTGGAGCAATGAATCACAGGAGCGTTATGTGATGGCCATTGCAGAAGATCGACTGGAAGAGTTTAAAGCCTTCTGTGAGCGTGAACGTTGTCCTTATGCGGTTTTGGGTTTAACCACTGAAGCCAAAGAATTAAAAGTGCACGATAAACATTTCGATGATTACCCGGTTGATATGCCCTTAGAGGTTCTACTCGGTAAGCCACCAAAAATGTTACGTGATGTAAAACATGAAAGTGTTTCCTATAAAGCATTTGAAACCAGAAGTATAAATATAAAAGAGGCGGCTAATCGGGTTTTAAGTTTGCCATCTGTGGCGAATAAAACATTTTTAATTAGCATTGGTGACCGTAGCGTGACCGGACAAATTTCCCGCGATCAAATGGTCGGCCCCTGGCAGGTACCGGTTTCAGATGTGGCGGTGACAACGACTTCATTTAATGTGCACAGTGGTGAAGCCATGGCAATGGGTGAGCGCACACCGCTTGCCTTATTAGATGGTGCTGCTTCGGGGCGTATGGCGGTGGGCGAGGCGATAACCAATATTGCCGCCAGTGCCATTAATAAAATAGGCGATATAAAACTCTCCGCAAACTGGATGGCCCCCGCCGGACATCCAGGGGAAGATGCGGTTTTATTCGACACGGTAAAAGCCGTGGGCATGGAATTATGTCCCGAGTTGGGCATTGCGATACCCGTGGGTAAAGATTCCATGTCAATGAAAACCGTCTGGGAGCAGGAGGGGGAGGAGCGTTCAGTCACCGCACCCCTGTCATTAATTATTACCGCTTTTGCACCGGTCACCGATGTGCGCAGCACTATGACGCCACAGTTGCAAAACAAAGCGGGTACTTTACTGGTATTGATCGATTTAGGTGAAGGCAAAAATCGCTTAGGGGGTTCGGCACTGGCTCAAGTTTACAAACAGATAGGCGACACACCGGTGGATTTAGATAAACCAGAGTTATTGAAAAGTTTTTTCTCGATCATTCAGGATTTAAATCACCAGGGCAAGTTACTGGCTTATCATGACCGTTCAGATGGTGGCTTGTTTACTACGCTTTGTGAAATGTCTTTTGCGGGTCATTGTGGTGTCAGCATCGATATGGCAGGCATGGGTGAGGATATGCTCGCCGCCTTGTTTAATGAGGAGCTGGGTGCAGTCATTCAGATCAACTCTACTGATGTTGAATTCGTAATGAATGACTTACGTGCCAACGGACTGGGTGATTATAGTTATGTGATTGGATCAACTAATCAGAAAGACAAGGTCGAATTCTTTAATGATGTAGAACCGATATTTGAAGAGACACGTATTAACTTACAGCGAACCTGGTCTGAAACAACTTACCAGATGCAGTCATTACGCGATAACCCACAGTGTGCACAGCAGGAGTTTGATTTAATTCTGGATGAAAAAGATCCAGGAATTTCACCCGTATTAAGTTTTGATATAAATGAAAATGTGTCAGCACCGTTTATAGCTACCAATGTGAAACCCAAAATGGCCATTCTGCGTGAGCAGGGTGTAAACGGCCAGATTGAAATGGCCGCCGCGTTTGATCATGCGGGCTTTGAAAGTATTGACGTTCATATGAGTGATATTTTATCCGGTCGGGTTTCATTAAATGATTTTAAAGGGCTCGTTGCCTGTGGTGGATTCTCCTATGGGGATGTTTTAGGTGCGGGGGAAGGCTGGGCGAAAACCATTTTGTTTAATGAAAAAGCGCGTGATGAATTTAGTGGTTTTTTTCAACGTGATGACAGTTTCGCATTAGGTGTATGTAATGGGTGCCAGATGATGGCAAACATTAAAGAATTAATTCCCGGTGCGCAGCATTGGCCACATTTTGTGCGTAACTTATCAGAACAATTTGAAGCGCGTTTTAGCACAGTTGAAATATTAGAATCACCTTCGTTGTTTTTACAGGGTATGGCTGGCTCAAAAATGCCAATTGCTGTGGCTCACGGTGAAGGACGTGCAGAATTTAAAGCCGGTGCTGATATTAATGCTAGTCATCAGGCAATGCGCTATGTAAACCATTTTGGTGAGGTAACTGAAATCTATCCGTTAAATCCAAATGGTTCGGTTGAAGGCTTAACCGGTTTTACCACAGATGATGGACGGGTTACGGTTATGATGCCGCATCCGGAACGTGTATTTAGAAGCGTGCAGCATTCATGGCATCCTGCAGACTGGGATGAAGATAGCCCATGGATGCGTATGTTTAGAAATGCACGGGTTTGGGTTGGTTAAAAGATTTTGCCACAGAGACACAGAGTGCACAGAGAAAAATGTTTTTTATATTATAAAACGCGGTGTTTTCTGCGTCTCTGTGGCAATAACTATATCAATTAAAGGAAAATCATGGAAAAAGTACTCATCGCAGGCGGAGCCGGTTTTATCGGTTCCCATACAGCCGACCTTTTAATGGAAAAGGGCGTTAAGGTTCGCATACTTGATAATCTAACTTCGGGTCATCGCAGTAACCTGCCCGATGAGCATCCCCTGATGGAATTTGTAGAGGGTGATATTCGTGATGCGGATACGGTAAAAGAGGTCATGAAAGGCATTACCCATGTGGTACATCTGGCGGCCCAGGTTTCCGTTGTTGCCTCACTCGAAGACCCGGAGTTTTCGGCACAACAAAATATCATTGGTTTTTTAAATGTTTTAGATGCGGCAAAAAATGCAGGTGTTAAGTGCATGGTATATGCCTCATCGGCAGCCATTTATGGTGAGCCACATGTGTTGCCGCTTACCGAAGATGTGCCCATGAAGCAGTTATCACCTTACGGATTAGAGAAAAAGTTTAACGAAGATTATGCGGATTTATATTATCGTTTATATGATTTCACATCTGTAGGTATGCGTTTCTTTAATGTCTATGGCCCCAGACAAGATCCCAAGTCACCCTATGCTGGTGTTATTGCTTTGTTTATGGATCGTATAAAAGATAAGCTGCCATTTGTTGTTAATGGAGACGGTGAACACACCCGCGATTTTATTTATGTGCGTGACGTGGCAAGAGCAAATGTGGCTGCACTTGAACTGACTTATCATGGAGCTGTCAATGTGGCAACAGGTAAGAAAACATCCCTGCTAGATTTAATTAATGTGTTAGTAGATGTTTCAGGTAACAAAGCCGATTATACCCATGGTGATCCCAGAGAAGGGGATATCATACATTCACTGGCTGACCCATCAAGAATGAATAATGAATTGAACGTGGTTGCTGAAACTAGCCTCAAAGAGGGTCTGGCTAAATTGCTTGAATCGGTGTCTTAGCATTAGTCTGAGGTAGTTTTTGTACTGAATGTAATGCCAGTAAGTTAAGCTTTTTTATGTAGGTGCTCCTTTAGGTGCACCTACAAGGTCACTAACATTAACTTACTGGCATTGGCACCGACCATTCGTTTGGTGAAAGATGCTACACCCAAAATTATACCTCTGGGTATTCAACTGATTAATTCAGGTTTAACAAGACCAGGATGCCCAGAATATCTGTTTTTATATACTATACTTGACAAGGTAAGAGAGTTAAGGTTTAGTGATAGGCACTTGTGAGGTATTAAGTTTGAATATATTTAAATCAAGTCGATGGGCCCAGCTGTTTATCTTAACCTGTCTGCTATTTCATGTTGTGCTAGCAAATGCCGATGAAAATTCTTTTGGTTATCGTATATTCGTAATGCAGAAAAAACTGGCTCTCAAGGGCAGTGTATTGGCTCAATACAAGTTGGGTACATTATATGAGTTTGGAATTTCTGTTGAACCAAATACGGATGAGGCCATAATCTGGTATAAAAAAGCATCAGAAAAGGGTAATAAAGCAGCAAGCAATCGACTGATTTACCTTGATATAAAGCAAAATGGTTATACCCAAACTACACAATCCGAGTGGCTTAAAAAAATTATTGACGAAGCTAGAATAGGGAATGTCCATAGTCTTATTATTTTAGGTCAGTTATATCATCAGGGTATAGCTGTAAATAAAGATCTGGAAAAAGCCCATTTTATGTTGCAAAAAGCAAGCTCAGAAGGTCATACAGAAGTTGATTTGGAAATTGAAGAAATTAATCGAAAATTAAGCCAAACGAATGAGACGAAAATAGTAAAAGAGGTTAGTGCACCAGTAAAACAGAAGCCTGTTGTGAGTAAAATTCCAAAGGAGCCGATAAAGAAAAAAATAAAGCTTAAAAAAACGGTTGCTAAAAAGCCTGTAAAAAAAACAGGCACTAAAGAAAGTAAAGAAAGCAAACGTAAAAGATATGAAGAGGTCATGCGTAAACAAAGGGAGGAGCAACTTATACTGGACAAACAACAGCAATGGTCGGAAGCTGAATAATTTATTAGATTAATTTTTATGACAATTTAAAACTCAAGTCGTCCTTTTAGTTCGTCAAAAGGTACAGCTATAATTTTTTGATATGAGTCTCTACTATATAAGCGCTGATACCAGTTATTTACATTTTCAAAGTCTACAACAGTAACTCCCATATTGTAGTATCTGAAAAAGCATGTACCAACTGCAATATCAGCGATTGAAAATCGAGCCCCTGATAAGTATTTATTATTTTTGAGGTGTGTGTTTAAAATACCGATATTTTTATTACAACGTGTGAGGTAGTGGTTAATTTTTTCAAGATTTCTTAGATCTTTCGGTGTTCGATAAAATTCCCAGAATAGAGATATAAAATCAGGTTGTAGTGAAGCCAGTTCCCAGTCCATCCATCTTTCTACAAAAGTACGCTCCGATGGAGTGTTACACCAAAAATTATCACTGGCATAATTAGAAGCTAAATATCTCAAAATAGTATTTGATTCCCATACAACTAAATCAGCATCTTTTAAGACTGGAATTCTGGCGTTGGGGTTCATGGATAAAAAGTCGTCTGAAATTAAATCGCCCTTTTTGCTTCCCAGATTAATATGTTTGAAATCTAAAGAAATTTCATCAAGTAGCCAGAGGATTTTCTGAACATTGTAAGCATTTGGCCTTCCCCATACTTTAAGCATCGTTATTATCTCTGATAATTTATTTTGTTATTAACAATCAAGGTTTTTACGCATAATACTGGCTACATTCTTTGAATTGATGTCATTAGTTTTCATTAAGGAATCAATTAAATTTTGTTGATCGCAAATATCCCTGTTCTGGCTCATTTTTTCTTTAAAGTTAATGTCTCTGATGTCAATTTTAAAGCCCACAATCATTTTTAACATGATAGCCAGCTTCTCGGGAGTGAGTTCACTCATTCCCCATGGGTTTAGACGATGTCTTTCATGAAACGCACTCAATTTTTCAAGTATTTCTTTTAAGCAATTATCATCTACTATGGATGCGGAACCTCGAACCTGAAGTGTTTGAAAGTTCCAGGTAGGTACCATGTTTTCACTTACATACCAGCGAGGAGAAATATAAGACTGTGGTCCTGAAAAAATGACGAGGACATTAGCTGACTCCTTGATATCGATTAGTTGAGGGTTGGCGCGACTAAAATGTCCATATAATATATTTTGATCTTTATCCAGAAAGAAAGGAACTTTGTTACTACACAGATTTTGCTTATGATATGTCACAAGATCAGCAAAATTATGGTTTTCCATGAATGCTATCATTTTGTCTTGATCATTATTTTTAAATGCTTCTGGTGTATACATGTCTCTCCTTTAATTATTATGCGTATAAAAAGTCAGGGTTTAATTCGTTGGATTTGAATAAGCAAAAAACATTATAATTTTTTCTGCCAGAATAAAGCGCTACCAGCCAAAGGGTCGAGTTCGTAGTCAGAAAAACCAAATTTCTTATATGAAGATTTTGCCGCACTATTATTGCTAAGTACTTCAAGGGTAATTTTGCAACATCCTTTAGATTTTGCTATGTTCTCAACTTTTTCTAACATCATCTGGCTGATTCCTCTACCTCTGTATTTCTCTAATACAACTAAATCATGAATATTTATCAGAGGTTTGCATGAAAAAGTAGAAAAAGCCTCGAAACAATTAACCAGGCTTACAGGGGTATCATCAATATATCCAATTAGGCTAAAGGCATAAGTGAGATTTGATAACTCCCTTACAAGGTCTTTTTTGACGATGCTAGAAAGTGGTTTACTACCCCCCATTGGATCTAAAGCATAAGAATTTAACAGGTTGATAATGTCTTTTTCATGAGTGCTATCCAGGTAATTGGCCTTGATTATATTTATTTTCATAATTGTATTAATTTGAAATTTAGATTTAAAAATTTAAGAAATTAGTTTATGTTTAAAGCGCACAGTCTAGTGTTTAACGGGACAGCAGTGATGTTTAATATAAGTAAACTGTAAAAAATAAAATGTTTAGGCATTATTATATTCCAAGCATCGGTAAATGTTTTATGTTGTGATATGTTAGTGATAATTCAATGCAATGCATTAAGTCATCAACTGGTATTTCGTCATCTAAGTTAAAAATAATCGCCCTGTTTCCTTCATATTTAAAAACATCTTTATAAATTTCTTTAAATGTGTCTACCAGTTTTGTTTTACAATGAAAATACATAGCATATTGGTCAGGGCTAGATTCTTTCCAATGAATTCTAATCGTGCTCCCGCTCTTTGTGCAGTAACTCGGTTCTCCCCACTTTAGTGTTTCTTCAAGCGTGTCGAGATCTTCTATCTGAGACGCGGTAGTAAGAATAATGTTCCGTAAATATTGCAGCTTACTAAAAACAGTGTCAGGGTATTGGTTAAATGTTCTAGAAACATCAGGGTGTTCAATTAGTTTCATATCTTGTTTTAATTTTTTTACAAAATAGTCGATAAAAGCTCTTAATGCCGGGTTAGGGTACTTGCTGCTTACGTAAACGGCATATACATCTCCACTGATTTCTTCAAATAATGATAATTTCCAGCTAGATAGACACACACTACCAGATCACCTTCCTCAGTTAGTATTAACTGACGTGTACTGCGCTTTAATAAGGTTATCTATATTTCGCGCGATGGATGAGGAGGCCATATTTAATACGGCTCCTGCTTTAGAGAAGCTTCCGTGTTCAACAACCTTAATAAAGGTACGAATCAGATTTAACATACTTTTCCTTCGCGATTTTTGCAAAGCGTTTGGTTTTATCTGTGTATTCTATAGTTATCCGCAATTATAGACAATATAGGGGGATATAAATCTAACTATGGAGACAGAAAATGTTACGTCTAACTGTTGAACAAATACCGCAAGATTTGATGAGTAGTATGCTTGGGGTTGAAAAAACCGTTAATAAAGCGGGTTTTGAGCAGAGCTTACGTAAGCCAGTGCGCTATGTATGTCTCACAAATTAACCAGTGCGCCTATTGTATGGATATGCACTACAAGGAAGCTATTGTTGCTGGTGAATTCTGTCACTGTATGGAGAGAAACGGAATATTATACTGAGCAGGAACGGACTATTCTTGCCTGGACTGAATCGGTTACCCTGATTTCGCAAACATCGGCTGAGCAACAGTTTTTGTTTGAAAACCTGTGTGAATATTTTGATCCTGAAGATATTGCAAATTTAATCCTGGCTATTACTCAAATTAACTCATGGACCCGCTTAGCTAAATTTTTTGGATTTGAAGCGGGTTCTTATGAAGTTGGCCTGCACTAGAAAACAGTCTAGTTTCTGAAATAAATAAGGGCTCCTGTTATCAGGAGCCTTAAATTACAGGTTTTAATTACAGTGGATTAATTTACTCGTGTGATTATTCCATAGTCATAAGTTTTGACTGGCAATTTAAGAATCGCGTCTTCAAGTATTAAAATTTTTCGCGAAAAAAATCAAGAAATACACGTACCTTTGCAGGCAAATGTTTTCGATTGGAATACAATGCGAAGATCTGTTCAATAGGAAGGTTTGTAAAGTTTAAAGTTGCTTCAGGCAGTATGTCAACCAACTTACCTGTTTCTAATAAATGATTAATTAATAAATCGGGTAATACACACATACCAATATCTTGCTGTAGTGCCGAAATTATAATTGATACATCATTAGTGCTTACAGATCCGGAGATGTTAATTTGTTGTTCCCCCGTTTTATCTGAAAACGTTATTTGATTGTAATTATCATAAAAAATGAAATTGTGATTTTGTAAATCAGATGCTGTTTTGGGTAAACCGTGTTGTTTAATATAGTTTGGAGAGGCACATAGAACCAGTCGAATATTTGCCAGGGGAATGGCTATATACGAGCTATCTTTTAAAGTGCCGACTCGTATAACAAGGTCTAAACGATCTTCAATAATATCCTGCACAATGTCATTGCTTTCTATCTCAAGTTTGATTTCGGGATATTTGTGCAAAAACTCACCTATATAAGGTGCAATAGTGGTATTGGCCCAGATGTTAGGCACACTTAATCTTAACAGGCCGGAAGGTGTGTCTTTAAAGCCACTTATAGATTGACCAGCCTCTAAGACATCATGGTAAATTTGCCGCGCTTTTTCATAATAAATTTGTCCCGCTTCCGTTAGACTCAGTCGACGAGTCGTTCGCTGTAACAGGCGAACCCCGAGGTGAGCTTCAAGTTTAGTTACCTGGCGGGAAACTGATGACTGAGAAATGCCGAGTCTACGAGCGCTTTCTGAAAAGCTTCCGCTATCAGCAACAGAAATGAAGACCTGCATTGAGCCTAAAAGGTGAGTGTTTTGCATTGTCGGGGTGTCTATTTATTCATTAAATGCATAAATTCTATAACAATTTAACCTATTATCAAAGATGGTCTTTTAAATAATAATACTTAAACCTAGAAACATCTTAAAACGGAAACAGATATGGAAAATTTTCAGATCAAAGATAAAGCGGCTCTGGTTACAGGGGCAAACCGGGGTATTGGTGAGGCCTATGTACTAGAGTTATTGGATGGGGGTGCGAAAAAGATTTATGCAGCTGCACGCAACCTGGATAACCTGAAATCATTAGTAGCGAAAAATCCAGATGTGATTGAGCCAGTCTTACTGGATGTGACTGATGTCGGACATATTAAAGCTCTGCCTGAAACAATCACTTCTCTGGATCTACTCATAAATAATGCTGGCATCGTCAATACGTGTTGTTTTTCAACCGATAATGCACTTGAAATAGCGCGTATGGAAATGGAGACCAATTACTTTGCTCCAATACAGGTGACGCTTGCTGTATTGCCATTATTGAAGCTGTCCGCTCAGGCAGCAATTGTTAATGTTTCATCTATTGCAGGAATAAGTAGCTTTCCTTCATTAGGCCCATATTCAGCAACCAAAGCGGCAATGCATTCATATACCCAGGGCTTACGAACAGAATTGGCCGCTGATGGCATTCAGGTTGTTGGGGTTTACCCGGGGCCAATAGATACGCGAATGACGGAAGGTTGGGAGATGGATAAGCCAAAACCACAACAGGTTGCGCAGACAACATTTACAGCATTATCTAAGGGTGAAAGCGAGGTTTTACCTGATGCTTTTTCACAGCAGATGTATGCGACTTTTCTGGAGCATCCACATCAATTAGAAAAAGCATTTGCTGAGATGCAATAGATGTAATTTGTACCACTGCTGTCCCGCTAACAATTAGAGACATGGGTTGGAGATGCCTGCTTAAGACCGTCACCCGCATGGACGCGGGTGTCGAGCCACCAGGGAGGGTTTTACGGCGTGCCCTGTAATTATATGGCGGCAGGTATCTCCAATTCATGTCTCGTACAGGGTGAAATAATCGTTAATTAAAGCAAGCTTCAACACTTTTGTTTGCTGGTTATGTTGATAGATAAAAGTTGTTTTTGCTTACCATTCGAGTAGTAAGCTTTGCTTGCTTTTATAACACAGTTATTTATGTTTTTACCAAAGTATATTTCATAATGCTTATTTTCTTCAGGTATGAATGTGACCGTTTCTATGCATTCACTAATTACATTAGTTTTTTTTAATTCAATGTGGCTTGTATAATTGTTTTCGATTGTTATGGGCTCTGTTTTTTTACCCGATATCCAAAAGTATTTATACTCGAAAGATATCTTTCTTTTTACAGGTATTTTGATTTTGAAAGTCGATTCATCTGTTGGTTTCCTGTACTCAATATAGCGGTTATTTATTTTCGAAGTATTACAGTTGTCAATGATGCTTATTTCAGGTATTTCATGGGATAAGTTTGAAAATGATACCGTAGCAAACACATTAGAATCAGTTGGGATGTAATATTGTGTAGTGCAGGAAGCGAGTAAGGGCAATGCTGTTAACAGTCGTATTTTCATGTATAAGTTATATTTAGTAAGAACTAAATCTAATTTGTTAACATCTTGGCTTTTTAAAGTAATAAGACATTGTCAAAATTTATAACCCGCATTTATTCCAGGAAAAAGAAAAAAAACTTTCTCTGTTGCTGTAAGTGGCGAGTCTGGATTTGAATATTCACTATCCAAATGTTCAAGGGCGATACTTGCGCTTACATTCCAGCCCGATGGCCACTGCCATCTGTAACCCATGCCAGCACCAAAATATGATCGTTTAGCTTCAGTGAATTTTACACCTTCCAGTGTCTTATCTATATCTTCATCGCTATAGCCACCTAAATATATGCCCCAAAATTTTGTATCCTGATAGGGTTTATCATAATAGCGGTACGAGTAGCGGCCAGGAATAGCAGCACCAAAAGAATGATTTTTATTTTGGTATTCAATACCTAGAATGCCATCTAAAGGTGAAAAGCCAAAAACAAAATTAAAGTAAGGTTCATTATCTGGACTTAATATATTTTCTGTTTGATCTGTAAGTTCATTTTCTGCGAAGCAGGGTGTCGAAAAGATAAATAGACAACATACACTTAATAATAATTTCATAATACTGCTTTAATTCCTGCTTCTATTGCATATTAAGCTTGAGAATGCCTAGTGATGAGTGCCTTTCAAAATGCGCGCTTTATCTCGATTCCAGTCACGATCTTTTTCATCAGCTCGTTTGTCATGTAATTGCTTGCCTTTAGCCAGTCCAATTTCCATTTTTACATGGCCTTTGCTCCAGTACATTTTTAACGGCACTAATGTATACCCCTTTCTATCAACTGCACCTGCAAGTTTATCGATTTCATAACGGTGCAAAAGTAGTTTTCTGGGTCTGGTTGGCTCAGGGTGAACATGGGTTGATGCCGTTAGCAAGGCGGTAATCTGCCCACCTAGCCAGAAAATTTCATGTCCTTTTACCATCACATAAGTGTCGGTCATTTGTACGCGACCATCACGTATGCTCTTAACTTCCCAGCCCTCAAGTACTATCCCGGCTTCGAATGTTTTTTCTATGCTGTAGTCATGACGGGCTTTTTTGTTTAAAGCGATGGTGCTGCCTGACTTTTTCTTGGTTTTTTTGTTGTTGGCCATTCTAAATGAAGTCGTCGGTTAAAAGTTGCGTGATTATACTTTAAATGCGCGCTTGTTTTTGAAAACGTTTATTGAAAGTTGATTGTCGTTTACACTTAGTTGCAGTACTAGAGGGTAATCGAGTACCCCAATTGCGATTTAAAGCTCGTTCCTACAGACGAGGTTTTAGTTATTTTTTAGTATGTGGGCTTGCTGTAAGGTATTGATAGGTCTATATAAATATTATATAAAACAATAAGATACAAATTATTATAAAAATTAATCATCATGTGGAGTTTACATGTCTGAACAAATCCGTACTTCAATTCATGGCCAATGGTCGAGCCGTATGGCATTTATTTTTGCGGCTACGGGCTCTGCGGTTGGCCTGGGTAATATCTGGAAATTTCCATATATCACCGGTGAAAATGGCGGTGGGGCTTTTGTTATTGTCTATATCGTGTGTATTGCTGCTATTGGCATTCCTATTATGATGGCAGAAGTTATGCTGGGGCGTCGTGGTCGGCAAAGCCCAATAAATACCATGACGGCATTAGCAGCAGAAGAGGGGCGCCCGAAAAGTTGGTCATTGCTTGGTTGGCTTGGGGTTGTTGCGGGCTTTCTAATTTTATCCTATTACAGTGTCATCGCCGGTTGGGCTTTATCTTATGTTTTTCGTACTGCTTCAGGGGTTTTTGATGGGGCTACCGCGGATGGTGTTAGCAGTATTTTTACCGGCTTTGTATCAAATCCTGAGAGTTTACTGGCCTGGCATACCATTTTTATGGTTGCTACTATGATCATAGTTTCAAGGGGGGTCAGGGATGGCATAGAGCGAGCAGTGACTTATTTAATGCCAACTTTATTTGTGTTGTTAATTATTCTTATGTTTTACTCAATGTCTACCGGTTATTTTCAACAGGGACTGGAATTCTTGTTTAAACCTGATTTTACTAAACTCAATGCCCAGTCTATTCTGGTGGCCATGGGGCACGCGTTTTTTACCCTGAGTCTGGGGATGGGAGCGATTATGGTTTATGGCTCTTATTTACCTAAGGATACCTCTATATCAAAAGCCACTATGATGATTGCTGCTGCGGATACAACGGTTGCATTACTTGCAGGTATGGTTATTTTTCCTATTGTATTTGCAAATAATTTGGCACCAGGTGCTGGCCCCGGGCTTATTTTCCAAACCTTACCCATTGCATTTGGGCAAATGGAAGCAGGAGTATTAATTGGAACTTTGTTTTTTGTTTTACTGGCATTTGCCGCCTGGAGTTCGTCAATTTCATTAATAGAACCCGCGGTTGCCTGGCTGGTTGAAAATAAAGGCTTGAGTCGGGTTTCCGCATCTGTCTGGTGCGGTTTGGCTACCTGGTTAGTGGGTATAGGGAGTGTTTTATCTTTTAATTTATGGGAGAGTGAAACCTGGTCACTAACATTATTTGGTGAAATGATTTTTGAAAAGAAGACTTTCTTTGACATCCTGGATGGTTTGACAGCAAATATCATGTTACCTGCTGGGGGCCTGTTTATTGCCATTTTTGCGGGCTGGTTAATGAAGGAAGAATCTAGCAAGAAAGAGTTAAATACTCATGAAACAGGGTATACTCTCTGGCTGATGCTCGTTCGAATAGTGGCTCCCATTGCGGTAATGGTTGTCTTTTTAAATATAGTCGGCGTGATTAATTTTGAATAAGTTAGAGATAAGCTGTTCCCTGACATTGTAATAAACAGGTTTAAGTGTGACATTGATATCCCGTAATGCCCTGGTGCCATATTCCGTTGAAGAAATGTATGCACTGGTAGATAACATAGAGGCCTATGCTGAGTTTTTGCCCTGGTGTCGTTCAACAGAGGTTTATACCAGGGATGAAAATGAAGTGCAGGCAAGCATTGAAATTGCCCGTGGTGCGCTCAATAAATCATTTACTACGCTTAATCGTTTACAGAAAAATAAGATGATTGAAATGCGTCTTGTTAAAGGGCCGTTCAAGCAGTTACAGGGCTTTTGGCGGTTTGATGCCTTAAAAGATAATAGTGCCAGCAAAATTTCACTGGATTTAGAGTTCGAGTTTGAAAGCAAATTGATTGCGCTGGCTGTGGGGCCTGTTTTTAACCAGATCGCAAACTCTATGGTGGATGCATTCAGTAAACGAGCAGTCGAGGTGTATGGTGAGCGAATCTGAAACAATAGATCAGGTAACGCAACTTAAGGTTGAGGTTGCCTATGCCCGAGAAGATAAACAACAGATATTAGAACTCATGGTTAATCAGGGAGCGACGCTTGAACAGGCCGTTCAGCAATCGGGTATTTTGAAGATGTTTCCCGAGATTGATCTTGAGCTAAATAAAATAGGTGTTTTTGGAAAGCTGGGTAAAAAAACCGCCGAATTAAAGGCCGGTGACCGAGTTGAAATATATCGCCCGCTCATAGCTGACCCTAAAGAAGTGCGTCGTAAGCGTGAGGCTGATGGTAAGAAAATGAAGAAAGGGGGTGGGGATAAGTCTTAAGTCAAAAGCTAAAACTAGCAGGCGCAGCCTGCATCGCTGTGGACTAAAGACTTACGACTATTCTTTAATGAGCCGGATGTCCCAAACTGGGTGGTAGGTCATTTTCATTAAGGTTTTCAATTTCCATATTATTCTCATGTACATCAGGCTTGTAGCTGCTATCATCAATGCGCTCCAGAGTGTCACCATCAAAATACAGGGTTAGGCGTGATTGTTTTATGTCTTTATTGCCTGGCTTCAGATAAAAGATATAATCCCAGCGACCCTCATGAAATGGGTCTTTCAGCAGGGGAGAACCCAGTACAAAAATGACCTGATTTCGGCTCATGCCAAGCTTGAGTTTTGCATAGTTCTCAGGTGTAACCTTGTTACCCTGCTGAATATCAATGCGATGTGGCTCACATCCGTTTAAAAAGAGGACGGCGGTAAAGATGCTAATAATAATGAGATTCTTTTGCATATATTAATGATACGTATCTAGATTCGCGTATAATAAGGGTCTCGAATCTTAAACTAAATCCCCCCCAAAAAACAGCAGGAGTTTGATTTGGAAACCTCTGATTTAAAAAAAGCCGGCCTTAAAGTGACTTTGCCGCGAATGAAAATACTAGAGTTACTGGAGTCGGGGCAGTTACGCCACCAAAGTGCCGAGGATATTTATAAGGCTTTGCTTAAGCAAGATGAAGAGATTGGCCTGGCAACGGTTTACCGTGTTTTAACACAATTTGAAGGCGCGGGTCTGGTTACACGTCATCACTTTGAGGGTGGTCAGGCGGTGTTTGAGCTGAATCAGGGTGAGCATCATGACCATCTTGTATGTATTAGTTGTGGTAAAGTGGTTGAGTTTCTGGATGATGTTATAGAGTTGCACCAGAATAAAATTGCTAAATAGAATAATTTCTCAATTACAGAACATAGTTTAATTATTTATGGGCGCTGTGAAAGTTGTCAATAATTGTAAAGCTTTATTTATTTCAAATCATTTAACTTTTTTTCAGTTAGAGATGATGATTTAAATTATATTTTAAATGTCATTCAGGTGGTTGTGATACTCTTGTGCTCTACATAAAATCACAGATTTAAGTAATTCATACAGCCCATGCTAACAACCAAGGTCAGAGCGGATATAACTCATCAATATACATTTGATGAGTATTTGCAAAAGTTAACAGCTTATAGCGGAGGTGATGAGCAATTAACACGTGCCTGTAAACTTATATGGAATTTGCCACCAACAGATCAATATTTACCCAGTGGTCTTGAAGTTGCCTTAATTCTTGCGGAATTAAGTGTAGATAAAACTACTTTGCTGGTTACCTTACTCGGCGACTTTCGCTTAAATAATAGTGAATTCATTGAAACTATCACTAAAAATTACGGCGATGAAGTTTATCATCTAGTAAAAAAAGTTCGTTGGCTACATGAATTTCATATTGAAAATATGGATGGTAATTCACCTGAGCAAATAGAGCGTCTAAGACGATTGCTTTTATCGATGGTAGATGACGTTCGTGTCATGTTAATTAAAATTGCCTATCGAGTTCAGCGTCTTAGAATGATGGCGGGTAATGATACGCCGCAACGCATGCTCATTGCTAAAGAAACACTGGACATCTTTACCCCACTTGCAAATCGGTTAGGTCTTGGTCAGCTTAAATGGGAGATGGAAGATCTTTCGTTTCGTTTTCTTGAGCCATTTACCTATAAACGGATCGCAAAACTCCTCGAAGAAAAAAGAGATGAGCGAGAAACTTATATAAATGAGGCGGTTAATAATATTAGTCAAATGCTTGATGCGAATGACATAAAAGCTGAAATATACGGCCGTCCAAAACATATCTATAGTATTTGGAAAAAAATGACAGCCAAGCATAAAGAGTTTGCAGAGCTGTTTGATGTTCGCGCAGTAAGGATAACCGTTGATAAAATAGCTGACTGTTATGCGGTGTTGGGTTTAGTGCATGGTCGCTGGCATCATATTGCCCAGGAGTTTGATGATTACATAGCGAACCCTAAAGAGAATGGCTACCGGTCTTTACATACAGCTGTATTTGGTCCGCATGGAAAACCCCTGGAAATACAAATTCGAACCCAGGAAATGCATGAGTTTGCCGAATATGGGGTAGCAGCACACTGGCGCTATAAAGAAGGAAGTGGTAGTGATGATAGCCTGGAAAGAGGTATTGCTTCATTAAGAAAGCTTCTCGATCCAAGTGAAACTAAAGATGAAGAACTGATTGATAGCTTTCACACTGAATTATTTCCTGATCGGGTTTTTATTTTGACACCTAAAGGCAAGGTTTTAGATTTACCTCAGGGTGCAACACCATTGGATTTTGCCTATATAGTACACACGGAAATTGGTCATCGGTGTCGCGGCGCAAAAGTTAACGGGCGTATAGTCCAGTTAACCTACGAGTTAAAGAATGGTGAGCAAGTTGATATATTAACCAGTAATAAAGCGGCCCCCAGTCGTGACTGGATGAATCCTAATCTGGGTTATCTAAAAACAAAACGTGCTCGTGCAAAAGTTAAAAGCTGGTTTAAACACCAGGATTATGAACTTAATAAAATCGATGGAAAGGTTTGTTATGAACGCGAATTAAACCGTTTGGGTCTACTCAAGACTTCGATTAAAAAAGTTCTGGATCATTATCAGCAAACATCATCAGACGATTTTTTTGCTTCAATTGGTCGAGGTGATATTACACCGGGGCAGTTAGCAAATGCATTACATGAGGTGTTTTTAGATAAAAATGAAAGCATACCTTTAACTGCTACTAAAAAAAAGACTTCGAGAAAAACACACAGTGGCGATGAGGTTCGTATACGAGGAGTGGCAAATTTATTAACCACTATATCAAATTGTTGTAAGCCTGTTCCGGGTGATCAAATTGTAGGTTTTATTACCCGAGGTAAAGGTGTGGCAGTACATCGTAGGGATTGCGCTAATATCATTAATCTTGAAGAAAACAAACGTGAGCGACTTATAGAAGCAGATTGGGGAGAAAACCTTGATAAAACTTATTTGGTTTCTATTCATGTTGAAGCGTTTGATCGGCAGGGTTTGTTAAGTGATGTGAGTAAAGTATTAACGGATGAAAAAGTTGATGTGGTGGGGGTGAATACCCTGTCGAACAAAGATGAACAAACAGCTGATATGACTATTACCGCTGAAATTTGCGATTTGAATCAGCTAGGTCGGGTTATGGATAAGATTAAACAATTACAGAATGTTGTTAGTGTTAGTCGGGAATATAGTTAAAGAAATGCTTGGTTGTTTGTTAAAAGTGATTTTCCCTTTTTGGGAATGGTTTTTATCTTTTGACCAGCGGAGAGCAGCTAATGGCGTTTTTCAAAGCTTTAAGATTTATCACTGCTGTCCCGTTAACCACTAGAGACACCCCCAACTCATTTTTCGATCAGAGTGAAACGTTCGTTAATCACATAACAATGCGCTTTAAATAGAAACTAATTTCTTTTAACGGGACAGCAGTGAAGATTTATATCCTTTAAGAAATTCTTCAAATTCATCCACCGGCATGGGTTTTGCTATTAAATACCCTTGTGCTATGTCACAGCCTAGTTTATCAAGGTGATTTAATGTTTCCTTTGTTTCTACACCTTCGGCAACAACTGACAGCCCCAGGTTATGTGCTAGATCTATGATTGATTTTACAATTATCTGATCATCAAAATTTTCAATCATATCTTTAATAAAAGACTGATCTATTTTTAATTCATTAACGGGTAGTCGTTTTAAACGACTCAACGATGAGTATCCAGTACCGAAATCATCAATTGATAATTCAATGCCTAATGATCTTAAGCGTGTGAGAGTGTCAAAGATTTGATCGTTATTTGAAAGAAACAGGCTTTCTGTTATTTCGAATATTAACTTCCTGCTAACAGAAAAATCTGTGATTATTGATTGAACCTGATTAATGAAGTCAGGATCCATAAGTGTTTGAGTTGATATATTTACAGCAATTTTAATATTATGCCCATTTTTACTCCATCGGTTGATGTCTGAAACAGCCGACTCAATGGCTTTATAGGTGTATTTGTTTATTAAATTAAATTGCTCTAATGCATCAATAAATATGATAGGTAAAATCACTCCCTGTTCAGAATGGTTCCATCTTCCGAGGGCTTCAGCAGATATAATAGTGTTTGATTTTATATCAATTTTAGGTTGATAATAAAGTTGAAATTGCTGTTTATTAAAGGCTTGATTTATATTAACCGAAAGATTTATGTGGCTCTCATCTGTTTCGTTTTCATCATCAAAAACGTGATATCTGGAATGCCTTTCTTTTGCTATATTTAACGCAATATCGGCATGCCTTAATAGTGTTTTTCTATCGTTTCCGTGATCAGGGTAAAGACTAATACCGATGCTTGCATTTACATTAAATTCTTTCTTATTTATGATGTAGGGAGCTTCCATTTCTTTGAGTATTATGTTGGTACGTTTTATCGTTTTATCTAGTCTTGATTTAGGTAAAAGCAAAATAAATTCATCACTTCCTAAGCGTCCCAGTGTTTCATTAGCATTAATGTGTTTTTTTATTCGCTTACAAAACTCTGTTAATATTTGGTCTCCTTTGTCGTGACCTAAGGCATCATTAATAGATTTGAAATTATTGATATCTATAATTAATATGCCAATAATATCATTGTTATAGAGAGGTAATGATAAGTGCCTGTCAATACGGTCCCTTAAAAGGGTGCGGTTAGGTAAGTTGGTTAGCGGGTCATAAAGAGATAGTTGTTCAATTTTTTTGTTAGATTCTGAGTATTGCTTGTTTAATCTTTCAATTCTGTATTGATGAGACATGAGAGCATTTTGAGTTTTTTCAAGTTCTTCTATTGCCAGTGCATTTTCTATGGCAATGGATGCGATACCTGCAAACATGCTAAGAAGATTGAGGTCACGACGTGTGAATTCCAGGCCATCTATTTTGTTTATTGCAGCAATACCACCAAGGAAGTTATTTTTACCCTGCAGTGGGACAAGTATTAATGTGCCCGCTTCTTTTTCCCATTGGTTGCGCTCCTGTTCGTTTAATTCATCAAGTATGCCACGCCACCAGGCTTTTTTATTTTTCCATACCCAGCCACAAACACCAAAATCAAGGGGTAATGATTCACCCATTATTTCATCAATATTTTTACCAGCACCGGCACGGTAGGTGTAGGTCTCCTGGTTGTTATCAAGTATGGGGATTAGTAGTGTTTCTGCTTGAACCAGATGAATGGCACGTTTGGCAATGGTATTAAATACCTTTTCGAGATTAAGCTCACTGGCTATTAGTCGAAAAGTATCTTGAAGCAGCTCAATTTCAGATTCTCTATCCTTTAGTTCCTTTCTAAAATCAACTACGCTAGAAATGGTTCTGTTTTCCTGGGGCACATTAAATACTGCTAATACGGAATTAACTCTATATTAATACATAAAAAATATGAGTGCTTTAAATTTTTCGCTAAATATTTAAATTAATAGATAAAGTAAAACCAGATTGCTTATAAATAAGAAAGTACTAATAGCTTTCCAGAATATAAGAGGGTCTTTTTCAACTAAAGGCAGGCTGTTTTTCATAAATGATTCATTTGGGTGAGTCAGGTCATGATAAAACTCAGAGAAACTATCATAACGAAGTCTATGGTCTATTCGCACGGCTTTCTCAATAGCGCCGTCTAACCAGAGTGGAATCATTGGGTTATGTTTTAGAGAGGAGGTATATTTTATTTTGCTAATTGATCGCCAGTCGATATTTTTATCTGACTGATCACCATAGGGTAGTTTACCGGTGAGTATTTCATAGACTATAACACCCAATGAAAACAGGTCTGATTTATTGGAGCCTGCAACTCCCATGAGGTACTCAGGTGCGGTGTAATTTTTAGTGCCTAGTAGTTCTAAGCGTTCAACCGGGCTGGCTATTTCCTGAATGCCCGCAACTTTGACGGCTCCCAGGTCGATTATTTTTACACTGCCGTCTTCTTTAATCATGATGTTGTCGGGTTTTAAATCTCGATGCAACATTTCAAGCCGGTGTAAACCACGTAAGCCATTAATGATTTGCTCAATAATTTTTGTGACCTGTTTTATTTCGGGATTAGGATTTTGGGTTATCCATTTAGCCAGGGTAATACCCTCAATATATTCAATTAAAAAATACTGACAACTGCGTTTGCGCTTTTGTTCATATGTCACCATGACATTGGGGTTGTAAATGCGTTTACCAGCCCATTCTTCCATATGAAAACGGTCGATATAGGAAGGGTCATCATCATAATTAACCGAGGGGGTTTTCATTAACATGGTTTGAGAGGTTTCAGTGTCTTTAACTAAATATAATTGCGAAGTTGAGCTGGCATGAAACTCTCGAATTATTTTGTAACCATCAATGATCATTCCTGTTGATAAATCCGGCGGGAAGGGTAATCGCACCAGATCATTAATAACTTCGTTTGCCTGTTGGCTAGGCAGGGTTTCTATATGAATAATCTGACAGGTCACATTATCATGACTGCCCTGTGATAATGCAGAGCTGATGAGTTGATCAGCAAGAACATTTAAATTGGCAGACTGGCTGACAGTTTCTTTTATCTGATTGTCCGGCAGGTAGTCGTGAATACCATCGGTGGTCATTACAAAAACATCATCTACTTCCAGGTCAACGGTTTTATAGTCAATATCAAGATGCAGATCTACACCCATGGCGCGGCTAAGATAATTTTTTTCTTTTGAAATCCAGATACGGTGATCAGTTGTGATTTGCTCGATATTGCCGTCACGCAGGCGATAAATGCGACTATCACCAATGTGTAAAATATGTGCAGTTGTTGATTTAATAATTAATGTCGAAAAAGTCGACACATAAGCTTTGGCGTGTTCATCAGTGCTTTTTCCATATAGCCAGCTATTTAAAGCGGTGAGAACCTTAGCGGCAGAGGTTTTAACGGTCCAGCTTTCGGGAGTGCTATAGTAATCGCTGAAAAAACCTTTAACAACATACTCGGATGCCTCTTTAGGAAATGCACAGCTGCCCATGCCATCTGCAACAATGGCAGTGATGCCTTTGTTGTCGAGTAACTGTCCTTCTGGAGTGACGATGCCATAAGAATCTTCGTTAACCTCTTTAATACCCGCATCTGAACTTTGTGCAACGTTAATTTTTAGTTGTCTACTCATATTGATTTATTGTTGTTTTATTAGCGTTGCATCTTACTAAGTTTTTATTATTTATTCAGTTTCATTTCTCAGCGCCATATTACCCTGTTAAGGCACATCTCCATCAGGGACAGTCCGCTGCTTTTTAGCGTCCTGTCCCATGTGGTAATTCCGATCAGATGGGCAGAGCGATAAACTACCCGCACAACTCTTGATGGTATCAGTCAGGGGACGGAGCGCCAAAAAGCGGCGGTCCATCCCCGATGGAGATGTCCCTTAACAGTGTTCTATGTTTAAGTCTCAATAACTTGCACAGTTCCATCCGGTAATACTTCAGTCATTTTGCCTGAGGGTTCTTTAAGTGCAAATACCGTCGCAAAGAAAACAAATACTGCGGCACCAGCAATGACTAGAAAGAAAATCTCGGATGATACAAAAGACAGAACAGTTAAGAAGGTAACGCCACCCACGTTTCCATAGGCACCAGTCATCCCCGCTATTTGGCCGGTTAAACGACGTTTGATCAGGGGTACGACGGCAAACACAGCACCATTACCCGCATTAACAAATAAAGAACAGAAAATGGTTACTGCAATGGCCGCAGTTAAAGACCAGCCTGCACTAATCTGACTCATCAGGGCATAACCAATTATCAGGCCAAACATGATAATAACCAGGGTGCGCTTGCGTCCAAACTTGTCTGAAATCCAGCCGCCCGCTGGGCGCATAATTAGATTCAAACCGGCAAATATGGATGCGACAAGGCCGGCACCTGCGGGTGATAATTCAAAGGTATCCATAAAGAACAGGGGTAGCATTGAAATAATCGCAAGTTCAGAGCCAAAGGTAACCATATAAGCAAGGTTTAACACCGCAACCTGGCTGAACTGGTAGCGTTCAATTTCAGGTACTTCGGTATTAAACACATGAGCATTTACCTGATACATGCGAAAAGCCTGGAAAAAGTAGATACTAGCAAGTACAACATAAATCGTATTAGTTACACCGGCCTCTAGCATACCAATATTTGCCGGGCTTAACTTCCAGGCAAGAACAGCTAGCGCTGCATACATGGGTACGTTCATAATCAGGTATAAAATAAAATCTTTTTTACTGGAGATTTCCAGTGCGCCACTTTTCTTAGGTTTAAAGTAGGTGGAGCCTTTGGGTGTGTCATGGGTGCTGAAGTAGTAAATAAAAGAATATACAAAAGCCAGTACACCAGTGCTGGCAATGGCATAACGCCAGCCGTCATCCCCGCCAAATAACAGAGCAATAGTAGGTAAGCTAATGGCAGCACCAGCGGAACCAAAGTTACCCCAGCCCCCATAGATACCCTGGGCGACACCTGCCTGGCGAGCCGGATACCATTCAGAGATCATCCGAATGCCAATAACGAAACCAGCACCAGAAAAACCCAGCAGGAAGCGCATGAAGGCAAGTTGTTCAAAGTCCTGTGCAGCAGCAAAACCAAAACAGAGCAGGGCGGAGGTCATTAATAAGAATGAGTAAATACGTTTGGGCCCGAAGCTATCGACCAGCATGCCGATTATAATTCTAGCTGGAATAGTAAGTGCGACATTTAGAATTAATAAGGTTTTAATCTGTTGGTCACTTAAGCCCATGGTTTCACGCATAGCCGCTAATAATGGTGCATGGTTAAACCAGATGACAAAGGTTATAAAGAATGCAATCCATGACAGGTGTAATATGCGAGTATTGCCAGTAAATGAAAATATCTTGATGCTGTTTGAGGCGCTCATTTGTTAATTTTCCTGAATTAAAAAAATTTATCGAGTTAGAGCAAATATAATGCCAGATATATTAATATTATATTAAACAACAAGATAAGATGTTTTATTATTTTTAGAAGTGTTTTGATGGCACAATATAAGTGCAAGCTCTTTGCTTTTGTGCCTCTTATTGGGCTTTGCCTCAAAAGTGTTCATTAATGCATCAGGATTAAGTGTTGTTATATAAGTATTTCATTAAATGCTGTATGCTGGTGCGATGCACTATAATAGTGCGGATAAGGTGTTTGGTTTTATTTGCATGAAGGGCTATTAAAATATTTAAGTAATTAAAAACAATGGGTTATAATTTATTTTTGTTAATGGCATGATAAATGCTTTATTCATGCTAACTATTAAATTCGCCCTATCTACGGAGTCTAGACACATGAAAGAAAAACTAGTCGTTATTGGTAACGGTATGGCAGGTATGCGTACCGTTGAAGAACTGCTGGAAATCGCACCTGATAAATACGACATCACGGTATTTGGTGCAGAGCCTTACGGTAACTATAACCGTATTTTACTGTCTCCCGTGTTATGTGGCGAAAAGGCCATTGATGAAATTATGCTGAATGATGAGCAGTGGTATGTTGATAACAATATCACTTTGCATAAGGGCGTTAAGGTTACAGACGTTGATCGCAAAGCTTGCACGGTAACCGCGGATGACGGGACGACAGTTGATTATGATCGCCTGTTGATATCAACCGGTTCAGATCCGTTTATTATTCCCGTTCCAGGCCATGATCTTCCAGGTGTAATCGGTTTCCGTGATATTAAAGACGTGGATACGATGATTGAAGCATCTAAAGTGAAAAAGAGAGCCGTTGTTATTGGTGGTGGTCTTTTAGGTTTAGAAGCAGCTAATGGTTTAATGAAGCAGGGCATGGATGTAACGGTTATTCATTTAATGGACTGGTTAATGGAACGCCAGATGGATGATATTTCTGGTGAGATGTTAAAGCACTCACTGGAAGAGCAAGGTATGAAGTTTAAGATGAAAGCTTCAACCACTGAAATTCAGGGTGATGGAAAAGTTGAAAAGATTGTTTTTGCTGATGGCTCTGAATTAGAGACGGATTTAGTTGTAATGGCGGTGGGGATTCGCCCAAATATTGAACTGGCTAAACAAATTGGTTTGCATTGTGAGCGCGGTATTGTTGTTAATGACACATTACAAACTTACGATCCAAAAATTTATGCGATTGGTGAATGTATAGAGCACCGTGGCATGGTTTACGGTTTGGTTGCACCTTTGTTTGAAATGGCAAAAGTATGTGCAAACCACCTGGCAGAATATGGTATTGGTATTTATGAAGGCACTATTACTTCAACCAAATTAAAAGTAACCGGTATCGATTTATTTTCTGCGGGTGATTTCATGGGTGATGAAACCACAGAAGATATTGTGGTACGTGATGCCAGCCGTGGTGTTTATAAAAAAATTGTAATCAAAGATGAAAAAATTCTGGGTGCAGTTTTATATGGCGATACGATTGATGGCGCATGGTACTTCCAGTTAATGCGTGAAGGTACCAATATCACAGATATTCGCGATGCGTTAATGTTTGGTCAGGGGCACCTGGGTGATTCAGGTCATGGTGGTAACGTTGTTGCAAATATGTCAGACGATGCAGAAATCTGTGGTTGTAATGGTGTATGCAAGGGTGATGTTGTTAAGGCTATCACTGAAAAAGGTTTATTTACCCTGGAAGATGTTCGAGCTCATACTAAAGCCTCATCTTCATGTGGTTCATGTACGGGCCTGGTTGAGCAATTACTTGAAGTTACTTTAGGGGGTGATTATGCGGCGCCTGAAGCTAAGCCAATTTGTGCCTGCACTGATCACACACACGATTATGTTCGAGAACAAATTCGTAAACAAAAGCTAACTTCAATTACAGATGTTTACCAGAAACTCAACTGGAAAAATAATGATGGTTGTGCAGCTTGTCGTATGTCGGTTAACTATTACGTCATTAGTACCTGGCCTGAAGAATCAAAAGATGATTACCAGTCTCGTTTCATTAATGAGCGTGCCCATGCAAACATTCAGAAAGATGGAACTTACTCTGTTATTCCACGTATGTGGGGTGGTATGACAACGCCCAAAGAATTACGCGCCATTGCTAATGTGGCTGAGAAGTTTGACCTGGATACGGTTCACGTAACCGGTGGTCAACGTATTGGTTTATACGGAGTTAAAAAAGAAGAGCTGCCTTTAATCTGGAAAGATTTAAACGATGAAGGCCTGGTTTCTGGTCATGCATATGGTAAAGCGTTACGCACGGTTAAAACCTGTGTAGGTAAAGAGTGGTGTCGTTTTGGAACACAGGATTCAACCGGCATAGGAATTAAGCTTGAGCAATTAAGCTGGGGTTCATGGATGCCGCATAAATTCAAGATGGCAGCATCCGGTTGTCCACGTAACTGTGCCGAGGCTACCATCAAAGACTTTGGTGTTGTTTGTGTAGATTCTGGTTATGAGTTACATATTGGTGGTAATGGTGGTATAGCCGTTCGTGTAACTGATCTATTAACTAAAGTGGATACGGAAGAAGAAGTGCTGGAATACGCAGCAGCTTTCTGTCAGATCTATCGTGAAGAAGCGCGTTACCTGGAGCGTACCGCACCATGGATTGAACGAGTTGGTTTTACCTATGTTAAAGAAAGTATTGTAGATGATGCGGCTAAACGTAAAGAGCTTGCAGAGCGTTTCAAGTTTTCACAGGAAATCACTAAATCGCAGGATGATCCGTGGACCGAGCGTTCAACTAATGGTGTTGATGCCCATGAGTTTGTTCCTCTGAAAGTCATTGGTTAAAAAATAAAAAATGCCGGATTACACTTTGCTAATCCGGCAATTCGAAGTGATATTGAAGGTAAAAAATTATGTCAAATTGGATAGAAGTAGGCGCAGTAGACGATATTCCAGTATTGGGTGCACGTGTAGTTAAAAACGGTGACGTAGATATAGCCGTGTTTCGTAATAACAATAATGAAGTGTTTGCAGTTACCGATAGCTGCCCACATAAGCAGGGCAAATTATCCCAGGGTATTGTGCATGATAAGTCTGTGACCTGCCCACTACATAACTGGAAAATTGATTTAACTAATGGTGAAGCCCTGGGGCCGGATGAAGGTTGCACGGGACACTATGCAACAAAAATTGAAAACGGAAAAATTTTCGTAGAAATAAAATAGAAAAACAGTTTGTCCGCAAGTGAACGCGAATGAACGCAAATTAAAAGCACAATCATTTATGTGTTGTGCGCCGTAGGCGAACAAGCTAAAACTTTACGTTTTTAGCGTTCATTTGCGGACAACAATGCTTTTTTAAATTACGGAATCTTACTGATGCTATTTGGTCGTAACAAAAAAAATCCAATAAAAATTGCTGATAAAGGCATAGTTGAATGGAAATACACAACTTGTGGATATTGCTCAACAGGGTGCTCTATTGAAGTCGGTATAGATGGTGAAGGTCAGGCGGTTTCTTCACGTGGAGTAGGCGGAGCTGATGTTAATCGCGGAAAGCTTTGCATTAAAGGAATTTTTGAGCATGAATTGTTTAAAACGCAAGGTCGAGGTAAAACTCCGTTAGTGCGTAATTCCAGCTTAGATGAATACCAGCCAGCAGAATGGGATTCTGCACTGGATGTTATGGCAGACAAAATTAAAGCCATTCAAAATGAGCACGGACGAGATGCATTTGCAGTTGTATCAACCGGACAAATTTTAACCGAAGAATTTTACACGCTGGGTAAGTTAACGCGTGGTGCCATAGGTACAAATAACTATGATGGCAATACAACACTGTGTATGGCCTCAGCCGTATCTGGTTATAAGCGCTCTTTCGGTGCGGACGGACCTCCGGGGTGCTATGAAGATTTTGAACAAACGGATTGCCTGATCGCATTTGGTTCAAACCTTCCAGAGCAGCATCCAATAATTTATTGGCGCATGAAAGAAGCTATGGAAAAGCGAAATTTTCCTCTGATTGTGGTCGATCCTCGCGTTACCATGTTAGCGCAATTTGCGGATATGCATTTGGCGATTAATCCCGGAACAGATGTCGTTTTATTGAATTCATTAGCGCATGTCATTATCGATGAAAACCTGGCTGATATGGATTACATCGAAAAACACACAAATGGAATGGAAGAGTTTCAGGCAATTGTTGAAGGTTTTGACCCGGTATCCGCATCAAAAATTTGTGGTATTGATGAAGATACCATTCGTAATGTGGCGCGACTCTATGCAAAAGCAGGTAAAGCTATGTCGATCTGGACAATGGGGATTAACCAAAGTACTCATGGTTCTGACGGTGTTGTTGGTATTAATAATTTAAATTTAATAACGGGTAATATTGGTAAGCCAGGTGGTACAAGTCTGTCAATTACCGGGCAAAGCAATGCGATGGGTACGCGAGAATGGTCATCCTGCTCAGGTTTACCAGGGCATCGAGCATTGGAAAATGCAGATCATCGACAGGAAATTGCCGACTACTGGGGAATAGACCCGGAGTTTCTACCTAAGCAGCGTGGTATGTTTCAGACCGATATTTTTCCAGCGATAGAAACAGGTCAAATAAAGGGCCTGTGGTTAATTGGTACAAACCCAATGACTTCAATGCCTAATACGGCGCGTATACGTAAAACGCTTGAGAAGCTTGATTTTCTAGTTGTACAGGATGCGTATGAAGATGTGGAAACAACAAAATTTGCACACATGTTTTTACCCGCAGCTATCTGGGCAGAAAAAGATGGCTGTTTTACAAATACAGAACGCCGTGTAAATCGTGTAACTAATGTGGCTAAGCCTTTTGCAAATTCAAAACCTGACTTATGGATTTTTAGTAATCTATCTAAGCGTTTTGAAAATGGTTTAAAAATGAAGTTCTCTGAAAATGCAGAAGAAATGTTTGAAGAGATGAAAGAACTATCTAAAGGTAAAGACAGAAATCTTGATATTTCAGGAATGAATTACGACAAGATTG
>Ga0316207_10001376_pt1 | contig 30289 bp, 25 predicted proteins | sample 6weekpyrite_MG_FD_204943 | JGI IMG/M metagenome (GOLD analysis project Ga0316207, IMG submission 204943) | Microbial mat bacterial communities from mineral coupon in-situ incubated in ocean water Damariscotta River, Maine, United States -... | ecosystem: Environmental > Aquatic > Marine >...
AGCGCAAGGTCCGTTGTCATCCGAGACTGCACAGACCAACCAGTGGTATCAGCGTCTCAAAGAAGGCCAGTGCTTTGAAGCCATCGCGGCCGAAGCAGGCACCTCAAAGCGCCGCGTTCAGCAGGTTATCGACCTGGCATTCCTCGCGCCGGGTATTGTTCGTGATATCACCAATGGTGCCCATGGGCGACGAGTTGCGAGAGATTGCACGTGGAAGTGACCTTGCCCGGCGGTTGATGACCGTCCCCGACGTTGGCGCGGTCGTCGCACTCGCCTATATCGCCACGCTCGAAGACGCATAGCCTCCGGAGAACAGCCCGATGGTCTCACCACGGACTATCTTATCAAGACTGGCTTCACAGGCATCTGGTCCGAACAGCAAGAGCAGTTTGCTTCCCTCTGAAGCAATACCCTCTGGAAACTCCAAACTCGTACCGTCGGAATCGCAAACTGAGACTAGGGCCCGAAATCGGCCTGTATTGCGCTCTCGCTCCCGTCTCACCGCAAACAGTCACGCTACAAGCCCCCGGAAACACGCGGAAATTGCGTAGCAGTTTCTCAGTGTCTGGATTCAGGGAAGTGCGTGGCTGTGCAGGCAGTCCCGAGCTAGCCAGTCTCAGCCGGAAACTCCCTGTTAACAGGGAAAGTACAGGGAAAATTGTGGAATTGCCGCCATTCGCGGCTAGTTCGCGCCCAAAGTCGTTCCAGAAAACAGTAACTTACGTCGAAATTCCCTAGGCAATGTAACAGGGAAGTTTTTCAAGCTATCAGCGAAATCCTGAGAATTAACAGGGAAGAGAAAGCAAGGCTTGATCTTGACAGAAGACCGCCTGATGACCCGAAGTCGACATTCGTGCCAAGTGTGGCGAACGACTGGATCGATGAAGATTTTCTGATGCGGGCCCGTGTGCGACTTTTCGGCTGGTGTTGACTGTGGCCCGCGTTGGAAAATCTCTCAGGGAGGAAGCCGCGGGGTCCGGTCGGAGCCTATGGGTAAAGTGTGTTGGTGTTTGTCCCGGAGGCCGTATTTTTGGTCTGGCGATAGCGGGCGAAGCCGACAGTTTCCGTACGTGGGCGATTTTTTCCGGGAGGAATTGACCGGCGTTTCGGACATTTTGCCCGGTTTTTGCGATCTATCGGAGCGCCCAGCACAAGGCGGTCGGACCGGTGTGGCTGAGCCAACCGGTTTGGGATGGGTTGGATGATCAGGCGTTCTGTCATGCGGCCTGCCTTCTCGGTGGCGCGCGAGATCGTGGCACCTCGCCACGCCGGAACGTCTCGATGATGCGCATCGGGCCGCCACAGTCTGGGCACGGCTCGCGCAAGGTGAGTGGGATGACTTCGGCGGAGGGTGCGTCTTCCTGCCTGACCGTTTCCGCACCGAGCAACGCGCGGATCTTCGCGATGTTGGTCTTGCGGGCGGCACTTGCCAGCAAGCCGTAGTGCCGGATGCGGTGGAAGCCGTCGGGCAGAACGTGGATCAGGAACCGGCGGATGAACTCAGGCGTGGCCAGTCGCATGACCTTCATTCTGTCACCGCGTTTGGTGCGATAATCCTTCCACCGGAAAGACACGGTGTCAGCATCGGCGCTGATCAGGCGACTGTTCGAGATTGCCACGCGATGGGTGTATCGACTCAGATAGGCCAGCACCGCCTCGGGGCCACCGAAGGGCGGTTTGGCATAAACCACCCATTCGATTTTGCGCAGCGGTGCGAGGTAAGCAATGAAGGCATCTGCATCGGCCAGTCCGGCAAGATCACTGAAGAAGGAGAGCCGCCCGGCGCGGTGTAAGTTGACCAGGCCCTCAAGGAACAGTCGTCGAAACAGACGCGACAGGACCCTCACAGGCAGGAAGAACCCTGGTTTGCAGCCAATCCAACGGGTGCCGTCCAGCGAGAGCCCGCCGCCCGGGACGATCATGTGCACATGGGGATGGTGGGTCATCGCTGATCCCCAGGTGTGAAGCACGCTGGTCATTCCGACACGAGCACCGAGGTGCCTGGGATCGGCGGCGACGGTCATCACGGTTTCCGAAGAAGCGCGGAACAGCAGTCCATAAACCGCCCGCTTGTTCCAATAGGCGATGCGCGCGATCTCCGCCGGCAGGGTGAAGACCACGTGGAAATACTCGACCGGCAGCAGGTCCTCGGCCCGCGCTGCCATCCAGTCGCGCGCCGCCGGTCCCTGACACTTCGGGCAATGCCGGTTCTTGCAACTGTTGTACGCGATGTGGCTATGCCCGCATTTGGTGCAGGCTGCCACATGCCCGCCGAGCACTTCCGTGCGGCACGTCTCAACCGCCGACATGACCTTGAGCTGGCTCAGGCTGACATGCCCCGCATTGGCCCGCCGGTAGGCAGGGCCATGCGCGCGAAAGATGTCAGCGACCTCTAGCCTTCTTGGGCGAGGCAAGGCCCGCGCCTTACCCCGGTCGCGTCTTGCGGGCCTGCAGGTTCAATTGCTTCAGCGCCTCGAACGGGCTCGTCGTGTCCCGGATCATCTTGGTGGCAACTTTGGTGTATTGCGCCGTGGTCGTCAGCTTGGCGTGGCCAAGCAAAACCTGGATCACCCGCACATCCGTCCCCGCTTCCAGCAGGTGGGTCGCAAAGCTGTGCCTGAGCGTGTGAAGCGTTGCAGGTTTGTTGATCCCGGCCATACGCTTTGCCGACGTGAACGCCCGATTGAGCTGGCGCGGCGAGATCGGGTTGATCTTCGGCTTGCCGGGGAACAGCCAGCCCTCGGGCCGTGCCTCAAGCCAATACTTACGCAAAAGATCGAGTAGCCCGGCCGACAGCATCACCTTGCGATCCTTCCGTCCCTTGCCCTGCACGACGTGGATCAGCATCCGATCGCTGTCGATATCGCCGATCGTGAGATTGCAGACCTCCGATGCCCGCAGCCCGGCGCCATAGGATATGCTGAGCGCAGCACGGTACTTGAGCCCGGGACCGGGCGCGACCGCCAGAAGCCCGGAAACCTCTTCGGCGCTGAGCACTGCGGGCAATTTGCGCGGCTCGGTTCGGAACTGGATATACTTCTTCATGTCCTCCCGATTGCAGGTCATGCCGAAGAAGAACCGCAACCCGGCGACCCGGGCGTTGTAAACCGAAGGCGTGACCTCGGTATCCGTCATGTGAAGCTGATAGGCGCGAAGCTCTTCCGGCGTCGCCGTATCGGGCGACCGCCCCAGAAACGCGGTAAAATCCTTGAGCGCCCGGATATGAGCCTTCTGTGACGTCTCGGCCAACCCCCGAATGCGCATGTCCTCGATCATCCGCGCACGCAGCGGGCTCATCTTCTCTCGTGTCATGGGAACCTCCTGTCCGATTGAGAAACCTCAATCGTCAGGCAGGTCGGTCACATTGCAAAATACGCGCCGCCGGGGTCGTCGCTACATCAGCAACGCGCGCCATTGCCGCGAGAGCGGCTTAGTCCCCGAGCCCAAACAAACCAAGTTGCTGCAAGATGGCGAATGTCTGGTTCGATGCTCCCAGTCGCAAATGCCCAGTGCGCGGCAGCAGAAATTAATTGGATGGCAAATACGGCGGCCATGCCCCAGTGGAAAAGGCGGCTAACAAGACCGTAGCAGTCCGGGCTGTCGGTTAGTCTCGACTTTAGAACTGTCCCCTTCTTGAAAATTTACTCTCTGCACACAAACGCATGCCCGCTCGTTTCCGATTGGTCGAATATTGGAAATGCCCCGTTCTGATGTCGGGGCATCCCCAAAGCAAGAATTACTCCTGAATGACCCATTGCTTGAAAACCGGGTCCAATTCATCGCAGGTTGCCAAGATCAGATCACGCGATTGGAAAGGGCCGGCATCGTCGATGGTCGGGGCGACCGTCACACATAGCGTCGCATTCATGCCCAGACTGATTTCCATGCTGGCGTCGTCGTAGACAAAACGCTGGTTCTCATCCGTCTCGTCACACGCGATCAAACCAAAGGGGTTTTCGGCGTTGTCCGGCGCGTTATAGGCCATGCACAGGTCTGTATAGGTCGCCGACTGGATGCGGCCGCCGTCATGCGCGTAGGTGAAAAGCACATCGTCACCTGTCGGTTTGCAGGAATGCGCATGCAACTGGTCACTCAGCCCCCGACCTTCGGTGTCAAGGCACCAACCAAGCGAGGCTTCTTCGCCAAGGTTGTCCGCAAGGTGGATCACCGGACCATTGGTCTGGATGTTTGGCGCTTCAGCGAATGATGGTTGCGCGATCGACAGCCCCAGTGAGGCGACGATCAGCAAGGTGGAAAGTGAAGCGGTGGTTTTCATGGGTTTATCCTTTCTTGAGAGGTTAGTTTCGGAATTGTTCTTGAAAGTCGCGAATTCGCGCCGCGTTGACGCCTTGGTCGCTGCGCCCCACCCGTGAGACGCCGCGCATATCAACGCGGCTCCCGTTATCTTGAGGCGTCACGACGACCACGACGTCATCTGCGAAATAGAAGACAGAGGTGCGGGCGGTTGCCTCAAAGCGAAGACGCTCCGCGTCGGAAGCGACGATCTCCCAGCCCATGTCCTGTGCGACAGTCAAAGCGCGCTGGTACGCGTCATCTGCGGACAGGTCTGTTTCGAGCGGTGCGATGTCTGGATAGGCGGCGGCCTGGGCCTCCGCCAGCTCAGGTCCGCCATATTCAAGCGTATTGCTGGCCCCCGCACGGGTGTCATCCAGAACCTCAAACACGGGCGGGTTCTCGGTGTCGGTCGAGATGTCGTGGATCGGTGCCGCACGTGGCGTCGGGTTGAGCGTACTGGAGATCATTGGGGTCAGGAGAGCCACGCCGACTAGCACTGCCACGCCGCCGAGCGTAGCTTGAACCTTCTCCTTGCGAACCAGGTGGCTCACCAACGCAAACAGTCCCACGCCTGCAATGATCGCCGCAAGAGAATTGAAATAGGTCCGATGGAGACCGAAGCCGGTAATCGGCTCCCACAGCCCCAGTCGCGCCCCGAACAGTATCAATGCGGCAACCACTGTGCCGATGATGGCGACGAGCAGGGCGATCTTTCCACTATGTTTCATTTTCTATCCAATCTTTGGCTTGCGCATCGCTTTTTTGCTTGGTATGCAAATTTTGCAGACTATGCAAGGTTTAGGTGTATGACACTTTCGTTACGGGAAAAACGGCGACAGGAAACTGCGCTTCAAATCCAGAAAGCGACTTTGGAACTGGCCATGAAAGACGGCCTTGAAGGGGTCACAACAGATGAGATCGCTGCAGCCTCGGGCGTCAGCACGAGAACGTTCTTCAACTACTATGCCAACAAGGAAGCCGCAGCGATCGGACACCCGCCGGCATTTACTGAGGAGCAGAAGGACGCCTTGCGCGACGGATCGGGGCCCTTGGCGGCAGATATCAAACGGCTTCTGGACAACCAAATAGAGACTTTGTCGAAGAATGAAGACATTCTTCGCATGGTCGGAAAAACCCTGCGGTCGAATGAGAAAGCACGCGGAATCCTCGATGGTTTCCTCAGTGCCGAGCGCCGCGCGCTCTCAGAGACACTGTGCAGTCGCGTGGGTAATCGGCAAGCAGCGGCATCCCTCGCAAACAGCGTCACCAACGCGATAGGGTCAGCAATTTTCTTATGGGAACACGAGGAAAGCATGACCCTGGGCATGGCCTTGGATGCTGTCTGGGAGGGGCTGATCGACGCATCCCGGCTTCTTTCATCCTCAAATGACGAAGAGGCCCAAACATGAAAAAGATACTCTCCCTCATCGCGTCACTCGCCATTGTTGCGGGTGCCTATGTATGGTCCTTCGGTGTTCCTGACGCGCTGTCGTCCGGCACGCGTAACGAGGCGCCCGTGACGCAAGCTCTGGGCGGTCCCGGTGGGCCGGGTGGTCCCCGAGGCGGAGGCGCGACAGCCGTCGTGTTGACATCGCTGGAGGTGCAACCCTTCGAAGATGCGTTCCGCGCAATCGGAAGTTCTGAAGCGGTGCAAAGCGCAACTGTGACCGCCGACGTTTCGGGCCGGATCGTCGAGGTCAACCTGACCCCGAACGCAAAAGTCATGCAGGGGGATGTTCTGATGCAGCTTGACGCACGCGCTGCCACGCTGTCCCTCGAAACTGCACAGAGCGAACTGGATCAGGCCGCAGACACGGTTGCCCGCTACGAGCGCTTGCAGCAAGCCGGAAACCTGACGATCACGGATGTGGCACTGTCTGAGGCGCGGCTGGCGCATCATCTTGCAGAAGTCACCGTCGCGCAGGCCGAACTTGCCTTGGAAGATCTTACGATCCGCGCTCCTATCACTGGTAAAATCGGGCTGAGCGACGTGAACGTCGGGGACTACCTCACCGCCAACACGCCGATTGTGACGATCGACAATGCCAGCGCGTTGCTGGTGGAATTCGAACTTCCCGAACGGTCCGTCAGCTTCTTGTCACTCGGGCGCGACGTAACTCTGGAAACACCTTCTCTAACCGGTCGGTTCTTCGAAGGCGCGATTAAATCCTTCGACAGCCGGATCGACGACGTCACACGCAGCGTAACGGTGCAGGCGCGCGTCGAAAATCCCGACGAAACACTCTGGCCGGGCATGACCTTCACCGCGCGGCTCAGCAACCTCAGCGATCCGCTTTTGGTGGTGCCGACAACAGCCATCACTTGGTCCCGCGACGGGGCCAGCATTTGGTTCGAGGATGAGGGCAAGGCACAGAGCGTCCCGGTGACGATCCTTCACCGCCGCGACGAGAGTGTCTGGCTCGACGCTGATCTGCCAGCAGGCACGATGATTGTCGCCGAAGGCGCGCACAAGCTGAGTTCAGGCGCTGCGATCACAGATGCAAATGCCGATCTGCAGCAGCCCGATCAGGAGCCGACATGAGCACGCCAACACTCCAACGCGCGGCCTCTGGGTTTGCCGACCTATTCGTTGCACGACCCATTTTCGGGTTTGTTATCAACCTTCTCATACTGATTGCGGGCTTGGCAGCACTGACCTCCATAGACGTACGGGAAATGCCGGATGTCGACCAGCCGGTGCTTTCAATCCGCACTCAATACGAAGGCGCAACACCGGCAACGGTCGATCAGGAAATCACCCAAGTGCTGGAAGATGCGCTGAGCGCGCTCGAAGGTCTCTCTTACATCGAATCCAATTCATCCACGGGGACGAGCACCATCACCATCGATCTGTCAGATGGCACTGACATTGACGTGGCCGCGAACGAGGCCCGCGAAATCGTATCTGCAACCGTGCGCCAACTTCCCGGTGATCTTGACGATGACCCAACCGTTTCAAAGTCCGACAGCAACGCAAGCGCGATTATTCGGCTGGCGGTATTGGGCGATGCCACTCTGGATGAGTTGACCGCTTTCGCAGAAGGGCCGATTTATGACCGGCTGTCCCTCATTGATGGCATTGCCGAAGTCACGACGCGCGGCGACCGGTCGAATGAGTTTCGCGTCAGCCTTGATGATCGCCTCTTGCTCAGCCGGGGTTTGACTGTGTTCGACGTGACGACCGCCCTTGCAGACCTGCGCGATGATACCCCGCTGGGCGAGTTGGAAACCGACGCGCAAACCATTGCCCTGAAGGTCGGCAATGCCGATGTCACCGTTGAAAGTATCGGCAATATCCTCGTCAGCTCGAACACGCGGATTTCAGATGTCGCGCTGGTTCAGCTACTGCCCGAAGACACCGAGGTCACCACCCGCGTGAACGGCCAAACCGCGATTGGACTGGACATCACCCGGCAATCGGAAGGCAACACGCTTGAGATTTCGATGGCTGTGCAGGACGCCGTTGAAGAACTGCGCGAGGCCCTGCCTGAGGGCGTGGAACTGGTCATCACGAGCGATGACGGCATCTTTATTGAAGGTGCGCTGACCGAGGTGATCAAATCTATCGGTTTGGCGACTGGGATCGTGATCCTTGTAATATTTGCCTTCCTGCGCTCGCCGCGCGCAACGCTCATTCCAGCAGTCACAATCCCAGTCGCATTGGTCGGCACCGTTGCGGCGATCTGGCTGACGGGCTTTTCGATTAATACGATCAGCCTTTTGGCACTGGTTCTGGCAACTGGGATGGTCGTTGATGATGCAATCGTTGTGGTCGAGAATATCGTGCGTAAACGCAAAGAGGGCATGGGAGCCTTCGCCGCTGCCGCAGCAGGCACCAATGAGGTCTTCTTCGCCGTCATTTCGACCACTGCGACGCTGGCTGCCGTGTTTATTCCCATCTCGTTTCTTCCCGGACAGGCGGGCGGCGTGTTCAGCGAATTCGGCTTTGTCCTGGCCTTCGCCGTGACGTTATCTTCAATCGCCGCGTTGACCTTGGCCCCGGTCTTGGCCGCGCTCTTGGACCCTGACCAACAGGCTGAGAAACAGCAGCAGATCCAGCAGACACCGGGTCGCCTCGCGCGCGGTTTCGATTGGGTTGCGGACCGCGCCATTCGCGCGCCCCTGCTCGTGCTGGCCATTGCGTTCGGGTTTGCAATTATCGCGGCTGGTGCGGCAGGTACGCTGACATCAACGGTTACGCCGACAGAGGATCGCGGCTTCTTCCTGGTTCAGGCTCGCGGCGCATCCGACACGACTGCTGAGTATCTGGATACGCAAATCACCCAGATCGAAGAGATCCTCGCGCCGTATCAGGAAAATGGGCAGATCACCTCGGTTCAAAGCATCATTGGCATCGGCAACGGAACAACTGCGTTCATCGTGGCGCGCCTGCCGGATTGGGCGGATCGGGATTGGTCACAACAAGAGCTGATGGGGCCGATCAACGGCATGCTCTCGACCGTGCCCGGTGTGCAGGTCTTCGCGATCTCGCCCAACAGCCTCAACATTCGTGGTGGGGGAAACGGGCTGACTTTTGCGGTCAGCGGAACCAATGTCGACGAGATGGCGGAGGCCGCCGACGCGCTCGTGGCCGTCATGGCTCAGGACGACGCCTTCTCTAACCCGCAGGTTTCAGGTGACAGCGTGCAGGTGCAGTTCGAAATTACCGTAGATCACGAAATGGCAGGCGTTTTTGGCCTGAGCGAAGCCGATATCACCAGAACGATCAGTGCATTGACCCAAGGCACAGTCGCGGTCAGCGTCTTTCTTGATGATACGGAAACCGATGTGCGCGTTGTCCCCGGTGGTCCCCCCATCAACGACCCCGGTGATCTTGAGGGAATTCAACTCCGCCTGCCAAGCGGCGAATATGTTCCCCTCTCCTCGACGGCGACACTGACCCCCGTCGTCAGCCAATCCGCTATCGAACGTCAGGGCAGTACTTTGGCTGTATCGATCCAAGCCAACCTTCCTGACGGTGTTGATCTAGGCACTGCGATGGCCCGCGTTGAGGAGCTTGCCGCCGAAACGCTGCCCGATGGGACGGGGATCGTTTACACAGGCGAGGCAGCGTCACTGGGCGATAGCCAATCAGGCATGTATATGGTGTTCGGCGTGGCCGCGATTGTGGTGTTCCTCGTTCTGACCGCGCAATTCGAAAGCATCGCAAGCGCTGTCGTCATCATGCTCACAGTGCCCTTCGGCCTTGCCGCAGCGTTGCTGGCCATTTCGATCACCGGCGGTTCGCTGAACTACTACAGCCAAATCGGTCTGGTTTTGCTGATAGGGGTGATGGCAAAGAACGGAATTCTCCTCGTCGAATTTGCCAATCAACTCCGTGAGGCGGGACAAGATATCGACAGCGCCATTCGCGACGCCCTGCGGCTGCGCATCCGGCCGGTGATAATGACGATGGTGTCGACCGTCTTTGGCGGGTTGCCCCTTGTCCTATCATCGGGTGCCGGTGCCGAAGCGCGTATCGCGGTCGGTTGGGTCATCGTCGGCGGGCTTGGCTTCGCCACCGTCTTCACCCTGTTTCTGACGCCGGTGTTCTACCGCTGGATTGCCGTGTGGGGGGCACAACCCGGCGTGTCTGCGCGCCGTTTGCAGCAAGAGAGAGGCGCACTGGTAGCTGCGGAGTAGAATTTGGAGGTGACCAATTTGCGTGCTGTCGCTCGTGCCGCTGGCGATAGCGAACGTTATTGACAGGTATGAAAGGCGGTCATTGGCGCAGCCGCAGCGAAAGCCCGTTTTGTCCGCGTTGCCGTCGTTCGCTCTAGCCGCATCCAGTGTCCGCTCTCGGTCACCGAGACCGTACCAAAAGGGCCGTTGAGTAATGCCGAACTTCGTCTGACCTGCGTTACACCCCGGCTGCACTGAACGTACATTTTTCGTCACGCACACTTCGGCCATTTGTAATTGCAGATGGCCGTCGAGGCGTCACAAGCTGGCCGGAAAGGATGATCGAGATCAGACCATTGATTCGACTGCAACAAAAACCTTTACTTTGCCTTCTGCTGAACCCGTTCGGCAAAACGCCCAGGGCGATTTCTTTCGATGGGCAGTACCTTCACGTGACCGGGCGTGGCCAGACTAGGTTAGTTTCGCTCGACGCCATAACGGCATCACCTGCCGTCCGTAAAGGCAAATTGGGCTCGATGATCGCGATCCCGTCGTCCGAGCCCCTTGCGATTGAAGTGAAGGGCACGGCCCACTCCGCGGCAATTGAATTTTCGGAGGTTCTGAAAGACGCGTGGATCAAGTTCAACCTGTCCGCGCTCGAGAAGGACTCCGGGCGTTTCGACCGAATTCACACCGCGGCGACGGCCCTGACCCGCCCGGCACGTTATCCCGCTGCCTGTTTGGTGGCCCCGTTCCTCGATGACGCCCGAACTCTTGACGCATCGCTTCTGTCTAGGTTGCAACCCGAAGCCATTGGACGCGACACCGCCGCGCGTGTTGCTATGGTGAGGGATTTCGTGGCCGACCCAAGGCGCGCCCGGGAGCGCGGTATCAAGGCATTTGTTGGGGTTGAGCTCGAACGGTGGAAAGAATTCTTCGACACCATCGAGAGCAAGCCCCTCACAGCTGAACAGCGTCTTTCGGTGGTGGTCGATGAGGATGCGACGCTGGTGCTAGCCGGGGCGGGCTCCGGAAAAACCAGCGTGATAACGGCCAAGGCCGCCTACCTGGTCAAGGCCGGGATCCGCCAGCCGGAGGAAATCCTGTTGCTCGCCTTCGCCAAAAATGCGGCAGAGGAAATGTCGGAGCGCGTGGAGGCGCGCTCGGGCGAGCCGGTCGTGGCCCGGACGTTTCACGCGCTTGCCTATGATATCATCGGGGTCGTGGAAGGTTCAAAACCGGCCCTCGCCGACCATGCCACCGACGATCTGGCATTCACCAACTTGATCAAGCAGATTCTGCGGGACCTCGTCCATGCGCTGTCAGACGTGTCTCAGGCGATCATCCAGTGGTTTGCCCACTTCCTGGTTGAGCCGAATACCGAGTGGGATTTCAAGACCAAGCACGAATTCTACACGCACATGGAGAGCCAGGACCTACGCACTTTGCAGGGAGAAAAGGTCAAGAGCTACGAAGAGCTGCAGATTGCCAACTGGCTCTATGAGAACGGGATCGAGTACGAGTATGAGCCGACCTACGAGCACAAGATCGAAGGGACGGGCCGGCGCGACTACACGCCGGACTTCCGCTTGACCGAAAGCGGGATCTACATCGAGCACTTCGGGGTCCGGCGCCAGAAGACGGCAGACGGCGGCGAGCGGTTGGTGACCGCGCCTTTCGTAGACCGCGAGGAATACCTGGCAGGAATGGAGTGGAAGCGGGAGGTCCATGCCACCCACGAAACCACGCTCATTGAAACCTACAGTTACGAACGGCAGGAAGGTCGTCTGCTGGCCAGCCTCGCAGAGAAACTGGCACCGCATGTCAGGATCAAACCCCGCCCAGTCGATACGATCTATGACTGCATCGTCGAGTTGAACCAGGTCGACACGTTTTCACAACTGCTCGGTACTTTCCTGCGCAAGTTCAAGAGTGGTGGCTACAACATCGCTGACTGCGAAGCGACGGCAGAGCGGATGAACCTCGGGAAACGCGCCGGAGCATTCCTAGATGTGTTCGCGCCGGTCTACGAGGAATACGAAAAGCGGCTTGGAGGACGGATCGACTTCGAGGACATGATCCTGCGCGCGGCGCGTTATGCGGAGACCGGTCGCTATTCCAGCCCGTTTCGCCACATCCTGATTGACGAATTTCAAGACATCTCGCAAAGCCGGGCCCGGCTCGTGAAGGCACTGAAGGCCCAGCACGCCGACGCGCGCGTATTCGCTGTTGGTGATGACTGGCAGTCGATCTTCCGGTTTGCCGGGTCCGACATTCACCTGATGCGGCATTTCGGCACCGAGTTTGGTGGGGTTTTCGACGGCGAGACCGACGTTCAGAGAACGGTCGATCTCGGCCGCACCTTCCGTTCGATCGACCAGATCGCATTCGCGGCGCGAACCTTCGTTCTGAAGAATCCTGCCCAGATCTCAAAACAGATCATCCCGGCTGGGACGGCAACCGAGCCAGCCATTAGGGTCGTGATGACGGCCAAGGATCAGGAGGAGCAGGCGCTTTCTGAGGTGCTCGCGGCGATCTCAGCGCGGCTGGGCGACGAGACGCATGAGACCAGCGTTCTCCTCCTCGGACGGTACCGCTTTCTGGAACCGGACATGCGGAGCCTCCGGCGCCGCTTCCCACGACTTGGCCTCAGTTACAAAACGATCCACGCCTCGAAGGGGCTCGAAGCCGACCACGTCCTCCTTCTGGCTGCCAACAGCGGCCGGACCGGCTTCCCGTCGGAAATCGTTGACGACCCCCTGCTGGACCTAGTCTCGCCAGAAGAAGAGCCATTCAAAAATGCGGAGGAGCGGCGGGTGATGTACGTCGCAATGACCCGTGCCCGTCATACCCTCACGATCCTTGCTTCGAACGCGCGGCCTTCATCCTTCGTTGCCGAGCTCAAGAACGATCCGGGCTACGGCGTTGCCGCGGCCGGTGATGAGGTCGAAGAGGATAATGAATGCGGAGAGTGCGGCGGCCGGTTGATCCGCGTGCAGGGCCAGGACGGTCGCATCTGGTATCGCTGCGAGCACGTCCAGCACTGCGAAAACCTGTTGCCGGCTTGCCCATCCTGCGGTTCCGCACTCCCCCGAAAAGTCGCAGGGACGACCGAAGTCCGGTGCAGCTGCGGCGCAGTTTTCCCGGCTTGTCCAAAGTGCAACGATGGCTGGCTGGTGGAGCGCAGCGGGCGTTTCGGAGCGTTCCTTGGGTGCGTTCGTTTTCCCAAGTGCACTGGCAAGGCCAAACCGGCCAAAACGTACAATCAGGGATTCAAGGCCCGCCGAAAAGGCGCGGGGCGTCGCCAACACGCAACGCGCAACTGAGCTGACCCGCGCCAGTCAGACGTAGGATCCGCGCACCAAAGCCCAACTAGGGCCGCTACATTATGTTTCACTTCGCTTCGTCAGGCGTTACGCCCCCGAGCCCGCCTGTCCGCTCTGATGGGCCCAAACCTCATGATCGAGCGCGCGCGGCGACCAGGCCGTGCCCCGCGTATTCAACTCCGCCACCGCGCCCTGTAGCAGACCCCTGGCCCTGTCAGGCCCAACCTTCTCGGGCGCTTCGCCGATGGCCCGCGCGACGAATCTCTGCACCATCCGGTCGGGCTTAATGAGGTTGTCGTCGCCGGCAAGCATCCGGAAGTAGTCAAACGAGATCCCGCTCTTCTGCCCCGGGATCTGGCGGATGGTAGCTTCGGCCGCCGTGAGCCGCCCCTCCGTCAAGTCGACGAAGTCCTCGATCCCGGTCTCCTGCAAGGCAATGGCAAAATGCTGCACCGCTTCGGCTTTCAAGATGCCTGAGCGGGAAGAGGTGCGCTGCCGGTTGCCGAAAAGCTGGTTGGCCGCCTCGTCCGGGGAGAGCCCGGCGTAGCAGGCAAGGAAATCGCCGACGGTTTTCTCACCGTGGCTACGATCCTCGACCGGCCCAAGTACCCAGCCCTGACGCTCAGCGAACCGGACGACCGTGTTCCGGGTGGAGCTGTAGGTCACCCCAATCGAGAACACCGCGTCGATCACACAAAGCGGAAGCGAGGCGTAGAAGAATTCCTTGGGCAGGGGAACCGGCTGAAGGCCGGTTTCTTCAACGAAGTCTGCCAGCATACGAATGGCGTCGGTGTGAGGCGTCGGAATATGGGCGTCCGGCTGGGAAGAACTGGTCATGAGAATACCCTTTTGTCGTCGATCAGTGACAACGACCAACGCTTCCCATACCGGCGAAGTCAACAAATTATGTCACTGATCGTCTGTAGACCGATTGGCGACAGGATCGTTCCTGTCACCGCATGGACATCCGCCAACGCCTTGCTGCCAATCTGCGCCGCCTGCGCCAGTCGAAAGGCTGGTCGCAGGAGGAGTTTGCGCATCAGGCGGGGCTCCACCGGACGTATGTGAGTGACCTCGAGCGAGGCGCCCGCAATCCGACCATCACCGTGGTGGACAAGCTGGCGGTGGCACTTGAAGTGCCGGTCGGGGCGCTGCTGGACGGGTAGGGCCCAGATTTTTTCGCTGTACCGTGCCAATCGGGCCATCGCGCGATTTGGACCAAACCATTGAATCCGAATAGTTTGTTGCATAGTCCGATGCCTAGACAGGGCGTTTAAACGGCCTAAGTTGCTGATTAGGCGTATAATTTTCCATCTTCCCACTTGCGCTTCAGGCTTGATCGCCTACATTGCTCCGCACAAGCAACGGATCGTGGATAGCGTCGGACTATCGCACGGGTCGGGCCGAAATCCCGGCAACTCCGCAGCAATCCATCGGGTTGCCTGCGCATCAACAGAACCAACGGTGTTTGGCGGTGCGAGATCACCGCAACAAGGTTTTGAAGTCTCCGGAATAGTCCGGAGGCAGAATGGTGTGCAGAGGAGAAAATCCAATGACGAACACCACCCCGGGAACCGAGTTTCCCAACCTGAGGGATGAAACCCTCGAAAACGTCGTCTGGTGTGATCCGGACGATCTCGACTTTCATGCGTTCAACGAGCGCGATCATAGCGATGCCGAGATCGATCAGTTTCAGCGGACGATCCACGACTACAACGGCGCGCAACCGATCGTTCTTGACGATGCGGACAATATTGTTGCCGGCCGCGGGCGTGTCGAGGCTGCCTCATTGTGCGGTGTCGACAAGATTCCCTTTCTTCGTGTGTCTTCGCTGTCGGCGGATGATCTTGATCACTACATCAAAACGCTGATCCGGTTCGGCCAATATGTCGGTTGGACGCGCGAGATGGTGGAAACTGACCTGCAGCATTTGCTCGTGATCGATGCTCTTGTGAAAGCTGCGGCGGACGACGCCGCGTCAAGGGCGACCTGAGAACACGGCATGCCTGCGCCGGGCCCAATTGGCCCGGCAAAGAACAGCGAAGTGATCGGTGGGGGGCCTGCCGATCTTGTGCCGGGAGACCGGCCCTTCGCAAGGATCGCATCGATCCGGCGTCATTCCTGAAACAGCGCAGACCGGCCCGCCTGATGCGGGACCCTGGGTCCTATCACAGCCAGCCGGCTGCGCAGATTACGAAAGGCCCTATCATGGCTGACAATAACCCCGGGGCGTCGCCCCAAACCCTGCCGGAAACCACCCGGCTGAAGATCGTCTACCGCAAGATCGGTGATCTCACCCCCTACGCGGGCAACGCCCGCACGCACAGCGATAAGCAGATTGCGCAGATTGCGGCGTCGATAAAAACCTTCGGCTTCACCAACCCGGTTCTGATCGACGAAGACGGCGGCATTGTCGCGGGCCACGGCCGCATCGGAGCGGCGAAGCAGCTCGGTTTTGCGGAGGTGCCGACCATCGTGCTGGACGATCTCACGCCTGCCGAGCGCCGCGCCTATGTCATCGCCGACAACCGCCTGGCCGAGCTCGCCGGCTGGGACCGTGAGATCCTGCGGATCGAGTTCCAGGCCCTCGCCGAAATGGATCTCGCCTTCGAGCTGGAGATCACCGGCTTCGAGACTGCGGAGCTCGACCTGCTGCTCGACGACAGCGCCGGCGAAGAGGCCGTGGACCCGGCCGATGAGATGCCGGAACCCGAGCCGGGTCCGGCAGTGACACAGCCGGGCGACGTCTGGCTCCTGGGCAAGCACAAGCTCATCTGCGGCGATGCGCGCGACCCGGCGACCTACGCCGCCCTGATGGGCGCCGAGCGCGCCCGCGCCGTCTTCACCGATCCGCCGTACAACGTGAAAATCGACGGCCATGTCTGCGGCTCCGGCGCCGTCAAGCACCGCGAGTTCGCGATGGCCTCCGGCGAGATGGATGCGGCCGCCTTCACCGCCTTTCTCGAGGCGAGCCTCGGCGCCATGGCAGGCGTCAGCCTCGACGGCGCGATCCACTTCACCTGCATGGACTGGCGCCACATGGCCGAGCTGCAGGCGGCCGGTGCCAAGGTCTACTCTGAGCTGAAAAACCTCGTCGTCTGGGCCAAGACCAACGGCGGCATGGGCACCTTCTACCGCTCGCGCCATGAGTTGATCTATGTCTGGAAGGTGGGCACCGCGCCACACACCAACACCTTCGGGCTAGGTGAAACGGGGCGTTACCGCACCAATGTGTGGGATTACCCGGGCGTGAACAGCTTCGGGGCGAACCAGAAGGACCTCGCGCTGCACCCGACGGTGAAGCCAGTCGCCCTGGTGGCCGATGCGATCAAGGATGTGACACGCCGTGGCGAGATCGTGCTCGACGGTTTCGGCGGCTCCGGCACGACGCTGATCGCGGCAGAGCGCACCGGCCGTGTCGCCCGCCTCGTTGAACTGGACCCGGTCTATTGCGATGTCATCTGCCGCCGTTACGCCGCGTTGACGGGCGAGGCGCCGGTGCTTGCGGCCACGGGCGAGGGCTTCGAAGCCGTGGCCGAGCGCCGTGCCGCCGAGGCCGAGGTGGCCACGGAGGCGGCGGAATGAGCAAGAATACCAAACACCCGGTGGGCTATTGTAGCCCGCCGGAACACAGCCGCTTCAGGAAGGGCAAATCCGGCAATCCGAAAGGCCGCCCGAAAAAGTCTGAGGATATCTACACCGTGCTAAACCGGGCGCTGAGCCGGAAGGTGACGGTGCAGGGCGTCGATCGAAAGATCCCAATGCGAGAGGCTCTGATCCTTAAGCTGCGCGAGCTGGCGCTGTCGGGCGACCGGCGGGCGCTGGAGTTGCAGCGCCGGATCCTGGCTGAAGCCGGTGGCGGTGAGACTGTTCGTTACGATCCGGAAGAAACGAAACGGAAGGTTCTGACCGCTTTCCAAAACATGAGCGTGAAGGTGAACGACAATGACTGACAGCTACGACATCGGCTACGGCAAACCACCCAAAGCCAGCCAGTGGAAGAAAGGCCAGTCCGGCAATCCAAAAGGTCGCCCGAAAACCCGCGCAGATCACCTCCAGGACGCCGCCGCGATCCTCTCCCAGCCGGTGACAGCCCGTACGCCCGAGGGCAAGACCATCTCGCTCGATGCGATCGAGGCGGCATATCTCGCGCAATGCCGTAAAGGGCTCAAAGGCAACATCTCGGCCCTGGTCTGGGCCGTCAAGCTCATGCTCGAGGTTCAGCCAGCCATGGACAGCCGCGAGGCCGACAAGCGCCAGACCCGAGAGAAGGTGCTCGCCGCCTTCGAAAAGATGGGCGTGAAGGTCAACCGCGACGCTGACTAGGGGGGCTGAGCGGCTAGGTGGCGCGGGGTGGCTTCGGCGACCTCGCGCCACTTTCCTGCCGGGTGGTTTGGCTCTGACGCGCCCGCGACCGGCTGCAAGGCTAGCTAGTAGGCCCATGGGCGGCGATTGGCGCCTTCACACCGGTCCAAACCCCCAGGGCCGCCAAGAGGGCCGTACAGGCGCGCACGTGCCGATCCAGCTCGGCGGCGATGACAATCACCCTTTCCGGTGTCACGCCCGCCTGCTGCCCTTCTGCAGCGAGTGCCGCGGCATTCTCCAGGTGCGCCGTCAGCTCAGCAAAGACTGTCGCGGCATCATTTTCCGGTTCAATCCGTTCCCGCCTACGGCTTGACGCGTACTTTGTGCACAACCGCTTCCCCGGCGGCGGAAGTCCAGGCGGAAGAGGCAGGGGTCCAGATTTTCCGCTTGCACCGCGATACGGACCCAAGCTTCACTTCGGCACATGACCACCTCGTATTTCGACGCCCCCATTGCCGAGTTTCTAACGACACCGGCCGATGCCATTCTCGGCCAGCTCACCCAAGCGCATGCCCATGCGCTGGAGCATCTCCAGCGGAATGCCTGGCTTTCCGAAATCGACATATTCAAACAGGTCCTGGCCGGGAGAACCGACGGCCACTTGTTTCTTGAATTCCTGATCCCCCGGATGGGCAAACGCGCAGACGCGGTCCTCGTCTTGGGCGACACGGTTTTCGTGATCGAATTAAAGGTTGGCGCGCATGACTTCGACCGGGGTGCAATCGACCAGGTCCATGACTACGCCCTCGACCTGAAGAACTTCCACCTCGGAAGCCACGATCTGCCGATCGTGCCGATATTGGTAGCCACCAAAGCCACACAGGACCCCGGCACGCTGCGCTGGGCCGCGGACAGGGTCGCTGAGCCTGTTTTGGTAGGGTCGGAGGGGTTGGCGGCCGCCCTGGCCCTCGGAGGCGCCCAGGAGCGTTCCACGCGGCCCATCGACGTGGCGACTTGGGGTGCGTCGGGCTATCGGCCGACCCCGACCATTATCGAGGCGGCAGAAGCGCTCTACCAAACCCACTCGGTCGACGAGATCGCTCGGTCGGATGCCGGCGCCAAGAACCTGCAGGCAACGGCGACACGGATCGCGAATATCATCGAGGTATCGAAGAGCAGCGGCCGCAAATCGATATGTTTCATGACCGGGGTTCCAGGCGCGGGCAAGACTCTTGCCGGGCTGAACATCGCGGCCAAGCGCGCCACGGCGCATGAAGACGAGCACGCGGTGTTTCTCTCGGGCAATGGCCCGTTGGTGGATGTGCTACGGGAAGCTCTGGCCCGAGACCAGGTCAAACGCGAAGGCGTCAAGAAATCCGACGCGTTGCGCTCCGTGCGGCGCTTCGTCCAGAACATCCACCATTTCCGGGACCACTATCTCGGCACCCCAGAGGTCCCATTCGAAAAGGTGGTGGTGTTCGATGAGGCACAGCGCGCCTGGGACAGCAACCAGGCCTCGAAGTTCATGGAAACCAAACGGGGCCAGGAAGGGTTCAACCAGTCCGAACCAGAGTTCCTCATCAGCGTGATGGATCGACACCCAGACTGGTGCACCATCGTTTGCCTTATCGGCGGCGGACAAGAAATCAACACCGGCGAAGCTGGGATTGCGGGATGGCTTGGCGCCCTACAGGACCGGTTCACGGATTGGGACATCCATGCCTCCACCCTCCTTGATGATCCGCACTACACGGTCGATGCCAGCGCGGCTGCGCTGTTGTCCGACCCTTCGATCCAGAAGCACCCGGACCTTCATCTCTCCGTCTCCATGCGGTCCTTTCGGGCAGAACAGCTTTCGGCATTCGTGGGGGCGGTCCTGGACAACGAACCCGAGCAGGCCCGTTCGATCCTCTGTGAGCTCAGCGAACGCTATCCAATCTGGGTGACCCGCGACCTGGGCGAGGCGAAAGCTTGGCTTCGGGAAACGGCGCGTGGTTCGGAGCGCTATGGGCTCGTCGCCTCGTCAGGCGCCTATCGGCTGAAGGCCGAGGGCCTTCATGTGAAGGCGGGCGCGGACCCCACCAACTGGTTTCTGAATGATCGGATTGATGTTCGCTCATCATACTACCTGGAGGACGTCGCGACCGAGTTCGACATCCAGGGTCTCGAGCTTGATTGGGTTGGGGTCTGCTGGGATGCCGATCTGCGTTACCACGCTGGTGATTGGCACTACCACGGGTTCCGGGGATCGAGCTGGCATGCGGTCCGCGCCGAGACGCGGCAGCTCTACCTCTTGAATGCCTATCGCGTCCTGCTGACCCGGGCTCGGCAGGGCATGGTGATCTTCATACCTCGCGGAGACACATCCGATCACACGCGACCACCGGAGTTCTACGATGAAACCTATCAATTCTTCACTAATTGCGGGGTAGCAACGTCGCCACCCACATCGCCCGGCTCGATCACAACGCTGGAGCCAGCGGGGGGTGTGCGCGATGGATGAGGTCCTCGCGTACTGGAACCAGGTTCCGGAATCCATCCGGGCGCTGGTCGTGCTCTTCGCGGCCCTCGTCCTATTCGTGATCGTTGGACGATGGGCGGCACGGCACCTTCGCGAGGCCTGGCGCCGAAGACAGGCACCGAAGGCCTCCAATGTCGTGCCGTTGCGGCGACCACGCCTTCAGACAAGGTCGGCCGTCCCGCGAACCCGCGGCGCACGCGGGACCGTCAACCCGCTCGGGCTGGTGCTCCTTGCTGTAGGGTTGGCAGTCCTGTTCCGCTCTGGGATTTGGACAGAGTTCACGCCTAATGAGACACTCACCGGCATGGTCACCCATGTGCGGGATGGGGATACGATTGAAGTCAACCGTCGGCCAATTCGCCTGAATGGTCTGACTTGCGACGAGCGCGGCACACCTCTCGGAAACCAGGCGACCGCCGCGATGCGACAGCTGGTTGCGGGGAAAACGGTGACCTGCAAACTCAATGGCGATCGGACCTACGACCGCGAAGTCGGGCGCTGTTCACTGGTCGACGGCCGTGACGTCGGCGCGGTCATGATTGCGAAGGGGCTTTGCGGTCGCTGCGCCAGATATGATCCGCTCCGGAAGTACATCGCGGTGCAACGCGAGGCTGGGGCCTATGAAGGCGATTATCCAGGGTATTGTTGGGCGTTGTGGTAGGTGCTGAGGGTGTGAATTCCGTAAACGGGTAGACAGCGCAGTTTCGGCCCAAAGCCGCCTTCCAGCTGTCAACCATGACGCCGCAGTGCGGCCCATTATTCTGGACATTCGCTGCAGGTGCAACTCCAAACGAATGTGGGCGGCTGGACAACGGGCATGGTGCTTTGAGCAGCATTTCGGTCGATCGGTTGAAAAAAACCTACCTCGACCTAACAGCTTTCTCCAGTGCGTCCAACTGTTCGCGTATCCGCTCGATCTCGGCCATCATGCCGTTTTCAGTCATCGCCGGTGTGGCATCCAGCGACGGATCAAGTATTACCTCGATAGGTCGGTGGTCCGCGCCGCCGGTTTTTTCGTCCTCGCAATATTGCTCTGTGGTGAACAGCAATTTGGCCTTGGCCTGCCAGAGCCGTGCATTTCCGGCAAGAAAGACAAAATCCAAAACGCTATCGAATTCGTCGCTGCATTGCGTCGAAATCTTCGGACTGTGTTCCACCCACAAAACCGGGCTTGGGATCTTGGTGAAAATGTTGAATGCACGGTTCCCGTCGTACTCACCATCGACCCAATCCGGCACTTCCAAATCGAAATTGAAATCACCCAAGATTATCGATGGTTCATCGGTCGCTTCTAGCCACTCGCGGAGCTTGGTGGCTTGAGCGCGACGAGTGGGAGCGTGTCCGCGTTGAAAGTGGTTCACGATCACGTTGAATGTCTCACCGGAAACATTGTCCGACAGCTTCACCCAGAGTGGCGGACGGCTTCCACCGATATCCACCAATTCCTCTGGCCCCTCCACTGCTTCAAAGCGGTCTTGGTCGTAGACAATGGCCAATCGGTCGCCGCCGCCCGATAATCCAAATTCGAACCACATCTGGCGTCCCGATTCCGCCATAGCATCACGCAATTTGAACATCGACCTAGTGCTTGCAACCTCTTGAAGGCCCCAGATGTCGGCGCCTCCGATCTCAATGATGTCGTCGGCGACATCGCTAACATTGGTGTCAGCATCACTTTCGACGTTGTAACTAATGATCCGCATTTCCTGAGCGGAGAGGTGTCCGGCAAGCAATACAGAGGAAAGAATTACAGGAATTCGCATATTAAAACTCTTTTCAAATAATGATAGAAGGCTACACACGCCAACACGTACTGGCAATCTCTCAGTTCTGCGTGGCCGCCGCCCCTCTGGAGCAGACCTCTGAAATTGGTGCACCAACTGGGAAAAACTTGTTTCGAAAATTGGAGGATCGGCGATGGCGGTGACTCTCCCCACCGGTCAACCGTGCGTCGCTCGCGGCCCAAACCAGTCATTCGTCGCGACCCGGCTGTGCTGCGGCGCGGCCCGTTGTAGCTGCCGTTGATGCACAGTGCGGCGCTTTTGATCGGTCAATGTCGGCAGCTCTCAGACTTAGCCACCAAGCTTGACAGTTTTCCACACTCGTCGCCAGCCAACTGGGCGCCGCACAGGCAGTTCTCCAATTTCGCCAGGTGCAGGTGTGCGCCACTTGACATCGACAAAGTCGTCGGTTCCGCACTTTGCGCACTTGAAGAGAGGGATATGAGCCGGATGTCTAGGGTTAACTACCTCAACGAGATCAGTCGCAAGATAGTGCACACACCGGTGACAGAGGTTACAGCGCAGGACCATGAGTTGCCCGTCACGAGCAGCATCAGCAACAGTACGAAAAGGTTTCCCCGGATGGGCTCGTATCGGTGGATTCCCGGCAGGCATAACGAGAGCATAGGTTTAGAACATAACAAGAACAAGCCTATGCTTGCTGACCGACCCTCGCGCCACATAGCATCAGCCCCATGTGCAATTTGTATTCCAACACCACTTCGCAGGAAGCGATGCGGCAGCTTTTCGATGTCCTGCCCGGTCTGGACCTGCTGGGCAACTTTGCACCGCTTCCTGCCATCTATCCAAGATATGAAGCCCCGGTGGTGCGACTTAATGCCGGTGGAGCGCGCGAACTGACAGCCATGCATTGGGGTTTTCTGTTGCCGCAGGTGTCGAAGAAAACCGGCAAGCCGATCCTACCGAAAGCGGTCAACAATGCCCGGGACGATAAATTGCAGAGCTCACGGTTCTGGCGGTCAAGCTTTGAGCATAGGCGTTGCCTGGTCCCCGCAACATCCTTTGCGGAAGCCAAGGGCAGGAACCCCGCAACCTATTATTGGTTCGGGCTGGCCTCCAACACACCAGAAACACGCCCGCCCTTCGCCTTTGCGGGCCTCTGGCGTTCATTTCGCGGCGAGTATCGGGGGGAGACCGTGAAGATTGAAACCCACACGGTGATAACCACCACGCCGAATGAAATCGTCCGGCCTATCCATCCGGACCGTATGCCGGTCGTTCTGGAGCCCGAACAATATGAAACTTGGTTGAACGGAACGACGACAGACGCCCTTGAGTGCCTCAAAGCGTTCCCGGAGCACAGGATGCGGATCGTTCAAAAGGGTATTGGTGTGCAGGAAGACCCAGGTAGCTAAATCCGCCCGGCGCGGTCGACGGGACAAACGTTTTCCGACTCTTGGCAACGACCGCCTCGATTCCAAACCCTTGTGGTTGTCGGAGACGGCCCCGAGCTGCCATTCATTGCGTCAGACTGCGCCGCAATGCAGCTTCACCGAACCGGCCATTCGCTGCGCCCCCAAGATAATTTCGTGATTTGAGGTCGGGAGCGTGGGACACTGTTTCCGTTTGGTATCGATTAGTCATCTTGAATTCCAGCGCCGATTCAGCTCCACCCATCTAGGATCCACTCGAAGCGATGGATCCGCAACGACAATGCGCTCGATGGTTGCGTCTATCTCGTAGGGCCAATTGTTCGCGTTTTCGGGAAGGGCCAAGTACAGGATTTCGAGCACACGTTTCGGGTGCTTATCAACAATGTTCCCCTCGACGCGTCGAATGGAAGGCAGGATGATGTGGTCGCGTTCGATCTTGCTTATCAAAGGCAATATCGCGTCTGAAATGGCGATGAAGCTATCTTCATCGGAGAAAGCAAGTTCGATCAAGCGAGCCGAATTGTGGGGGGTCCGGGCCGCTTTTTGAATCGGCCAGACTTGGCGTAGGAAACGTTCTCGGAGAGGCTTCCAAAACTCTCCACTCTCTCCGCCCTCTTTGCTCCACCGCTCAAGCTGCCACAATACGCGGGACCGAAAACGGTCCCCCGCGTCGAACAGAACCTTACGGAACTCGTCGTCAGAAATGCGTTCCGCACCCGTCTTTGGATCAGGGCGCCCCCAGCTTGCCAGCACCAATCCAGCGAGCTTGTCGCGGTTGCTCCGTTCCTCGTAGGTCTGGCCAGTGGCTTTCGCCAGCAAATGCGGCTTCAAGACTTGAAACAGGTCAAAGCTCGGAAGGTTGCGCGCACCCCAAAGATAGCCGGTCCACCAAGCTTCCAACGTTTCATCGTTGTTTGTTCGCAGAACAGACAGGAGCTTGTCTTCCGTCCATTTGGAATCGACGTCGTGGAACCAATTCAAGAGGTAGCTACAAAAGACTAGGGCGAAGCGGCCATTGTCTCCGTGCAACGCCAACGCACTCTCTATCATTGTGCTCCATTCAGCGGGTAGCCCTTGATTTTCTTCAAGGTCTTTGCGGCGCGGATCGTGATACAATGCTTGGGCGATTTTGCCCGCAGGCGAATTTAGGGCTTCTGTCGCCCAATCTGGGTCGCGATTGCCGCGAACAACGCCAGAGCCGCCCGCGTCTGGATTGTCGCTCAGGAAGCCGAGTAGGCGATTAGCCAACCGCTCAAAGATGGGCACGCATTCGCCGGGCAAGTTGTCAGTAGTAGAAAGGAACCATTCGGATACAGGGTAGACGATGCCCTTCAAAGCTTCGTCGCTCGCTGAAATGACCAGTTCGGCAATGAAGTTCTTTAGGCGACAATTGTCCACTTTTCTGTTTTCTGAATGCAGGAAACGTCGCCATGCCCATTCCGGGTACTCGCCGCGCTTGGCTTCCAGTCGCAAGGCAGAAAGCGCCATGATAGGATGGCTCGCGCACAAACCTGCGAATGGATCGTAGTCAACGAGTGCCAGCCCCGTTCGTCCACCGATTTCCCGTGCTTTGGCCAGTATATTAGACAGCGGCTCAGACAGAAGGCCGCTATGTTCTGTTTCGGTACGTACCGTTCCACCACGGCTTTCCCAAGACCGGTCGGCATTTTCAGCATGTTCTGGCGACCAGTCAGGTGCAGCGTTTTGAAGCCGTGTTATTTCTTCGTCGTAATTGACATTCAGGTTGCATCCCTTTGAACGAAGCCAATGAAGGCGTTCGGCAATGCTCCAAGCGCACCGCTGCACGAATTCGTGCTCCGCTTCGTTTTCCCAACGTTCCCGGCCCTCTAGGATACGCGCTTCGATCTGTCTTGTTGCGGGCATTGGCAATGCTGCCCAGCGCTCTTGCAAAGTAAGCAACAGGTCGCGTTGGTGTCGGATGTTCCAAAACGCATCCCGGCTAACCAATTCAAAGAACTCATTGAAGGCTTCGTTGGGAACAAGCGTTTCGAACCGGCTTGCCCATATCCGCAACCGCGCAAACACGTTGTCGTCTTCTGTGGGCCAAGTCGCGGCTTCCCGTCGTGCTTTCTCTACGTCCAGTTCCACAAGTCGTTCGAACAGGGCAGCATAGAACAAGACGGCACCAGTAAACCCTTCATTGCGTGCATAGTCGCTTATGTCGGGATCGTCCGAAGGAATGACTGGCGGTATGTCCAGCCATCTGTAGTGCCCACGCTCAGTCTCTAGCTGAATTCCAATGTCCAGATTGCGTTTCAGAGCCGAAACAACATCGGGTAACCATTCGTCCGGTATGGTGATTTCGGGGCTGTCTTCTGTATAGGCCAAATCCAGAAGGATCAGGTCGCCAAGACCGGTTTCTGTATCGCGCTGCGGTGCCTCGGTGGAGCGGAAATAATTGTGTCTAGCCGTCAAACGTGGCCGCGAAAGCTTCTCGTACTTTCGAATCGTAGTACTGTTCCAGCCCACAACTTTGATTTCATCCGCAAAGCGGTACCAATCAAGGCGGTCCGCGTCTGTTCCCGCTCGCCAGTGGTCGAAAAGATAGTGCCAAGCTTGGAGAATGTGCGGGGCGCAATCAGCGTCGGCCCTTTCCAAGTTCCATCGAATCCGTTGCTGAATGCCGCCATGCAAGCCGCTTTGCCGTGCGCCCCACCATACGGCAGCATTTTGATTGGCAACCTTTCCAACCCAAAGCCCGAGTATGCCGATCCTATCTGGTAGTTGCCCCGAGTAGAGGGACTGACCGCCGCGCATAGGTGTAATGTGTTCGTCCCGCAGTTCCTTGCGATCTCGACGGTTAAGCGCGAACGCGTCCCACGCCGTTGTTGGCGTCTCGCGTTTCGGGTGGAAGTCTTCCGGGTTTATCGGAGTGGGAGTAGGGTCACTCGCCAATCCGTATAAGGTAAATGGATCAACTATTTTTCCTTCGTCTTCGCCGGATCGAACGACGTCCGGCCTTGAATAGCGAATTGAGCTATCAAAGACACAAAGCCACGTGGCTGGCGCAGGCGGATCACTTTCAAGGAATTTGCGTGCGCCCTCTTTAGTCGATACCAAGTGCGCGACTTGTTCGCGTTCGAAAGGCGAAAGAGCTTCGGGGCCGTGCTGGGCCATTGCTATGGTCTTTACCTGCCAACCTTCCGGGTCTTTGGCGCGCTGAGCCCATTCCTTGAGGGTGTCCCACAAGGCCGCGTAGTCGTCCTTGGGAAATGGGATTGCGGTCACTCCTTTGTGCTCCCAGCGAGACGTCGCATCGTCCGCATCACCCGACTGAAAAGCGTAGACCTCATCCAGCCGTCCGTTTGATTTGTTCAAGGCCTCCAAGAGATATTGTACGGGAGGGTCGTCTGCGTTGTAGCCAACGAACACCACGGAATAGCGGTCGATCACGTCTTTGAAAAAGCGGGTTGCCCAACCTTCTGAAAGATAGGCGCGCCCGAATTCAGCGCTCGACAAAACGAACCCGTCGCCCTCAGCCCCATCGTAGCCATCCGTCGCACGGCCATGCAAATAGACTATCCCGTGCAAGTCTCCCGGTCTTGCCGGGTCGGGTAGCCTTGGCGGCTGCCACGCCTCCAATCCTCGCCCGCAATCATCAAACAATCGGTCAAAGTTGGTCGTGACTAGCTTTGTTACACCATCCTTGGTTGTAGCAAGGTCCAGCAGAATTTCATGTGCCGATAAGTCCACACCTTTCTCAGGGTCGAAATTCTTCACTTTTTTGGGGTCAAGGGCTTGCGCAACCGCGGATTCAATGTCCCGTTCAAGGAAGTCGCGCTCAAGCAGGCCGAAAACGCGGTCGGCTGAAATCAAACCCGGCACGCCCGTTCGCGCCTCTATCTTGCGGGCCTCGGATAAAATCTTGACCGCCGGAGAGTCGTCATGCACGCCGAGTGTTGTTAGGATTTTATCCGCCAGGCCGAAGAAGTCAGGCAATTCAGCTTTGGCCCGTGAGACGCCCGCACCACAGAAGAATACGACTCGACCTTCATCCAAGGCCAGAAGCAGTTCATCTGGTATGTCCGGGCCGCCTTCAATGAACTGCACTGGTCAACCTACCCATTTCTCTTTCCGATTGCTTACCAAAGCGAGTTTCGCCCTGTAATTGAGATTGCCGTCGTGTAGAATAGTAAAGCTGAAAGGTCCGCTTTTCCATGGTCTGCTACCGAATGTTGCGAATGCAGCGAAGGTCCGGAAACCGCCCTTTGTACCGGGAGTTCACTGACGAACCGCCCGATTTAAGGCTGGACTCTACCGCCGAACAGAGCGGTACTGCCGTCGCGACGCACCTGGACCGGTGCGCCGCCTTCTCCACCCGGATGTCCGGGCTCTGGTCAGTAGCAGGTCAATTCCGGCCTGCCGAACTGAACGGAGAAGAACGAATGACACAGACATCAAAAACCAAGACACGCCCTAAAACGAAGAAAGCCCTGCTGGAGCAAATGCTTCGACGAAAGACCGGGGCTGATGTTGGCGCAATCAGTAGGAAGATGGGCTGGCAACCACACACGACCCGCGCAGCACTGAGCGGGCTCAGGAAGAAAGGCTTCAACGTCACCAGGGACGAGGCCTCAGGCAATCAGCCAGCACGCTACCGTATCGTGGCAGAACCAAAGTCAGCGAAGGTTCGTAGCCCCGAAGAGACGGCATCCGCAGATGCCCGGTAATCCGCATCCAGATCGGGTTCGCCTGCAACAGCAATGGGAGGCGGTAAACGATCTGCCGCCCCCGCCATTCCTTTCTGTCCGCGTAATGGAAAAGGCACTTGCCTTTGAGGCGCAGTGTAAGGCGCATGGCGGTGTGCCTGCTCAGATGCGCCGGGTTCTTGCGCGTGTCGCAGAGGGGGAAACCAGCGAGGCGATTCCACCATCCTCGGTAACACTCAAATCGGGAGCGCTTCTGGTGCGCGAGTGGAATGGGCACACATACCAGGTCGAAGTGCTTGAGGATGGCTTCCGGATGGACGGCCGATCCTGGCCATCCCTCTCAGCCCTAGCCCGGCACATCACCGGCACCAACTGGTCTGGCCCACGTTTCTTCGGCCTCACAAACAAAGCGAGGCAGGCCACGTGAAGAAGATCCGCTGTGCCATCTATACCCGAAAGAGTACGGAAGACGGGCTGGAGCAGGAGTTCAACTCTCTCGACGCCCAGCGGGATGCTTGCGCTGCCTATATCGCCAGCCAGAAACACGAAGGATGGGTGCTGCTGCGGGATCACTATGATGACGGCGGGTTGTCGGGTGGGACGCTCGGGCGACCGGCCCTGCGGCAGTTGCTGGACGACATCAAAGCGGGTCGTGTTGATCAGATCGTTGTCTACAAGATCGACCGCCTGACACGCTCACTTGCCGACTTCGCGAAGATCGTCGACACTCTGGATGCGGCTGAGGCGTCCTTCGTATCGGTGACACAGTCCTTCAATACGGCAACCAGCATGGGGCGACTGACCCTCAACATGCTTCTCAGCTTTGCGCAATTCGAACGTGAGGTGACCGCAGAGCGGATCCGGGACAAGATAGCGGCCTCCAAGAAGAAGGGCCTGTGGATGGGCGGCAATGTCCCGCTTGGCTATGATCCCGACGGCCGTACGCTTCGGATCAACTACGAGGAAGCAGAGACCGTCAGAGCATTGTACGGTCTCTATGAAACGCACGGCCTCATCCGTAAAGTGAAGAAAGAGGCTGATACAGCAGGACTGGTGACCAAGCGGCGTGTCTCACCAGATGGGGATCTATCCGGTGGGGTGCCCTTCTCCCGCGGGCACATCTATCAGATCCTGACCAATCCTATCTATGCCGGGCGCATCCGACATAAGGGACAGGTTCACGAGGGGCAGCATGACGCGATCATTGCACCCGAACGGTGGGACGCCATACAGGCCTCTCTGCAGGATGGCGCGGCTCAGACCCGAAAGGCCGGACCACGCACAAAACGCAAAACGCAACCATCGCTGCTGACTGGCAGGCTTTTCGATGAAACCGGGGACCGGCTCACGCCCTCGCATTCGAAGTCGAAGATAGGCACAAGACTACGTTACTACATCTCCCACCGTCTGATTGCGAAGAGCGGTGATGCCAGCACCGACGGCTGGCGCCTTCCGGCAACTGAACTGGAAGACACTGTAGTTCACTTGATCCAGAAGCATCTGGGACGCGAAGGTGCCGTTCTGGAATTTGTCCCGGACTGTTCGGCGGGTGAAGTTCAGGCACTGAAAGACCGGTTGAATGCGTTCACGGCCTCGAAGAAGACTGAAGATCTCCTAGGGCTGGCTGCACGGGTCGACCTTACCCCCGGGGCGATTACCATCGCGCTGAACCCAGAGGCGCTTGCTCAGTGCATCGATGTTGGTCCAAACCGCATCGCCAGTGATCTTAAACCGATCCTAGCCCCTTTCCGCATTCGTAAGCGGGGGGTCGAAACGAAGATCGTCCTGAATGGTACCGCCCGCCCTGTTGATGACGTACTTCTCGGCAACATTGCCAGCGCCCATGCCTGGTATGGAATGATCAAAGCGGGCAGGACCTTCGCCGACATCTCCCGCGAAACCGGCATCTCGAAACGGCGCATCCAGCAGATGCTGGATCTCGCCTTTCTTGCGCCGGACATCATCCGCGATGTCATGGAGGGCCGCCAGCCCCTCGGCTTCACATCGGACTGGTGTCTGCGCCATGATCTGCCGTCCGACTGGCAAGCGCAACGCGATCTCATCGCGACTCTCTGATCCTTCACCCTCACACCGTGTATCGCGAAATCAGCGACCTGAGACTTTGAAGGAAATCCGACCTGTTCCGGCTCGCGCACAGCGTCTCTGCAAACACGGACATGCCTCAAGCCTTTGAAAACGCGCGAGCAAAATCCGGCAGCGTGTATCAGTCTCATATTCAGGGGAAGCGTGGCTGGGGTGGTAGGATTCGAACCTACGGTACACGATACCAAAAACCGTTGCCTTACCACTTGGCTACACCCCAACTGTGAGCGGCTAGATACGCGGGTCTGCGGAAGGATTCAAGCCCTCTTGG
>Ga0316207_10001377_pt1 | contig 30276 bp, 46 predicted proteins | sample 6weekpyrite_MG_FD_204943 | JGI IMG/M metagenome (GOLD analysis project Ga0316207, IMG submission 204943) | Microbial mat bacterial communities from mineral coupon in-situ incubated in ocean water Damariscotta River, Maine, United States -... | ecosystem: Environmental > Aquatic > Marine >...
CCTTCCGGCAATATTGTCCGTAGGCATACGCGCACCAACCTGCGCCCGATGGCTCTAGTGGTGGCGTGTGTTTCAGGAACTTCTTGATGGCCTTATTCAGCTCTGCATTATCGCTTTTCCACATCATCGAAAACGTCACCCCGGACGCAAACCCAAGCAAAGGGCGGAACTTCGGCGCTTCCTCTATAGGACGCCAAGGGGATGGGGCGGCTTCGATCATGGCGCGGTATGCGTCTTTCCAGTCATCGGGATTGGGTTCAAGACCTTCGCGAAACACACGCTCAACGCTTTTAAATCCAGCGTAGGCAACCGCCTCTGTCGGCTCTCTCGGAACCATCACCATTCCGTCAGTGACAGGCGCGGGTCTCACGGCTTTAGAGATAGCGTCGTTGTAATGAGCCTGCGCTGCGGCTTTGGCGGCTTCCCTAGTAGGGTACATGTCTGTCGTTGCGGTAATCGGGGCGGTGAAAAGCCACTCCCCGTCCGGATTCCTCGGAGACACGGGGACGACCCAATACAGGCCAAAAGGAGTATTCGCGGCGTTATCGCCCCTCCACTCCAACTCTTTCGCCGCCACGGGCGCGGCAGGCATCAGCGCAAGGATGCGGTCTGTGGCTTCCAACCAGAAGCCCTTTTGATCGTCGGTCAACGCAGCCCACGGAATATACTTGAGGATGGTTTCATCCGAGGCAATCGCGGCGGCGTGAATATGCCGCGCCACCTTCTCACGGTCCACGGTCTGACGGTCCAGCGTGTCTGCGTAGGCTCGGAGGCTCTTAACAAGTTCGCGCAAGTCGATGCGGCCTTTCGGAGTGTTCAGCCCCCATCCGGTTTCGCCAAGCGCGAAAATCCCGTCAGCGACGTCGCGCACTTCTTCCGCTGTCATTGGGTTAGTCATTACCTCGCCTCCTCGACCGCGATCATCAATTCCGTTAAGGCCTCATCCCGGCTTTTGCCGTGGCCTATAGGGTCGCCCCCATCGTATCCGTCCAGCGTGGCGTAATAGTCAAAATCCCGAACAGGGATGGGGGGTGGGTCGTAGGAGATCCTGACGCGGTCGCCGGCGTCATGCTGGTCTGCATACCAGCGCCAAGCCTTAGCCAAGAGCCGCGCCTTATCTACAGCGGAGCCGATTGCATAACCGGCGGCTATGTCGTCCAGCATATCCGCCTCCCGGCGGGCGTCTTTGGCCGTGGGGGCCATATCTTTTGCGTGAATGGGCATTACTTCCTCCATATCCGCCCGCTCAGGGGCGTTTCTCGGTTTCTGGCACCTCGGGGCCTTTTATTTGCTATCGCTCGCTGGCGGGCGTTCTGTGGCCTTTTGCTGGTGCAGCTTCATGAAGGCTCGCATGGCGGCTTTTGCCGGCCCGGTTATAGGGCGCTGGCCCCGCTCCCATTTGCGGACCGTGTCGGCCCCATTGGTCCCGGCTAGGCCGAGGACGTGGGCACATTCCCGGACGGTCCAGCCGATGGCGTGGCGTATGTCTTTAAACTCTGAGGGCGTCATTGGACTGCCTCGCCGGATTTGATCCGCAAGACCATGGACGCGGCGATGCGCCCGGACTGTTGAAGCCATTGACCCTTGAACAGGGTTTCCCATTGGATAATGACTTCGCGCTCGCGGGCATCAACAGAAATGACCTTGGCGTAGAAGCTACCGGCGCCAAGGCGTCGGACCTCATACGTGCGGCCGGGGATAATCTCGTCGGGTTTCATCGGTTTCCTCCATGAGTGGGGCGGGTGCCCCTTGCACGCCCTGACCCCCGCCCGCTTTGCAGCGCCGGGGGATGGGCGGGTTATCCGCTATGGGCCGGGGTTACTCGATATCGCTTGCAGCATCGGCAAGGCGCTGCTTCATGCGGTCATAGCCGTTTTGATATTCGGTGATGGCCGCGGCGCGTGTGGAGCGCATCCCGAAGTGGATGCCATATTCGCGGCCTTCTGTAGTGTTGCGGCCCCAATCAAGTTTCGCAGCGGCGGCGCCGGCTTCAAAATAGCGACATTCGGATTTAAGGGTTGAAACGTTTTTCATTTGTCATTCTCCGGTTATGCGGTTGGCCCGGGCGCGTGGCCCGGGGCGGTGGCGGCAGGGGCTTAGAGGGTGACGATTGTGGCCCGTTGATTGCGGTAGGCGCTGCGAGCGTCGCTAATAACCTTGAAGCCAAGGGCTTCAAAAACGCTTTCGGCGTCGCAGAGCCGGGTTGGGAAATTGGTGCGGGTGCGGTCGCGGACTTCCGTAATAAGGTAGCTGATCGTTTCGCCCTGCATCGGCGCCCCATCAACGAGGAAATCAGCACGAAGGCAGTCAAAAATTGTTTCGGTGAGAATTTCCTTGAAACGGTCGCTTATGACGAGATCGCGGTTCAGAAGGTTTACGGTGATGCTCATTTTTTTTTCTCCTATTGGCGGGGCGCTGCCCCTGATATCCCCTTGATAGCCAACTTTACGCGACATGTAAACCCCCCTTTATGCGTTTTTTTGCTTTTGCGCCAACATTCGCCGGAAATAGGCGACGGCATTGAGGGCCGCCCGCCGGTCCGAAGCGGTTAGCGGGGTGATGATGAATTGCCGCTCCCCATTGGGATACGTGACATAGACCCGCGGGTGCCCCCGGCCATTGTGGACGTATTCGTGCTCAAGATTGTGGGTGTCTATTTCCGATATCAGGGCCGCGGCCGTGGGGTTTCGTTTAATCATAATGGCCCGCCAATATCTCAGACACGCGCCCGGGGTTGATGCCAAGGGCGGCGCCTATTTCGGATTGATGCATGTCCGGGCTTTTGTTCCGCAGCTCCCGGACGCGCTCGATCATCAACGGCGTCACAGGCTGGGATTTGTTCGGCGCCCGGGGGCCGTATTCCCGCGTCATGTGAGACAGGGCCGCTTCCAGATTGATCCGCAGCAGGGCCGGCTTGATATCGTCGGCGTTTTCGAGGATCGCTTCCAGAATTTCGCGGGCTTTGGGTATATTGCTCATGATGGTTTCTCCGGTGGTTCTTCAAGGTCGATATCCGCCCGGGCGGCGTAGGCGAATATCAATTCGATAATTGCGCTGATTTCCTCGACAGTCATGTTGCTGGTGGCGCCGCCCAAATCGACAAATCCGTTATTATCGAGGTTCGGAACCAGCATCTTTAATTCCTGCCGGGCTTGGGCCACGAACAGCATTTTCCAGCCATCCGCGGTGAGCCAGATGCCATGATATTTTGCTTTCTTGGAAAGCTGGGTCAGCATGGCCCACATGCGATCGTTCTGAGGTATCGTCCGCTTGTTTTCCGTGAAGGTCACGGTGGTTCCCGCCTTTACTTTCAGGCACCACCGCGAAGCTTTCTCCCGGTCCGCTTGGGTATTGAGGACGACAACCGCGCGGCTCACAGAAGCAGCCCCTGTTCCGGCTCTTGCAGGAAGTAGCAGGCCCAACGCTTGCGCTCGCCGTTGGTTCGGTATTCCGTGCGGATGGTGTGCCCGTCTTTCCGAAGGTCTGCTATACGCGCCGCCAAGCGGAAAATATCGTATTTATGGAACGCCTCGGCCGGGGTAAGACCCCGACCTTGCAGCAGGTGTTCAAGGATTTGCTGTTTTTGCGAGAGCATAACGGTTTCTCCTTCCCCGTCCCTAGAACGGAATTTCCTCGTCCATGTCGGCATCGGCGGGCGGCGGCGCTGGGGGATTGTTCCCGTCGTCGCTGTGGCCAGTGCCGGCAATGTCGCGGTATTCCGGGGAGCGCTGGATAGTCTCCCGGATGTTTTCATGCAGAGCGTTGAATGCGTCCCAATCGAAGCGGTCCTTCTCCAAGGCCAGATAAACCAGATCATTGGCCGCCCCGGGCATACCCTCGGCCGCTTTTTTGGGAAGCGGGTTGGCGCTGGAAATGTTGGCGTAAGTCCGCCCGTTGGCCTCGTTGTGAATGACGTTCAGATAGCATCCCACGCCGACAAGGTTTTTCGCATCAAAGCCACCGGCGGCCAGATCGGTTTCAGAAAAAGGCTTGCCGCGCCAACTTTCCAAGAACGGCCGCAATTTGCTTTTTTCATGCATCGACCACGTGAAGCGCTGGTGAACCGAAAACGGCCCGGAACGCTTCTCGCCATCGATTTCGTATTCCATGATTTCGTCCACCAGTTCGAACGACAGCAGGATTTTCCGAAGGTGCTTGGTTTCGCCCTGATACTCACTTTCCTGAGTGCCAAGGTCTATGAAGCGATAGCATATAGCCCGATGCATCCCGGACGGGGCGGGGGTATAGTTGCCCCCGGCTTTTGCGCTTGATAATTCCATTATTCCTGTTCCTTCAATATTTCACGATGTTGATCCGCCGCGTGTTTCAATTCACGGAGCCAGCCGGGCGGCAGGTTGCCGGCGTCCGCCGCGTCTTCCATTCGCAGGACCACGTCTTCCAATTGGGCCAGCGAGCAGGTTTCCGCTATTTGATCGCACCACGTTTTCCAGACCCCCTCGCGCCGGCCCTCATAGGCGGACATTGGTTTTTCCCGGAGGTTGCGGGGCGCTTTGCTGATTTCCATGGCCTCAGCCCCCCAAGAACACGGCCACAAAGGCCAGAACCATTCCCAAGCCACCAGCGAGCGCCAACAATTCGAGGGCCATTCTGGACCATTCTGCGCGGATAGCGGCGGTTTGAGCCAAGGGCAGGGCGTTGAAACCTAGCGGGTGGCAGTCCTTGCAGACTGGCCCGCCATTGGCGCGATGGTCGTCGCCGGTCCAGCGCAATTCCTTGAAGCAATCGTCGCAACAGGCGCAGGATAGCCGATCAACCCACATTGTTTTTTTCCTTGGCTTCCAAATCCTTGATGGTTTGCAGGGTTTCAGACCGGAGCCATTCTAGCCGGCGCTGGATTTCATTAAGAACGCCTATATGCCGACGCAGGGCGCGGCTTTCAGGAGTTTCCGCTTGCAGGCGGGCGAACAGCTTGGCGTCGTGGGGTTGCTTGGCCAAGGCTTCCGCCTCGGCCAATGTGCGCGGGCCTGTGGGAGGCGTTCTCATGCCCCCTCCTCCGGTTCCGCCGGCATTTCGGATATAATGCGAAGGCGGGCGGCCATCAATTCGGAAATTGCGTGATCGATGGTTTTCAGGGTGGCGACGGTTTCTTCCTCAACGCCGCCATAGCTACCCCCGCCCTCGTGGTATGCGGTAGCCCGGGCGTGGCCGGCATTAGCCTTGCAGGCGCTTAGGGCCGCTACCTCGAGCAGGGTTGAAGTGGGAACATCTAATTCGGCGCGGGTTTTGGCTTCAAACGAAAAAGAGGACAAAGGAAAGGTTTTGGATATACTGGCCATGATTGGCTCTCCCGGTTTGGGGTTAGAGGAAGTGAGAAACCCGATCGATGCGGATTTGCGTTCCCGGATCGACAAAGTGGTATTTCTGGATGATGGCGTCTGGCCCCAATTTACGGGCCGCGGCCAGATCTCTGGTTTCAACAGTGGCAAAGCCGCCCATGCGTAAGCCGCATTTTGTGAAAGTGGCCTCCACAAGGGTATGACGGCCGCGCTGCAAGGTTGTCTGGTTATTCATGGCGTGTCCTTTCTCGGTTTCTTGACACCCCCATACGATACCCCCTCAGATGGGAGGGTCAAGCAAAAAAGTTACACCTTGCGTAAATTACGCCGGGCGTGTATGGGGGTCGAATGAAAGATTTGAATTCATATCTTTCCGACGCTGGCGAAACGAATGCCGGCTTCGGGAAAAAGGTTGGCCTGACGGAAACGTCAGTCTGGCGTATTCGCCACGGCCATCAGTGGCCGTCCAAGGAAACCGCGGAGCGCATTTTTCGCGTATCCGGGGGACAGGTTGTTTTTGGGCCAAGTGAAAAGGACTGGCCCAAGATCAGGAAGGCCGGCCGGTGAAGCCGGTCAGCGAAGAAGCGTTGCATGTCGCGGTGGTGTCATTCTTGCGAACGACGTTGCCGGAAAACTGTAGCTGGTTCCATGTCCCCAATTCCTTGCGGACCAGCTACAGGAACGCGGCCCGGCATAAGGCCATGGGAATGAAGGCCGGCGTGTCTGACCTTGTGTTTTGCTATGGCGGCCGGCATTATGAAATTGAGCTCAAGAAACCGGGTTCATATCAGACCAAGAAACAAAAAGATTGGCAGGCAGGGATCGAGGCCGCCGGCGGGAAATATGCCGTCTGCAAATCCCTTGAGGACGTTAACCGGGTTCTCCTGTCATGGGGTTTCAAGCTAAGGGGGCGCCTTGCCTAATTATCTGAAACCGGAGGCAAAATACAATCGCCTTGTAGTGGTCCTTGAGAGCCGATCTTTATCGGTTGCGGTTGACCGGCTGCGTTCTCTTGGGCAATCCTGCTCGGTCCCGGCCCTGTCACAGTGGCTTAGCCGGGAAGGGCTCTCATCATCCATCATAGGAGCATCCATTGAACAAGAAGGTAAAGCAAATAATTCGCCATTGCGCCGATAAGCACGGCGTAACCCCGGAGGATATCTTGGGTCGGCGCAGGGTTAAGCCCGTGGCGCACGCCCGGCATGAGGCCATGTTCCTTGTTCGGAAGGTCCTTCGCCGCCGCGCGGTAGACCCTAACGCTTACGGATTGGAGCGCATTGGCAAGATGTTCAATCGGGATCATTCTACAGTCCATTACGCCATTCAGGCCCACAAGGATCGTGAGGGCGTGTCATGAGCATTTCCGCTATCAACGCGGTGCGTCACATGGACGTGCGCCCATCGGGCAGGAAATTCGTTTTGATGGCCCTTTCAGACTTTGCTGATGAAGCGGGCGAGTGCTTCCCCTCTGTGCAGACCTTGGCCCGATATACCGCGCAAGGGGACAAGACCGTCCGGGATCATTTGCAGGCCCTACAGCTTGCCGGGATTATCACCCGGATACGCACCCGCAATTCGGCCGGTCAATTGGGCCAATACCGATACAGGCTGCACTTGGACGTGGCCGCACAACACGGGGCATCAACGAACAAGCCACCGGCGGATTTCGCCAGTGGCGAAAAACAGCCAGAACCACCGGCGGATTTCGCCGGTCATAACCACCATACTACTTCTAACGAAGTAGTAACCAATAGGGGCATCACCATCGAAGTGATAGACGCCGATACCCCCAAGGCCCGCGGAAAGCGTCTTGACCCTGATTGGCTGTTACCGGCCGCATGGGGTAAGTGGGCGGCAGACAACACAGAGCTGACAACCGAGGATATAAACCATGAAGCAGATACATTCCGCGACCATTGGATCGCAAAGCCGGGACGTGACGGCGTCAAAACCGATTGGTTCGCCACATGGCGAAACTGGTGTAGAAAAGCGGTCAAGTTCAAGGGGCAGGGTTCTGCCAACAAAGGACGCGCCAGCACCGTCACTCGAAGGAACGCTTGGCTGGAAGCTGTTAACGAAGCCGAACGCGGGGGCTGATCTGTTCAGCACACCGCAGGCATGGAACGCCCTGTCCGGGACCATCGAGGCCTTGGAGGTGCTGTGCAAGCCGGCGACGCCCAAGGAAATAGCGGGGCGGATAGAAGCCCTGACGGTCCATTATTGGGATCGGCAGCGGGACGAGGCATCAAGCCGTATCTACGTCCGCGATTGGGTGGACGACATGGGTGAGGTTCCGGCGGATATATTGGAAGCCGCCTGTGTAGCGTGGCGCCGCTCGGATGCCCGCTTCATGCCCACGCCGGGCCAGTTGTTGAAGCTCGCCGGCGAAATCCAGTATTGGCGCGAGTTCTATTTGCAGCGGGCCATAAGGTTACTAAAAGCTTCCGAGGGATAGGGCCTTGCGTCCCGTGTAAGGGGCTGATAAGGGTCTCTTGCTTCCGTGGATAATGAGAGCCCAAGGACAGCATTGGAGGGTGTCGTGCTTCTCGGTTTCCACGGCGCCCTCCATCTTGGCGGTTCCCGACAGGTTGCCCCCTCCGGGATTAAACAGGCCCACGGCCGGCCGCCATAACTTACGGTTTGTCTTTTCCCGGAAGCGTCGTATAAGCAACCCATCGGCTAGGCCGGCGCGAGGCGAAGAATGGCAAAAACACCCCCTATAAAAGATTGGCCGGCGTCTAACGTCCGCAAGGCCACCGTTGCTGATTTGGTGCCCTACGCCCGCAACGCACGCCACCACACCCCGGAACAAATAGATCAGATCGCGGCCAGTATCGCGGAGTTCGGCTGGACCGTGCCCGTTCTGGTGGATGAGGCGGGCGAGATTATTGCAGGTCATGGCCGGGTTATGGCCGCGGAGCAGTTAGGCATAAAAACCGTCCCGGCCGCCACCGTTACCGGGTGGTCCAAGGACAAGCGCCGGGCCTATGCGTTGGCAGACAACAAGCTGGCCCTGTCCTCCTCATGGGACATTGAAATGCTGGCGTCCGAATTGGAGGAGTTGGGGGAAAGCGATTTTGATTTAGCCCTTACCGGCTTTTCAGATGATGAGCTCGGGCGCATAAGCGACGATGCGGCAGAATTGGCCCTTGGCCTAGAAATGGCCGAGGACGGCTTCCCGGGCGGTTTGCAGGCGGACACCCCGGAGGGAGAGGAGGCGGCCGCTGACGGCCCGGAAAACGGCAGTCAGGCGGCTTCAAACTATTCCCTGTCCGTGCCAATGGATTACGAACAGCGGCAAGAGGCGTTCACGATCCTCCGGGAAATCAAGAAATCAAACGGCTATGACACCACGGCGGACGCGCTCCTCCATGCGCTCCGGCTTTGCAAGGAGTAGGTAATGACAAACGCACCTTCGGCAGAACACGGCAGGGCTTTTTCAGAGTGGCCCGTCAAGCCGCACTTGATGGTCCCTCTGGACCGCAAGTTCCCGTCTTACCTCACCGTCTTTTCCCATGAATTGGGCCGCAAGCTTTCCGCGGGTGACACCCATTACATTTACGCTCATGGGGAGGCGTTCCTCAGCGTCCCGTCTGTGGGCGACTTCCTGTTGCGCCCCGGCATGTTCGCGGTGGTCCCGGGGGAGTGCAGCGTGCAACCCTTCAAGGGCCACGGCATTGCCGTTTCCCGGGAGGATTGGCTTGGCTACTTTCAGATCGGTGGACCGATCGAGCATGAGGGCCGCCTGAAATACATCGATGGCTGCACGGACAGCCTCTTGGCATCCCCGCCCAAGATGGGCGACCCGTGCCTCAACCTGCTCTATTTCCCGCCGGGGATTGACCAGACCAGCCACACGCACCCGTCAGACCGCATCGGGATGATCATGTCCGGCCGGGGGGAGTGCGTGTTCGACAACGGGGACGGGGAAGGTGAGCGGGTGGTGGAGTTAAGCCCCGGCATGATCTTCACCATTCACGCGGAAGGCCAACACAAGTTCCGAACCCCGTTCGCGGAGGACATGCGCGTTCTGGCCTATCACCCGGACAGCGACTTTGGGCCAACGGATGAGGAGCATCCGATGCTGAACCGCACTATCGTTGACGGGGTGAGCGCCAAGCATCTGGAAGATATCCGGACCAAGTAATGCCCAAGGTCCACAAGAAAGAGCTTGTAGAAGCCAACGTATATGATGCCGCCCTAGAGCGCGTCCGGGATTGTTACAGGCGCTTTGACAAGGTGGTGGTGTCATTCTCCGGCGGCAAAGACAGCACGGTGGTCTTGAACCTCGCTTTGCAGGTTGCCCGGGAAGAGGGGCGGCTCCCCCTAGATGTGTATTTTTGGGATGAAGAAGCCATACACCCGGAAACCATCGACTATGTCCGCCGGGTGGCGGAAATGGAGGAGGTGCGGTTCAAGTGGCTTTGCACCCCCATCGTTCACAGGAACGCCTGCTCCCGGAAGGAGCCTTATTGGACTTGCTGGGACCCGGAGAAAAAAGACCTCTGGTGTCGCCCCATGCCCCCGGAAGGGGTAATCACCTTTCCCGGCTTTGAACCGGGCAAGGGCGTCCCGGAATTGGCTCATAAGGTTTATGGCCCGGAGCATGGCACGGTGGCAGATTTGCGGGGCCTTCGGGCTGATGAGAGCCTCCGCCGGTATCGCGCTGTAGCTATGCGGCTGAAAGATAATTGGATCGGCGGCGCCCGTGATGGTTACAGCTACCCCTGCTCCCCCATCTATGACTGGACCACGGCGGACGTGTGGACCGCCCCCCGCATGTTCGGCTGGGATTATAACCGGGCCTATGACCTGATGGCCATGGCGGGCATGTCGCCCCATGACCAACGGGTCTGCCCGCCCTATGGGGAGGAGCCGCTCAAGGGCCTGTGGATTTACGCCCAATGCTGGCCTGATCTTTGGGAAAAGATGATCGCCCGCGTTCCCGGAGCGGCCACGGCTGGCAGGTATGCCAAGACGGAGCTCTACGGTTGGGGCAAGATGGAGAAGCCCCCGCCCGGCATGACGTGGAAGCAATGGACGTTCTCACAGCTTGACCTCTACCCCAAGGAATACCGGACGGCGATTGCCGCCAGTATTAAGTCTCTCTTGGCCCGTCACAGGCAATTGACAGGCCGGCCGGTGCAGATGGAGAAGGCCGACCCCCTCACGGGCATTTCGTGGCGCTATCTGGCGATGCTGGTTAACCGGGGGGATTTGAAAGCCCGCCGGGCTGGCAGCATGACGGCCCAAGCAACAAACGCCCGGAAGGGTGCAGATATGAGCGAGTTTGAAGATGGCGAAGCCGGCACACGTTACTAGCGCAATTGAGGGCCAGCCGGTTTCCGCGGTTGTGTGGCGTCACAGGGAAGAATTAAGCCCCAACGACTTCAACCCGAACAAGGTGGCGGCGCCAGAAATGAAGCTCCTGATCACGTCCATTTTAGAGGACGGCTGGACACAACCGATTGTCATTCTCCCGGATATGACCATCGTGGACGGCTTCCACCGTTACACGGTCAGCGGCTATCCGGAATTGGAGGAGAGGTTCGGCGGTTGGGTTCCGACCGTCATTGTGGACGCAGACCCCCTGCATCACCGCATGTCGACTATCCGGCACAACCGCGCCCGGGGAACGCACGGAGTTGTCCCCATGGCGGATATTGTGCGCTTCCTCTCAGACCAAGGGGCGGACAAGGAAGAAATCATGAAGCGCCTGTCCATGGAGGATGAGGAGGTTGACCGGCTGTTGGATCGCGCCGGGATGCCGTCTGGTGGCGGTAAGGATAATTTCGGGCACGCATGGCGGCCGAAAGCAAATTGATTTATAAATCAGGTCCACTCTAGGAGGCGGTCGTAAAGCGGCCGGGACAATATGGCAGGTCGCAAGGCGCACGAGCCAACACAAAAAACCCGCCAACAGGTCAAGGCCCTTTCGGGTTACGGCCTCCCGCAAGACCAGATTGCGGATACGGTGGGGATATCTGAAAGCACCCTCAAAAAGTATTACGGCGAGGAGTTGCGTCGAGGTATAGCCGTAGCCAATGCCACGGTAGCGGAGGCTCTCCACCAGCAATGCAGGCGGGGCAATACGACCGCCCTCATATTTTGGGCCAAAACCCGGATGGGGTGGAAGGAGCGTTCCGTCCATGAGGTTGGCGGCATAGACGGCCAGCCCTTGGCCACATCTCTGGAAATCAATTTTACAGACAGCCCGGAAAGCCATGAAGGCAAGGGTTAGTCTCCCGCCTGTCTTTCAGCCCCTGTTCCGGCCGGCTCGTTACAAGGGGGCCTTCGGTGGGCGTGGCTCGGCCAAGTCTCACACCTTCGCCACCATGGCGGCGGTCAAGCATTGGAACGGCCATGGTGTGCGGGGGCTGTGTATCCGGGAGGTTCAAAAAACCCTAGAGCAATCGGCCAAGTTTCTGATTGAAAGCAAAATCCGGCAATATGGCCTCGGGGGCTTCCGTCTTATGCAAAACCATATCGATACGCCCGGGGGAGGCGTTATCAATTTTTTGGGGATGCAGAACCACACCAAGGACAATGTGAAGTCCTTGGAGGGCTATGATTGGGTGTGGGTCGAGGAGGCGCAAACGCTATCGCAATCCTCATTGGATGTGCTGCGGCCGACCATCCGGAAAGAGGCGTCCGAGCTGTGGTTCGGTTGGAACCCGGACCAGCCAACAGACCCTGTAGATGATTTTTTCCGGGGAGGGGATGCGCCCCCTAATTCCGTTCTCGTCAAGGCCAATTACATGGACAACCCGTTTTTCCCGGAAGTCCTACGGGAAGATATGGAATATGACCGGGCCAGAGATCCGGATAAATACGCTCACGTTTGGCTTGGCGGCTATCAGGTCCACAGCGAAGCCCGGGTGTTCCACAATTGGCGGGAGGAGGAGTTCGAAACCCCGGATGATGCCCGCTTTTATTTCGGTGCAGATTGGGGCTTTTCGGTGGACCCTACGGTTCTGGTCCGCATGTGGATCAGGGACAACACCCTGTTCATTGACCAAGAGGCTTACAAGGTGCGCTGCACCATCGAGGACACGCCGGCCCTTTTCGATACCATCGAGGGCTCCCGTAAATGGCCCCTCATTGCGGATAGCGCCCGGCCGGAAACCATCGATTACATGAAGCGCCACGGCTTCCCGAATATCAAGCCTAGCCGCAAGGGGGTTGGCTCTGTTGAGGACGGCATCGAGTTTGTCAAAAACTTTGATATCGTTGTCCATCCCCGATGCCGGCACACCATCGATGAGCTCACCTTTTATCGTTACAAGACGGATAAGAAAACGGGAGAAGTTCTGCCCGTCTTGGAAGATGCGAAAAACCACGTTATAGATAGCGTTCGCTATGGCTTAGAAAATCTCCGGCGCGGTCAGGCCGCCTCGATCAAGGTGGGTTTCGGATGACCAATACAGTAGGCGATCGTTCGCCAGTGATGCAAAAACAAGTGGATAGCTGGACGTTGGTCCGGGATTTCTCGGAGGGCGGCCAGAAGGCCAAAGACCACATCGGCCGATTGCCCGGGCATGATGATAGCACTTATGGCACCTTCAAGGAGCGGGCGTATTTCCTAGGCGCCACGGAGCGCACGGTGGAGGGGCTCTGCGGCCTGATCTTCCGCAAGCCGCCGGCCTTCAATTATCCGAAGGCGTTTGATGAGTATAAGCGGGATATCACCCGCGATGGCCGCTCCGTCACGCAGCTTGCGGAGGAGATTGCAGAGGAGGTCATAACGTCCGGCTTCTGCGGCGTTCTGGTGGATCACCCGCCGCAAGGGGAGGGGGTGACAAAGGCGGATGCTGAAACGCGCGGTCTAAGGCCATACGCCCGCCTCTACAGGGCAGAAAGCATTCTCGCCATGCAAGAGGCCACGCGGGGCGCGGATCGCGTCCTTGAGCAGGTCAGGCTGCATGAGGAGTTTTACGCGCCCGACCCGGAGGACGAGTTTTCCACCATCGCCAATGAGCGCGTCCGGGTTTTGTCCTTGGATGAGGGCGGGTATTATTTTGTCCGGGTTTATGAGCGCGTGAAAACGCAAGGCGGGGCCAAGGCCGCCTCATGGGAAATGACCCAAGAGCCGTTCTATCCCACGCAACGCGGCAAAAAGTTAACGAGCATCCCCTTCCGGGCCTTCTCCCGCCGGGGCCATGTCAGCACCCCGCCCAAGCCGCCTCTGTTCGATATGGCGGAGGCGAACCGGCACCATCTGAACGATAGCGCCCTTCTGCAATGGGGCTTAATGTGGACCGCCAACCCGACCCCCTGTTTTGTGAACCTGCAATTGGAAGAGGGCGATCAGGTGGCGCTGGGGGCTTCCAAGGGGCTGATCTTCGGGGCAGATGGCGCCGCCTTCTTCCTTGAGTTTGGCGGGGCGGGCCTCGGGGCTATCAGGCAGGGCATGGAGGACAAGCGCCGGGACATGGCCACGCTGGGCGCCCGGATGCTTATGGAAGATCGCAAGATGGTGGAGAGTGAGGGCACGGCTCGCATTCACCGCTCCGGTGAGCATTCGATTTTGTCCAGTGTCGCCAATAACATTTCTGAGGGGCTTAACGTGGTCATGTTGTGGGTGTCGGAGTGGGCCGGCATTTCCGGGGAGGTAGAGCTTTCCCTGAACACGGATTTCGTGGCGGAGCCTATGGACGCTCAATCCCTGACAGCCATCATGGCCGCGTGGCAGGGCGGTGGCATCACCCGGGAAGACCTGTTCCTTGCCTTGCAGCGAGGTGAGGTCATTCACCAGAACAAGACCTTGGAGGAGCACACCGAGGAATTGGAAAACGAGACGCCGGCCCTCCCGGTGGTGGGCGAACCGCCGGTGCCAGATGGCGAGGAATAAGCCATGTCCCCCGCTGATGAATTGCTTGACCGCACGGTTCGGCATCAGGTGGGTTTGCTTCGCTACAGTAACGCGACGGTTCAGAAGGCTGTTACATTACTGGCGCGGGTTGAGGCCGACGTCTTGGCCCAACTCCGCTCCCTCGACCCTCAATCCTACACTTTTTCACGGTTAGAAACTCAGCTTGCATCCGTCCGACAAGTCCAGCGCCAAGGATATGACCAGCTTGCGGGGCTGGTGTCCGCGGAAATGGATGATCTGGCGGCGTATGAGGCGACATTCACGGCGCGACAAGCGGGGCAGGTCTTAGGGGCTACCTTCGATGTGCCCTCTCGGGAAAGTATTATTACGGCGGTCAACTCCCGGCCCTTCCAAGGGCGCTTTCTCCGGGAATGGATGCGGGGGCTGGATGAGGATGCGGGCCGGCGCATTCGGGACGCGGTCCGCATGGGGTTTGTTGAGGGAGAGGGCACACGGTCCATAATGCAGCGCGTCCGGGGCACGAGGGCGGCGGGTTACAATGACGGCATTTTGGCTATCAATCGCCGTTCTGCAGAGCGGGTTATCCGAACGGCCGTTAACCACACGGCAAGCCGCGCCCGGAATGAAGTGTTCAACAGCAATGACCTTGTCAGCGGTGTCCAGTGGACCTCCGTTCTGGATAGCCGAACGAGCATTGTATGCGCCGGCCGGGATGGCAAAGTATATCCCAAGGGCAGCGGTCCGCGCCCTCCTGCACACCCCAATTGCCGTTCGCAGATCACGGCCGTTCTCGATGGCTTCCCGCCCCCGGAGCGGGTGACTTATGAGCAATGGTTACGGCGCCAGCCTACAGAGGTGCAGAATGATGTTCTCGGCACGGCACGGGCTAGGGCGTGGCGGCGTGGTGATGTTCCGCTCGATCGGTTTGTGAGCAAGCGGGGCGATACCCTGACTTTGCAGGAGCTCGCGGCCAAGGAGGGGATATCCCTGTAAAAGAAAACCCCCGCCGGAGCGGGGGAGGTGTATTTCCAGCGCCCTGAGCGGGCCTAGATTAAGCGTCTACGTTTTTTAACCACTCTGGTGGCGCCAGAACAAACCACTCAGTCCCGGGGCGTTCTTCGCCCATTGCGGGGGCAGACCAGAATTTAACCAGAACCGGCTTGCCATCAAAATCATCGGTGGTGATCCGCTTATCCGTGAAGCCCGCTTTGGAGCGCTGGCCTGTGTGGATATCCGGCTTGATGGTGACGCGTCCCCGTTTGGGGTCTGTCCGGAAATAGCGGGGGTATTTACCGCCGGCGACTTCATGGAAGCCAAGGCGCCCGGCGTGTTCCTCATCGAGGAAGCGGGGTGTAAGGTCGCTATTGGTGGCGGTCATCTGGCACCCTTGCAGGGGGTGGTCCAGCTCAACGCCGTTCAGGGTGTAGAAGTAAAATCTAAGAGCGGCCATGAGAGCCTCCTATGCTGCTTCGGTTGGGGAAAGGGGGAAGGGCTTGCCGAGCATGTCCAGTATGGCGGCGGCCTCTTTCAAGCCGTGGACGCTGGCGAGGGATTGCTTGATGCCATCCTTGCGGCCGTAGGCGGTGACGATGTAATCCTGATCGCCTTGGACATACCCGTCCGCACGCCATGAGCGGGCGCGGGAATACAGGTAATTTTCGCCGGCTACAGCGAGGGCGAATTTCGCGGCGCTTTTGGCTGTGTAAATGCTGGCCTCGGTTTCGGCGGTGGTGCGGCTGGTGTCGGTGCGGTTGCGGGTCATTTCGGTTTCCTTGTGTGGGGGTGGTGGGGTGGTGGCGGGGCGCTAACCCCGCCGGGGCGCCGGCCCTAGCTGCGCCAGATTACCGGGTCCCAATTGAGCAAATCGAGATTGTGGGCGAAGCGGCGAATATGCTTCCATTTGCCAACGCGGATGCCCAAATCCCACAGGATGTGATCAAAGTCTTGGGGATTGTTGCGCCAGTCCGTAGAATGGCAATCCGCGGCCACGCTATCCAAGAACAACGCGAAGGCCCGCTCGATGGTGCAGCCCTGCACGGTGCGCTGAATGAGGCGAATGGCCCGGTATGCATCCCGGATGGTGTAGCGGGTGCCGGTGCGCTCATCTATGTCATTTTGGCGCATTTCCCGGATGAAGCCCTCCATATCGCGATCAAATTGGGCCACGGTGTCCGGCGTGTAGCCGCGCGGGCGGAAGCCATAAGCCTCTTTGTGGGCGTCGGAATAGATGGAAATCTGTTCTTGGGTTAACTCGGTCATGTTTTTCTCCAATGTGAGCGGGGCTCATGCCCCTAGACCCTCACAAGATGGCACACCTTACACCGCATGTAAACCCCCTTACATGTTCTGGCCCGGCTTGCTCTTATTTCGCAAGCGGGTTATCTTGCGCCGCATTCACGCCCGAGGGGCGGCTAAGGGTAAGGAATGAATATGTCAGACGAAAACGACACAAAAGAAGCGCTCGACGCGGCCATCGCGGAGGCAACGGCGGGTTTAAAAGCCAAGAACGATGAGCTACTTGGCAAGCTCAAGAAGGAAAAGGACGGCCGTTCGGACCTTCAAAAGCAAATCGACGAGTTGGCGGAGGCCCGCCAGCAAGCCGAAGAGGCGGCGGCGGAAAAAGAAGGCGATATTGAGAAGCTTCGTTCTCAATTGGAGGCCCGCTTCGAAAAGGACCGGGAGAAACTCCGGACGGACTTGGAAGCCGAAAAGAGCGTTAACCGCAAGCTGCTGGTGGATAATGGCTTGACCAACGCCCTGACGGGGGCCGGCGTCAAAAAGGAATTTGTCCCGGCGGTAAAATCGCTGATCCAGAGCGCCAACGAGATCGACCTCGTGGACGCAGACGGACAGCGCTCTGCTCAGATTAACGGGCAGGGGATCAAGGATTTCGTTGCGCTTTGGGCGCAATCAGATCAGGGTAAGCACTTCGTAGCCGCCCCTGAAAACTCTGGCGGCGGGGCTAATGGCTCCGGCAACGGCACTCCCCAAGGGAAAACGATGAAGCGCGAAGCGTTTAATCAGCTCCACCCCCGCGAACAATCGCGGGTCAAATTGGATGGGGTCCAAGTCGTCGACTAGCCCCTGATTGATTACGCCAGCGAAAGGAATTTTTCTCATGGCAAACGTTCTTAACGATCTGGAGAACGATATCTTCAAGGCCGCTGATCGGGTTGGCCGCGAAGCAGTCGGTTTCATCCCCTCAGTTACCGTCAATGCGGACGGTTCCGAACAAGCCGCGGTTGGCGATGATGTGCGCTCGCACTTCACCCGCGCCGCTGCTGCTGCTGATATCACGCCGTCCATGACGATCCCGGAAGGGACCGATCAGACGGTGGACAGCAAGACGCTTTCCATCACGCACCAGCGCCACGTTCCTATTCCCTACACCGGGGAAGATATCAAGCACCTGAACAATGGCTCCGGGTTTGAAACGGTCTATGGCGATCAACTCGAACAGGCCATGCGTGCGCTGGTCAACGAGATTGAAGAAGACCTCGCCATTGAGGCGTATCAGAACGCTTCCCGCGCATTCGGCACGGCAGGCACCACGCCGTTCGGTTCCAATTTCGACGAAATCGCAGAAATCCGTCAAATCTTGCTGGACAATGGCGCTCCGGTGAACGATGGCCGCCTGTCGATGATCCTTTCAACCACGGCCGGGACCAACCTTCGCCAGCTTGCACAGTTGCAGAAGGCCAACGAGGCCGGCTCCGACCGCTTGCTGCGTCAGGGCACCCTGCTCGACTTGCAGGGCTTCATGTTGAAGGAAAGCGCACAGGCGCAATCCCACACGAAGGGCACGGGCACCAGCTACCTGTTGAACGATGCGTCCTCGGCTATTGGTGACACCACCATTGCAGCGGACACGGGCTCAGGCACGATCCTTGCAGGTGATGTTGTTACCTTCGCGGGAACGGCTCACAAGTATGTTGTGAACACCGCCCTCGCGGGTGGATCGTTCGCCATTGGCGCACCCGGCCTCAAGGTTGCCGAAGCTGATAACGACGCCATCACTGTTGGCGACAGCTTTACCGCAAACGTGGCCCTGCACCAATCCGCTGTAGAGCTGGCCATGCGTGCGCCGGCCACGCCGCTGGGCGGTGATGCTGCCTCTGAAAGCCGCGTTTTCCAAGACGCCCACTCGGGCCTCATCTTTGAAGTCTCTGTCTACAAGGGCTTCAAGAAAGCAATGATTTCGGTCGGCGCTGTGTGGGGTGAGAAGGCTTGGAAGCCGGACAACATCGCCCTGCTGCTCGGCTAGGGCTTTCTCCCGCCGGGGGGAGTTTCGGCTCCTCCCGGTGTTCCCTTTTCTTCTTAATTGAATGAGGTTCAAGATGGCACAGCCAAAGAAGATCGAAACTGTCTACGTGGCGGTCCCAGAAAATGAGCGTGCAGGATTTGCCCGCATCAACAAATCCGACCTGAAAAAGGGCCAGCGTGTGCTTACCGCGGCCGAGGTCGAAAAACTACAGGCCGGCGAAGCGTTGCCGGCGAAAAAAGCCCCGGCCAAGCGAAAGGCCCCGGCAAAGAAAAAATAGGATGAAGCATGGCGCTCATAACCGAGGATGGAACCGGCCTATCTACCGCTGAAAGCTATCTTTCGGTCGAGGATGCTGACACCTATTGGTCAAATCGGAATGATAGCGTCTGGAGCGCGGCCGCAACGCCGGCCAAGGAAGCCGCCTTGCGGAAGGCCACGCAATTCCTCGATGCTACTTTTATCTGGATTGGCGCCCTGCACGATACCGCTCAGGCTCTGAATTGGCCGCGTTCCGGGGCCTATGACCCGGAAGATCGGCAACTGGACAACTCCGTTCCGGTCATGGTGGAAAACGCCACCGCGGAATTGGCTTTGGAGGCTATCAGTTCGGCGCTTGTGTCGACACAGTCCCGGGACGATCAGGTTAAAAAGGCGCAAGCCGGCTCGGTTTCGGTCGAGTATGAAGATGGCGCGTCCTTCCAGAAATCTTACGCCTTGGCGGAACGCATCGTGGCGCCTCTCGTCATTGGCCGCTATGGAGGGGGCGCGAACGTTCGCCTCACACTCTCCTGATGGCCTTGCTCGATAACCTCCCGGAAACGATTTACAACGGCGTGAATAGCCTTGGAGGCACCGCTTGGGACATGACCCTGTCCAAGCGCGGCGCGGCCACGAAAGATGCCTATGGGGCAACCTCACGCGCCGCGGACACGGATTATTCCGGTCGGGGGTTTGTGGAGGATTATTCGGACGCTGCCCGGGCGCAAGGCGGTATCCCGATCAGTGACCGGAAAGCGATTTTGTTGGCGTTTAGTTTCAGCGTCGATCCGGCGGCCGGGGATACCTTGACCGCTGAAAGCGTCGACTACACGATTGTTTCAGTTGCCCGCGATCCCGCGGAGGCGACGTGGGTTTGTCAGGTGAGGGCATAGAATGGCGATTACATCAGACTTCGCAAATGTCGCGACGGTCACGCGGGCGTCCAAACATTTTTATCCGGATTGGGACTGGACCTCCGGCGGGGCGGTCGGGGCGCTGACCGAGTTCGCGAGCGGCGTTGCGGCAATCGGCCCGCGCGGCACCCTTGTTGAGCCCGCGATTACGAATTACGCGACGGCGGTTCGCATGGAGGGCGACCTTGGGGCCTACAATCTCCCGGCGGGTGCAGAGATTTACAATGTCGGCGGTTTCACTTTCACCAAGGCCAACCAGACGACCGAAAACGGCTGGCCGGGAATGGAGGCAAAATACGTCATAGCGTCCGGCGCGGCATATCACGAGTTTCTGTTTGCGCCTCGCGCGACCAAATCCATGTCGGCGGGCGAGTATTATTGCAATTCGGTGTGCGTCGAGATCGTGGCGGGAAGCCTCACGAATGTCGATAAGGTTGAATTGACGCTTCACGAGTTTAATGCGGGCGGCGTATCGCAAAACACGAGCGTCCTTGATATTTCGGGAACGCTGGACGCAACGCGCAGGCGGTTTTATCTGACGCGCGTCATGACCGGCGGCGGCTCGGCTGTTGATACTATGGGGGGCATTCGGATCACGTCGGACGGCGTTGGTGCTGTTGATCTCACGCTCCGGATATCCGCGCCTCAATTCGAGAACAACAACTCACCGACGTCGCCAATGATGCCGGACAGCGGGACCGCTGCAACGGCTCGCGCGGCGAGCATTTACAATGTCGATGCAGGCTCATGGTTTGATGCAGACGCGGCAACGCTTTATGTTGAGGCGGTTCCGCATATTGAGGACACGACGGCTCCAAAGTTCCCGACGGCATCGACGCCATTTGTGGCGGCAATCTCGAAAACGGCTAACACGGATTACATTGCGTTTTATCAATCCGGCGCTCTCATGGTGCCCTATGTCGTCGCGGGCGGCGTCGGCATCGCGTTCGGATCATCGTCCACATCGTTTACTGTCGGGACGTCAATCAAAGGCGCAATTGCTTACGCTCCGGATGACATGGCGGCGTCCATGACAGGGGCAACGCAAGTGACCGATAGCGGCGGGCAATGGGCTGCTGATCCCACATCGCTCGGCATCGGGAATGTTTTCTCCGGCGGCACTTGGTCGGGCTTTATTACCGACATTGAGTTTTGGCCCCGGCGTCTGTCGAATGCCGAGCTTGAGGCTCTGGTCGGGAATTAGGAGGCAGGATAATGTCTAGCGGTTATTTTTACGCTTATGCGAGCAAGGCGGGAGCCAAGCAATCGCGTCCCGGCTGGTTTGGCGAGGATGCGCTTTCCGGTGAGGACATGCTTTTGGAGCCTCGCATTCTGATCTCTACCGGCGGCGTTTGGCTTCAAAAGCCAACCGTATCTATCGATGCCGATCAGGAGCCCGCCGCGTTTGTCACGACCGATGCGGGGGAGCGCTCGGCCCCCTATGTTATCCTTTCCCCGGAAGAAGATGGCCCGCCCGGCAAGTTGATCGCTCCGGCGGGTGTTCAGGGGTTCTCATGAGCTTTGGGCTAGATGTTAGAGGAGTGGAGGCGTTGCGCGTCAATCTCCAGAAAATGGAACGGGACGCTCGCCGCCGCCTTATCCGGGAGGCGTCGCATACGGCTGCGGTGGATTTGCAGGCTCGTATTGTCGAGAACATCAACAGCGGCCCCGCAACGGGCCGGCCGCGTGGGGATGGCTCGCGAGGTTCCGCCGCAGGAGAATACCCCATGGCGGACACCAACACCTTGGCCAGCATGGTTGACGTGGACCGCACACCACACGGCGCAAGCGTTGTGTCCCGGGCGGAATACTCCAAGGCTCTGGAATACAAACCGGCGAGCCGTGGGGGCCGGCCTTTCATGTCCCGGGCGCTGAACGAGAACAAGCAACGCATTCACGATGTCGTGAATTGGGCGGCTGTCCGCCTGTTCGGGGTGTAGCGCATGACCGCCCTGCTCCCCCTCATAAGGACTATGATTGAAGGCTTGGACGGCGACGGCCTGTTGCAGCAACAGATGGGCGGCACGCTCTACACCTTCGCCTATGAGGCGCCGGACGATCAGGCTTTCCCGTTTATCACGGTTGAGCCGATCTCCATGCTGGATTGGTCCGCGGGCAATTTTGACGGGGACGATATCCAGATGCGGGTTCACGCGACATTCAAGCGCGGCGGCCCGGCGGATAACACGGGATACACAGATGTAGCCAAGGCTTGCGAGCGTATCCGATCGGTCCTAGCTGGCCGGGACGGGTTCAATCTTGCAGAAAGCCCTATGGAGGGCGCTTCGCTTACCTTGGACTTCACAACCGGCCCTATTCGCGTTGAGCCGTCCACGGACAGGCGCTTGGTCATGTTCCGGTATCAGGGAACGGAAATTATCCCCGGCCTTCTGGACGCGGCTGAGGGCGGCGGTGGGGCGTCTTCTAATTCAATAACGGGCGTGGTAACTTTCCGCGCACTCATCGGACCGGCCAACTGAAAGGAACAGAACCATGGCTGCACAGCTCGGCAAGGCATACTTGCTCAAAATTGGCGATGGTGGAGGCACGGAAGCCTTTACCGCGATTGCGGGGATGCGGACCATCCGTGTTTCCCGGAACCGTCGCCCCATCGACATTACAAACGCGGACAGCTCGGGCAATGCCCGGGAGTTGTTGACCGCCGGCGGCGTGAAAGAGGCAACGGTTTCGTTTACCGGCGTCTTCACGGACGGCGCGACCGACAGCACGCTGGAAACGGATTTTGAGGCTGGCACGCTTCGGAATTTCGAAATCGTCATTCCTGATTTCGGCACCTATACCGGCGCGTTTGTCATCACCCGCTTGGATCATGAAGCTGGTTACGAGGCGGAAGGCACCTTCTCAATCGAATTGACCAGCGGCGATGCGTGGTCGTTCTCGGCCGCGTAAAAGTTAACCAGTCGGCATAAGGTGCAGACATGACAAATAACGCACGCGGCGAAGTCGCGGTAGAAATTAACGGCGAACAATTCATTTTCGTTTCCACGCTCAGGGCTATGGCGGAAATCGAAGCAGACACCGGCATTGATTATCGCATGCTCCTGTCGAGTATGCGGAGTGGAATTTCAATGAAACACCTCTTGGCCTGTGCGGTTCGTTTCGCGCAAGCCGGGGGTGCGGTGGATACATCCGCCATTGAGACAGCTCGGGATGTTGGCCCCATCGCCAAGGGGGTCGCTGAGTGCATCAATGCGAGCATGCCTTCCTCGGGAAAAGCCGACGGGGGCGAGGCGAAGACCTAGACCATATCCCTTGGCAGGCTTGGATCAAGTTGGGCCTCGGGAAAATGGGCCTCCCCTCTCGTGACTTTTGGGCGCTTTCCCTGTTAGAGTGGATTTTGGCGGCTGAGGGCTTTGCCGAGTTTCACGGTGCAGGCGGGCCGGATGTTCCTACGCCGGATGAAATCCAAGCCGCTATAGAATGGGACGAAAAGCACAATGGCCAACGCGGGTGAAGTCAAAGTCCACATTACCGGCGACATGCGTGACCTCCAAATTGCGCTCCGGAACGCACAGCACGCAACGGGCCGGACAGCCAACAGCATGGAGCGCCAGTGGGGCGGCATGTTCCGCCGCCTTGGGGCCGCTGCGGCGGTTGCGGGTGTGGCCATTGCGGCGGGCATCGGGTTGGCGGTTCGCCAAGCTGCGGATGCGGAGGAAATCCGCTCCCGGTTTGATGCTGTTTTCGGGTATCTATCGGATGCCTCCCGGGCTTGGGCGCAGGAAACCGCGGACAATGTAAGCCGGTCCAGCATCGCGCTTGAACAATACATGTCCACCTTTCAGGATACGTTTGTTCCGCTGGGCGCCACTCGCCGGGAGGCCTCGTTATTCTCGCAGCAATTGACAACCCTCGCGGTTGATCTGGCCAGCTTCAACAACCAGTCAGAGCCGGAAACTGTCCGGGCGCTTCAATCCGCCATTGTGGGGAACCATGAAACCGTCCGGCGTTATGGCGTCATAATCAACGAGGCGCGGCTGGAACAAGAGCTCCTGAATATGGGGTTCGCGGGTGGGCGTGAGGAAGCGGGCGAATTAGCGGCCGCTCAAGCCCGCCTGAACATCATTATGCGCGGCACGGCGGACGCCCAAGGCGATGCCGCCCGAACGTCTGATGGCGCCACCAATCAATATCGGGCATTTTCGGCAGAAATCCGGGATGCGGCGGTGTCTATTGGTGAAGCCTTCATGCCGGCGGCTCAACAGATGATGGAGTGGGCACGGGATATCGTCCCGATGCTGGAAGACGTGGGCGTGGCCCTCGGTGAGATAACCTCTGATTATACAAATCTGTTCGATCGGTTGGGCCTCGCTATGTTCTCGGAGGGGGCGGAGCGGGAAGTCTATGAGGCCGAGCAGCGCATAAGAGGCATGATCGGGCTGGTGGAAACCCTTGAGGGCCAGCTTCGGATGGGCCTTGTAACGGACGACCGCCGGGCGGGTGTAGAGGACTTTATCGACGAGCAGACGCGCCGCATCCGTCAGGAGATTGATTGGCTCCGGGAAATCTACGGCGTGGAGTGGTCCGGCCGGGAATTTGCCTCACCGCAAGAGGCCGTCGCCAGCGTGCAAAATGCTATCGATAGCTGGTTTGACTTCAATGGCCCCGGCGGTGGGAATACGCCGGTTGATCCGGATCGGGTTCTTGACCCGTTGCGGGGGGTTATCGATCTGGATGCAGCGCAGATGGAAAGCCAATTGATGGGGGCCTATTTCCGCGAAGGCGCGGTGACAATCCAAGAGGCATTGGACAACGCCAAGGAGGGGGGTAAGCAAGCATTTGACGCCCTTTCGGACGCTGCGGAGGAGGCGGCCAAGGCCATGGAGGAGGCTTTCGTCGACGGGGCAATGAAGGAAATGGAGGATGCCTTCGTTCAGTTTGTCAGAACCGGCCGCTTGGAGTTTACCAACCTGATCGACTTCATGATTGCGGAGCTCGCCCGGCTGGCGTTCCAAGAATGGTTTGAAGGCCCCATCAACTCCATTTTCCGCACAGTTACCGGCATGGCCACAGGCACGTCCGGGGGCGACGTTGTGGACCTCGGGGCCAAGATAGCCGGGGCGCAATTGTCAGTAGCGAGCGCCCAAGGTGCCCGCGGTGCAGTCGCGCCGGCCGCGGCGGCGGCTCCCGTGCAGGTGGTCAACATCGATGCCCGTTACGCTACGGAAGGCACCGCGGAAATGATCCGCGCGGCTTTTGCTGCGGAAGGCCCAAGGCTGGTTCGCACTAGCGTCGACGCCTCTCTGTCCAGTATGTATGAAATGCAGCAATCTACGAGGGCCTACTGATGCCAGAAGCAATCCCCTCCTCTCCGGGACCGCGTTCGGTCAATGTCCGGTTTGTGTCCAATTCGGCAACATACCCCTCCCCCATTTCCGGGGTCACTCAGGTTGCCGCCCGTTTCGGCGGTGTGTGGGAAGTGGAATACTCCATGCCGCCCCTCACCCGGAAGCAGGCCGGGGAGTGGCTCGGTCTGTTGACGAAGTTGAACGGCGGGGAGGATACGGTTTACATCGGGCCGCACTGTCCGCGTCCTGTCGATTATTACGACGCAGGCCGACCCATTGGGCATCCTCATGCAACCTCTTTGTCTCTCAATTTCGTGACCGGCGAATACGCCTTGCGGTGGGTGACGACGCCAACGCCCCTGATCAATGGCGGCTCTCAAACTGGAACCTCTCTGGTGACGGATGGCTGGTCAGAGGGCGACGGCCTCAATGCCGGGGATTACATCTGCTTTGAGAACGGCACCTTCCGGGAGTTACATGTTGTTACGGCCCCTTGCTTTGCCGACAGCAACGGAGACATGACCATTCCCATTGCCCCCCGTATTCGCCGGTCACCGACAGATAACGTGGCGGTGACAATCGTGAATGCGACAGGCGAGTTCTTGCCGGCTGATGCGGCGCAAGCTGCGGAGCAATTTGCAGGCCATCAGGGAACGCGATCGATTACAGCGAAATTCCGGGAGCGGCTTCTGTGAGCTTTCCATCAAATCTCGATACATACACCGAAAACCCGGTCTATTATCCGTTCGCTCTGGTCAAGCTGGTTTTGGCCGGGGGAACCTATCGCCTGTTTTCCGGCATTGGGGAATTGACGTGGGACGGTCAGACGTGGGCCGGCGCTGGCGATCTTGGATATATCGGAAAGATCGAAAGCACGGCGGAAGCGAAAGCGGGCAAGGTGGTTATTGGCCTTTCCGGTCTGGACGCCTCTCTCAAAGCTGAGGCTCTCGATGAATTGAGCCGCGGTGGAAGCGCCTCGATCTATTTCGGGTTCTTTAGTGATGCAGAAAATACGATCACCTATGATCCGTGGCTTGGATTTTTCGGGCGCGTGGATACGTCCGAAGTCGAAGAGGATGCGGAGGGGGTTGAAGTCCGGGTGACGCTTCTGGATAGCGTAGGCGCCCGCCTTCGCCAGACCGTCCGCCGCCGCACCGACAGCGACCAGCAGGAGATCTATTCAGGCGACGAGTTTTACTCCTATGTCGCGGCCTTGCGTGATCCTGAAAATTGGGGCGGCTCGGGAAGTAGCGGTGCGGTCACGAACAATCCGGGGGGTCGTGGGGGCAATAGCGGCGGTGGGGCTGGCGGCTTTGTCATCAATCAAAGATGATGCGCGACAAGGCCCGCCTAGAGAGATACCTTGCTCCATGGCGGACCGCCTCGATGGATTACCGAGAATTTGATTGCGTCCGCCTTGCTGTTGGGTGGGTGAAGGAGTGGACCGGGCAGGACATTATGCCAGAGCTTCGCAAATGGGACAGTATGCGCTCAGGGCTGCTTTCCTTGCGCTCAACGGGCCAGACCATCAAAGAAAACACGGACGGCTTTCTAGGGCCGTCTGTGGCGGTTTCCAAGGCACGTTGGGGGGATATCGTCGCCATTAAAAGCGAGCCGTTTGATACACTCGGCATTCATGATGGCGGGTCGGCCATTTTCCTAGCGCAGAAAATAGGTTTACAACGCTTTCCGTTATCGCGTTGCGATTTCGCGTGGAGATTAAAATGCCCCAAATAATCCCGTACATCGTTACGGCGGCGACAAAGTTTCTGATGGTTGCCGGGTTCAGTCAGGCAACTGCCGCTGCAATCGTCACTTGGGGCGGGCGCTTCCTTGTCACGGCCGGCCTTTCGGCATTGTCAAAGACGTTTGCTCCCAAGCCTCAGCCTGTATCCGTTTCTAATCCCGGCTGGGCTCTTAATCTCACCCCGGAGGCGAACGCGCCAAGGCAGTTTATCTATGGTGAAACCGGCCTAGCCGGACAGCCTGTTTTTGATGCGGTGACGGGCGCGGATAACAAATACTATCACATGATTATCGCGCTCGGTGACGGTGGGCCTTACTCCGCTATTCAGGAGGTCCAGCTTTCCGGTGAGGTCATCACCATGGACGGCGGCTCCAGCGGCACGCTCACAGCGCCTTCCAAGTGGGCGGGTAAGGCGTTCTTTGAGTTCGGCCTTGGAGATACCGGCATTAGCGCCTCGCCTCTCACTCAGGCCGTAGGGGACATTACGGAGTGGCAAACCTCCACGCATATCGGAAAAGGCGTTTGCCAAGCTCATGTGCGGTTTGAGTATGACCCGGAGGTTTGGACAACTGGCCGGCCTCGCCCGATGTTCAAGGTTCGGGGTCGGACAGGCATCTATGATCCGCGTCTTGATAGCTCGCCGGGCAACAATCCAACCAATGCAGGTTTTCAGGCATGGACGCAGAACCCGGCGCTGTGGGCCTTGGATTATATCCGGGGCGTTTACATGAATAGTCAGCTTGTCTTGGGCCTCGGCATCCCGGATGAATTGATCGATTATGACAGCTTTTCAGACGCGGCGGCAGTCTGCGATGAGAGCGTAAACGTCAAAGGCGGTGGCGCGGCTATCAAGCGTTATACCGGCGGCGGTTGCGTGGTCACGGCGGATGATGATCCCCTCTCCGTCTTGGGCATGTTCTCCTCTGCTATGGCGGGCGTTATCACAACCCGTTCCGGGAAGATTGCGTGTTATGCCGGGGAGCAACAGACTGCGGCCGTTACCCTGACAGACGATGATCTTGCCGGGAAATTCAAGGTCACTTCCGGCGCCTCCATCCGAACAACGGCCAATGCTTGCAAGGCCAAGTTTTTCGATCCGGCGCTTGGGTATGAATGGACCGATGCCCCGGCCTATCGAAACTCCACATGGGAAACGGAAGATGATGGCGTAGAGCTCTGGACAGACCTTTCCCTTGGATCGGTTCAAGATCACCGGGTTGTGCAGCGCCTCGCCAAGATTTACGCGGCCGACAAGCGGGAGCCTCGGGAGATTTCCGGGAAATACAAAATCAAGGCGTTGCAGATCAGCGAAAACGAAGTTTTCACGCTCGATAGCGACAGCTTCGGCGCGGCGGTTAACGGCAAATACAAGCTCATCAAGCGGACCATCAACCCGGACGGAACGGTGAGCATCGTTGCCCGGTCCGAGACGGATGCCAAATGGTCATGGAATGAGAACACGGAGGAGCGGGACGCAACAGCGGCGACAACCCTCAATCCGACATTCCCGACCACACAGACCCCGACCGGCTGGACCGCCGTGTCCTCGACCTATACCGGAGTGCAGGGGGCATCCTATACGTCGATTGACGTAAACCCCGGGGGCACCATCCCGGCTACCATCGGGCAGGTGGAAATTCAGGCCAAGCGCCAAGCCTCGGCAACGCTTACGCTCGATTTCCGGGGAGACCAATACGCCTCGTCCGGAACCGCCGTTGCGGGGGATGCAAGCTATGTTCCGATTGCCACGCTCTCCCGGCAGCAAGCCGCAAATGGCTATCGGATAAACGGGGCAGAGCAGGCCCGTATCTATTCTGTCCGGGTGCGATATATCAGTTATGCGGGCATCCCCGGAAGCTGGCAGGAGATAGAGGTTTCCGTTGGGGTTGCCTCCAATGACGTTCCAACCCCGACGGGCTGGACGGCTGCAAGCGGCACGCTCACCAGCGCGGAAGGATACACGCGCCCGGTCATTGCGGTTTCCGCCCCAAGCGTGGGCATCCCTGCCGGGGTCTCGGTGGTCAATATCGATTATCGCAAGCCGGCGGATGCTGTTTATAGCGGGCAGGTTTCCCTTTCCAAAGCGGACGCCTCACTTGGCTATGACCTTCCAGCGGAACCGGGCGCCACGTATTTTGTGCGGGTTCGGTATGGTTCGGACCCGGCCACGCTTGGCCCTGAGCAGGTCATTGTCGTTGATGCGGACGCAACCGCCGCCATTGCCTTGGCTGGCCTCACCTTGGCCGATGGCGACACGACAGACGGCACTTATACCTTCCCCGGTATCAAGGTGTCGTGGACGGCGCTCTCAGGCGACGAGCTTGCAAGGGCAAACTCTATCACGATCCAGTATCGCCGGAATGGTGACACTGAGGTTTCAACGGTCGTGGCGGAGCCGGATGCGACAAGCGTTAACATTTGGGGGCTCTTGCCGGGGGTCAATTACGATGTGCGGGCGCGGGTTGAGGAGGTCTATCAATCCGGCTCTTGGACCGACCCTTGGTTAAGCCGCACGGTCGGCTCAACCTTCACATCTTCCGGCTTCAACGGGCAGGGCGATCTTGCCACGTTCAACACGCTTGATTGGGGGGATGCTGAATTTACCGGCGTCCCGGCAAACCTTGGCGCCTTGACCGGTTCCGAGGTCATCACGAACACGTCCATTGCAATATCAGGCGGCGCTATCACTGGCATCGGAACCGGAACCGGGACGCAGGTTGCAAATAGCGCGATCAGCATCAGCGCGGCGGGTGTCCTGTCTGGCGCGGGCGGCGGGACTGTTTCGCTGACAAGTTTGGGCGGGACGGTCGGCACATCGCAAATAGCAAACGCGGCGGTGACAACGACAGAGTTGGGTGACGACGCTGTGACGCGGACAAAAATACTTGCGGCCTCGCAAACAGACACGCTTTCCACAATGACGAGCGTCGGCACCACATGGACGAGCATGGCCAGCGTTGCTTTCGATAATGTCCAGATTGCTCATCTTGTCCAGTTTGAGGGCACCATTATCGGCTTGCAGTCGGTTGCCGATGGCGGGGCGTCCGATGCGGCGGGAACCGCCAATTGGGAGATCAGGGCGCACGATGACGGCGATGAGGCTACGCGGCTGGATGGGACGCTCTTGGCGTCTGGCACATTCACAACGGTAGACAATGGCGGCGGCATCTTTTGGGATAGCTCGTATCCGCTTGGTTTGACTTTGTGGGAGGATCACGATGCAGCCGGGGTGGTTGGCGGCGCTGAGTTTTACAAATATCGCCGCGGCCTTGCTTCCGATTATCCGATTGATATTCATTTTGTGCTTTGGGTGAAGGTCGGCTCCGGATCGATGACGGCTGTTTACATCGAGGACACAACGCAATTGAAAGCAACATTCCTCTCCCCTACTCACGCGGATAATCCGTAACATCTAGCGCTTCGGTTGCGTGTTTGATATGTTCCGGAAAACCAGAGGGCGACAGATGGCTCAAATAGCAAAATACGGCACGGCCAGCCTGCGAAAGATCGGCACATGCCACCCGGACTTGATCCGCGTTCTTATGGAGGCCGAGCGGATATCGCCGATTGACTTGATGGTGATCGAGGGCTTGCGCTCATCGGCGCGGCAGCGGGCGCTATACGCGCAGGGCCGCACCAAGCCGGGGAAGATCG
>Ga0316207_10001378_pt1 | contig 30268 bp, 22 predicted proteins | sample 6weekpyrite_MG_FD_204943 | JGI IMG/M metagenome (GOLD analysis project Ga0316207, IMG submission 204943) | Microbial mat bacterial communities from mineral coupon in-situ incubated in ocean water Damariscotta River, Maine, United States -... | ecosystem: Environmental > Aquatic > Marine >...
TTTGGTTTCACATACAGGGACATATTGGTATCACTGGGATCCAAAATATGTTGTGCAACTGCTTCAAGACGAGTACGGAAAACCGATTTTAAATGAAATTGGTGAAAAAGTTATTATAAAGAACAATATTATTGATGAAAAAATAAATGAAATAGCGGTGGCCGGGAAGCGTATGATCAATGGCGAAAGTGGTTATACTTCCTTTAAAGATCTTGAATCATTAGATACCTATTACATGGTATTTAGCCATATTCCTTCTGCAAATTATTCTATTGGTTTGATTGTGCCAGAACAACAGATCATGTCGCCAGTTACCAGTCTGCAAAATATATTTATTTATATTTTTCTTGCAGCTGCGATTTTTGTTGTAGCAATTGCATATATTATCTCGCATAGGGTGTCTTCACCGATTGTATCATTAAACAAAATGGCAAAAGAGATTAGTCAGGGTCATTGGAGTAAGGAGCTTGAACCGACAGGCAATACAGAAACACGAGAATTAACGGGTTCTTTTAATACAATGGCGGACTCGATTAAAAATCGGGAAGATTCATTGCTACTAAGTGAGCAAAAGCTGGAAAAAATTAATAGTGAACTTGAGCAACGTATTGCGGAACGGACTAAAGATCTAGAATATATTAATAATGAATTAGAAGAACAGGTTAATGAAAAAGTTGCAGCTGAATATGCTTTGCGCAGTAGTGAGGAGCTATTACAAAGCACGGGGCATTTGGCACATATAGGTGGTTGGAAGTTAAATCTATTGAATGATGAACTGACATGGACTGAGGAAACCTATTACATTCATGAGCTATCTCTTGATGAAGAACCTACTTTTGAAGGGGTAACAAAATACCTAACTACAGATTCAAAATCGATGTATTTGGCAGCAATTGATGATGCAAAAACATATGGGACACCCTTTGATATAGAAGTTATGCATGTATCAGAAAGTGGGGCTAAGAAATGGATACGTATCATATGCCACATATATAAGAAAAATAATACGGTGACAGAATTAGTTGGTGCTTGCCAAGATGTAAGTGAGTTAAAGAAAGTTGAAAAAATTAAAGATGAATTTATTTCGGCAGTAAGTCATGAATTGCGCACCCCGTTAACATCAATTAGTGGTTCGTTGTCATTGTTAAAATCTGGAGAAGTTACCACAGTTGATGATAAAGCCCTGGATCTTCTAGATATTGCGAGCCGTAATTCGGAACGCCTCTTGTTACTCATTAATGATTTATTAGATATGGAAAAGATGGAATTGGAGAAAATGAACTTCACGAAGTCTCGACTTGGTTTAGTAGATTTGTTACATCAAGCGATCACTGAAAATGAATTTTATGGAAAAAAATATGATGTTGCTTATAATATTTCTGGAGATATCCTTGATGTGTATGTCAATGTCGATCATGAGCGGTTTTTGCAAGTGATGTCAAATTTGTTGTCGAATGCAGCAAAATTTTCTTCACCCAGAAATTCGGTGGATATTTTTACAGATCAAGTCGCAGAAGGTTGGGTGCGTGTTTCAGTGAGAGACTATGGTCAAGGTATATCTGATGAATTCCAGAGCAATGTATTTAAGAAGTTCTCACAGGAAGATAGTTCCGTTACTAGAAAGCTGGGCGGTACTGGACTAGGGCTTTCAATTAGCAAGTCAATAATTGAACATATGGGGGGAACTATATCATTTCATAGCATTGAAGGAGAAGGTTCGACCTTTTACTTTGAAATACCTATTATTGACTGAATGACTAAAGCGCAAAGGGGGACTCCCCTCTTGTTGGTTTCTAAACGCCTGCTTTCACCTAGAACCCTTTAAGGCGTCATTATGAATAACTTAACTCGAAACTCACGTTGTTCGTTCTGTTCTGGACAACAGCACACATATTTAAAGATCACAAACGATGCTGTTCTAGTGCCCAGTTAACATGCTCACGTACTAACGCTGATTTGTGGTTAACACGACGTTGCAGTGTATTCACTATTTCTGGGTTTGAGGTTGCATTACCCAGTGCCACGGCAATATTGCGTAACCAACATTCATGGCCGATGCGTCGTATTGCGCTTCCCTTCATGCGCTCGAGAAAAGTTTCCTCATCCCAGTTAAATAATTCAATCAGGCTTACGTGATCAAGCGAGTGGCGTGGCATGAAATCAATTTCATGTGACAGTTGAGCAAAACGGTTCCATGGGCAAACTAATTGGCAGTCGTCACAACCATAAATGCGGTTACCGATTTTTTTACGAAATTCCACGGGAATGGAGTCGCGCATTTCAATGGTCAAATAACTTATGCAACGCCGTGCATCGAGTCGGTTGGGTGCGATGATTGCTTGGGTTGGGCAAACATCGATACAGGCCTGGCAGGTTCCACAATGATCGGAAGCTGGCTCATCAATCGGTAGCGGTAAGTTGATAAATAATTCCCCAAGAAAGAACCAAGAGCCTGCATCACTATTTATTAAGTTGGTATGTTTACCAAGCCAACCAAGGCCACCTTTGTTTGCGAGCGCTTTTTCTAATATCGGCGCACTATCAGTAAAGGCGCGATAACCAAATGGGCCAATGTGTTCAGTTATTTTATCAGCGAGTTTCTGTAGACGGTTGCGAATCAATTTGTGATAGTCGCGACCAAGGGCGTATCGAGAAATATAAGCTTGCTCTGTATCGGCGAGTACGTCATCCATATCATGTGCATTGGGTAGGTAATCGATGCGCACTGAGATCACACGTAAAGTGCCGGGTTCTAATTCAGCTGGGCGGCTGCGCATGGTGCCGTGTTTGGACATGTAATGCATGTCGCCATGCAGACCTTCCTCAAGCCAGCTATTTAATAAGGTCTCGTGGTTTGATAAATCGACATCGGCAATACCGACTTGTTGGAACCCTAGTTGTTGTCCCCATTCCTTAATGTCACGCGAAAGCTGTGTCATCTGATGCACATCAGTGGGATCAAGCGTAGAAGGTGAGGCTTTGTCATTCATAATGCTATGATACCGGTTATGCGCCGTTTACCGAATGCCTTATATACCGCCGCCGAAGTCCGCGAACTGGATCGTCTTGCGATCGAGGAGTTTGGGATACCCGGCGCCACCCTTATGGAGCAGGCAGGCAAGGCTGCATTTGATGCAATGCGTGGGAGATGGCCTAAGGCACGGCGCATTGTTGTATTAGTCGGCACAGGAAATAACGGCGGTGATGGTTTTGTGGTCGCGACTTTGGCGCGGGCTGCAGAGTATGAAGTTAGGCTTTTTCAGGTGGGCGATGCCAGCCGTCTTAAAAGCGATGCACTTACTATGGCTCAGCGTTGGCAAGAAGCTGGCGGTGAAATTGAAGCTTTTGAAGCGGGGCTAGATTTAGGTGGCACTGAAATAGTTGTTGATGGCCTATTAGGTACTGGGCTTAATGCTGAGGTCGCTGGTGATTGGGCTGATGCCATTCGTGCGATTAATTATAGTCATGCTGCGGTACTGGCCCTTGATATTCCTTCAGGCCTCGATGCCAACACGGGGGCGGCGCTCGGTGTGGCAGTTAATGCGCATTTAACGGTTACCTTTATTGGATTAAAGCGTGGCTTGATGACCGGTGCTGGCCCACGCCACGTTGGCCAGTTGGTTTATGATGATTGTCGCGTACCGCCAGATGTATTAATGAAAATTCAACCATCTTGCTCGCGGCTGGGTTTTGATGGATTGGGACATCTACTTGGTCCGCGTCCGCGTGACACCCACAAAGGGCAGTGTGGCCATGTGCTCGTGATTGGTGGGGAATCGGGCATGGGTGGTGCTGCCAGGCTTGCCGCCGAGGCAGCAGCAAGAGTCGGCGCAGGGCTGGTGAGTGTGGCCACAAGGCCGGTGCATGCAGCGAGCATGAGCAGTGCCTGTCCTGAATTAATGGTGCATCCGGTTGATAACGTAGCCGCATTGAAACCCTTACTGGCTAAAGCTTCGGTGATTGCAATTGGTCCGGGCTTGGGCCAGTCAGATTGGTCCCAGCAAATGCTCTCTGCTGTACTAGAACAGGATCGTCCTATGGTGATAGATGCAGATGCCTTGAATCTACTCGCCATAGAACCGGTATCACGTTCACAATGGATCTTAACTCCTCACCCCGGTGAAGCAGCACGTTTACTCGACACCGATACGGCCACAATACAGCAAGATCGTTTTGCTGCAGTCACAGAATTACAGCAACGCTATGGCGGCAGCGTGATATTAAAAGGGGCGGGTAGTTTGGTGGCATCAGCTGATATGCCATTGGGCCTATGTAGTGAAGGCAATCCCGGTATGGCCAGTGGTGGCATGGGAGATGTGTTGACAGGTGTGATTGCCGGTTTACTTGCGCAACGAGCTCAGGCTGAAACGATGCAGGCATTGGCAGCGCGTTTAGGTGTCTGTGTGCATGGCCGTGCGGCGGATATCGCCGCTCATGACGGTGGTGAGCGGGGACTGCTTGCCAGTGATGTGATTGCAATGCTGCGAGAAACCGTTAATCCGGCTCAATTTGGTTAACTAAATGCAACTCCGTATAGATTCTGATCAACAAATGCAGCAGCTTGGAGCCGAATTGGCGATAGCCAGCAAGGGTCGAGGGCGTGTTTATCTGGATGGAGATCTGGGCACTGGCAAAACAACCTTAGTACGAGGCCTAATTCGTGGCTTGGGGCATGATGGGGCGGTAAAAAGCCCGACGTTTACCCTGGTTGAGCCATACCAGATAGGTGAAAAAAATATATATCACTTTGATTTATATAGACTTTCAGACCCTGAGGAACTCGAGTATATGGGATTGAGAGACTATTTTTCGCCAGATAGCCTGTGTTTGGTGGAATGGCCAGCAAAAGGAGGCCGCCTTTTGCCAGAACCTGACGTTTTGCTAAAACTGTTTCATGACGGAACTTCGCGCAATATCAGTATTGAAGCGTGCACCGGTGTAGGTGAATCGATGCTTAAATTGTTGAAAATTAGCGATTTATAAACCTTAGTTCTGCGATCTTTCTCATGTTGTTTTTTAAGATCATCATGTATATACTTAATATTAATATGATTTCTCGATTTGTATATTAAGAGAGGGTCTGGCATGAGAAAGCTCTGGATTGCCATTTTTCTTCTAATTAGCCTGCCAGCGCTTGCAGGGCAGGCAGAAGTTATTGGTGTCCGTATTTGGCCAGCCCCTGATCATACCCGTCTTGTTTTTGACCTAAGCGGTCCCGCGGAACATAGTTTATTCACATTGCCCGATCCTGATCGAATCGTTATTGATTTAAAGAATGCCCGCCTGCGTAGTGGCGTAAAGACCGACATAAAGAAAGGGCCGGTAAAGAGCATTCGCAGTGGTTCGCGTAGTACAACCGATCTACGTATTGTGCTCGATACGAAACAAACCATGCGACCAAAGAGCTTTGCACTGAAGCCTTACGGTGAGAATGGCAACCGTTTGGTGCTTGATCTTTATCACGTTAAAGATAAAAAACGTAAGAAGGTCGCTAAAACTGCACGCCCAACACCGAAGAAACAAGCCAGCCAGAAGTTACGTGATGTGGTTATTGCAATTGATGCTGGTCATGGTGGTGAAGATCCCGGTGCCCGAGGTTTTCGCGGTACACGTGAAAAAGATGTAGTACTTGCAATCGCGCGTCGGTTAGAAGCATTGGTTAAAAAACAACCTGGTATGCGCCCAGTGATGATCCGAAATGGTGATTATTACATTAGTTTACGTGGGCGGATTAAGAAGGCGCGTGAAAAGCGTGCCGATATTTTTATCTCGATTCATGCTGATGCCTTCCATAATAAAAAGGCCAAGGGTTCATCTGTTTACACATTGTCACCACGTGGTGCGACCAGTGAAGCAGCCCGTTGGTTAGCTGAAAGTGAAAACAATGCTGATTTGATTGGCGGTGTTAGTCTTGATGATAAAGATGATGTCCTCGCGTCTGTATTGTTGGATTTGTCGCAAACAGCAAGCCTTGAAGCAAGCCTTGATGTCGCAGATCACATTCTTGGCGGTTTAAAACGAGTCGGTAAGGTACATAAACGTACCGTGCAGTCGGCTAGTTTTTTGGTATTAAAATCACCCGATATTCCTTCCGTATTAGTTGAAACAGCGTTTATTTCTAATCCAGAAGAAGAGCGTAAGCTACGTACCAGGGCATATCAGCAAAAGTTGGCTAAGGCCTTGATGAAAGGTATTACTAAATATTTCAACCGTTTTCCTCCACCAGGAACACATCTGGCGCGTCGTCATGTTATTCAATCGGGCGAAACACTGTCGGCAATTGCTCAGCAGTACCGCGTTCCACTAGACAGTTTGCGTCATGTTAATGCCTTGCAAAATAATATGGTTAAGGTTGGCCAAACCTTGCAAATACCCGTCCATACTAGCGATAGCTAATTTCTCCGCTTCTCTGCGTACCATTCGTACTGGCTTTGTTTTAAGCTAGCAGTATGAACAAACTGACTTCTCAACGTATTCAACAATTATCGACACAGTTAGCAAATCAAATTGCTGCGGGCGAAGTTGTTGAGCGTCCAGCATCTGTTGTAAAAGAGCTACTTGAGAATAGTTTAGACGCAGGTGCAAAACAGATCAGCATTGATATAGAGCAGGGCGGTCTAAGGGTGATCCGGCTGCAAGATGATGGTGCGGGAATTGTGGCAGAGGATTTACCATTGGCCTTATCACGCCACGCGACGAGCAAAGTGAGTAATTTATTTGATCTCGAAAACCTGACTAGTTTGGGTTTTAGAGGAGAGGCTCTACCAAGTATTGCATCGGTGTCGCGTTTACAAATTATTACGCGTAGCCATGATGCTGCTCAGGCCAGCTGTATAGAGGTTGCTGCCAGTGGTGATATCAGTGAGGTACGCCCTGCCGCACATCCATTGGGAACAACTGTTGTCGTCACTGATTTGTTTTGCAATACCCCCGCACGAAGACGCTTCCAGCGAGGTGCAAAAACTGAGTTTGCACATGTACAAGATGTTGTGCAGCGCATAGCCTTGGCGCGTCCAGACATTGCAATTCAATTAAGACACAACGAACGTCAAGTTATTAAGGTTGCGGCTGCGAGTGACAGCTTTTCGCCCCTAGATCGTATGGCCCGTATATTTGGACAGGCATTTGTCGAGTCTGCGCATCGGGTCGATGAGGAGACGGATGGTTTGCGGATACAGGGTTATGTCGCGCCGGCAAGCCTGCATCGTGCGCAAACAGATAGACAATATGTTTATATAAATGGTCGTGTGGTTAAAGATAGGGTTTTATCGCATGCAATAAGGCAAGCATATAGCAACCAGCTGCCAGAAGGTCGTTATGCCAGTTATATACTGCATTTTGAAATTGATCCTGCATCGGTCGACGTGAATGTGCACCCGACTAAACACGAAGTGCGTTTTCGGGATGGTCGAAATGTACATGATTTTCTTTTTACCTCAGTGCAACGCAGTCTACAAGAACGGCAGTCTACGTCAGTTTTATCTGAAGAAAGGTTAGCCGTACCGCCGGCCACAATGTGTTCACCTTCTCTTAACGAAGTCAGAGAACGTGCCCCCGTTTATTCTATGCCTTTGCGCGAAGTACCCGGAAATGAAGTAGAATTGCCTTTTGGTGACGTGTTGTGTCTATTAGAAAATCGATTTTTATTATGCGGGAAATCACAACAACACTGCCTTATAGATACACGTAGTTTATTACAAGAACTATATCAGCAACGTTTGCTGCATGAATCCGAACTGGGCGGGATTGTGTCTCGTCCATTATTGTTACCAGAACGACTTTCCTTAATATTGAACCAAGGTTGTCTTATAGAAGAGAAGTCCGAAACCCTGCAACGGCTAGGTTTTGAATTAACGTTAAGTGGCGAGTCAACAGCATTGCTGCGACGTGCGCCTGTTATTTTGCAACAAGCTAATCAACATGATCTTGGCTTGGCCGTGTTAAAGCTACTTGATTCAACCTCGGAGCAAGAACAGCATCGTGAACTTGCTCGTGCCGCAGCAGCATCAACTGCGTTGCCTGAAAGTGCTAGGCAACAGCAAACATGGCTAGCAAAACAGCTCAAGAACCTTAGTGAAAATAATAATTCAGCTTGGTTGGTACAGTTAGACAATTCAAGTTTGCGTCGATTATTTATTGAAGATACCTAAACACTTTAAAAATGAATAATGCTTTACCACCAGCAATTTTTATCATGGGTCCAACTGCCTCAGGTAAAACAGATCTCGCAATATCTCTTATGTCGCATTTGCCCATTGAATTAGTCAGTGTTGATTCAGGGCAAATATATCGGGATATGAATATTGGCACAGCGAAACCTGATGCTGAGACTCAGGCGCGGGCGCCACACCGGTTGATTGATATTCGTGATCCAAGTGAGCGTTATTCTGCTGCTGAATTTCGTGATGATGCCTTGCGTGAAATGAAAGAAATCACCGCAGCAGGAAATATACCGGTTTTGGTCGGTGGCACGATGTTGTATTTTCGTGCATTGGAATACGGATTATCACCACTACCAGTGGCTGATCCGATCGTGAGGGCAGAGCTAGAAAGTCAGGCTATAAATATTGGTTGGACCGGAATGCATGAGAAACTTGCCGTGATCGATCCGGTTGCAGCAGCGCGAATCCACCGGAATGACCCTCAGCGGATTCAACGTGCCCTGGAAGTCCATGCAATCACGGGTAGAACAATGACTGATTTATACGCAGCCGACACAGAATATTCTTTTCCGTATCAGCCCATTAAACTGGCGATCGCACCAAATGAGCGCAAAGTCCTACATGAACGCATTGCCCAACGTTTTGATATTATGTTGGAACTCGGTTTTGTAAAGGAGGTCGAAGCCTTATACCAACGAGGAGATCTAAACCTTGATATGCCCTCGGTCCGAACCGTCGGTTATAGGCAATTTTGGCCATATATTAGTGGGGATTACTCACTTTCGGAGGCAACTGAGAAGGCTGTTATTGCAACACGACAGCTAGCTAAGCGGCAATTAACGTGGATGCGTGGCGATGAGACATTTGAACGTTTTGATAGTTTAGCCCCTGATTTGTTAGACCAAGTCTTGAAAAGCCTAAAAACCGGCCCAATATCTTCATTTATAGCGGGTTAATCGTTACATTTTTTTGGTATAGTGACAGCAGGTAGAAGGGATATTCTGAGTCTGTAGTGTTTTTGTTAATTTTGTAAGGCAGTATTGAATGATGCCGTGTTATTTATAAGGTGCCATTGTGAAGGCCAATAAAAAATATAATAAAGGAGAACGAACATGAATAAAGGGCAAATGTTGCAAGATCCATTTCTCAATGCCTTGCGTAAAGAACGGATTCCAGTTTCGATTTTTCTAGTTAATGGAATTAAATTACAAGGTCAAATAGATTCATTTGACCAATTCGTGGTGCTATTAAAGAATAGTGTCAGTCAAATGGTGTACAAGCATGCCATCTCTACGGTTGTTCCATCTCGTAATGTTAAAGTTCCAGGTTCAGAAGACGCCGGTAACAAATAAGTTACCGTTTATCGCTGGGGGCGAATTTGTTTGATCGTCCCCGTAGCGGTGAACGTGCAATTCTAGTTCATCTCAAATTTCCACAGGAAAAAAATCGCGAAGAACTCGATGAGTTCCGTGAACTTGTGTCGTCTGCAGGTGCTCAGCCGATTGCCGTCGTGAAAGGCAGTCGTAGTAGTCCGCATCCGCGTTATTTTGTTGGTAGTGGTAAGGCAGAGGAAATTCGCATTGCTGTTGAAGAGCATAATGCCGATGTGGTGTTGTTTAACCATGAACTCAGTCCTTCGCAGGAACGAAATTTAGAAGGCTTGTTAAAATGCCGAGTGCTGGACCGTACCGGTGTGATACTTGATATCTTTGCACAACGTGCGCAATCACATGAAGGTAAGTTGCAAGTTGAGTTGGCTCAACTGAAACACCTTTCCACTCGTTTGGTCAGGGGTTGGACTCACCTTGAGCGGCAAAAGGGGGGGATTGGCTTACGTGGTCCCGGTGAAACGCAGTTAGAAACGGATCGACGTTTGCTTGGTGTTCGAATCAAAACGATTCGCAAGCGATTGGAAAAGGTACAAGGACAGCGACAGCAAGGCCGCCGAAATCGTAAGCGCCGTGATGCCATTACCGTTTCCTTGGTTGGTTATACCAATGCAGGTAAATCAACGTTGTTTAATCGTATCTCTGGTGCTGGTGTACTTACAGAGGATAAATTATTTGCAACATTAGACCCCACGATGCGGCGAGTTGATATAGGGCAGGGAGAACAAATTGTCTTGGCAGATACGGTTGGGTTTATTCGTCATTTACCACATGATTTGGTCACCGCATTCCACTCTACATTGGAAGAAACCCGTGAGGCTGACTTACTGTTACACGTAGTTGATGCGAGCAGTGAGCGTCGTGATGAAAATATTGACTCAGTTAATATTGTTCTCGATAAAATCGAGGCGGATAAGGTGACGCAGATTATTGTTTATAACAAAATTGATATGTTGCCAGATGCACCATCACGAGTGGATCGAGATGAGGAAGGGAAAGTTTGGCGAGTTTGGGTATCCGCAGTGACAGGCGATGGAATCGATAACTTACGTAAGATCTTACATGAAGTTTGTTACGAGCAGGTGGATAAATACAAGCCCGAGGCTGATCTTGAAATTGAGCAGTATGGCAAGGATGACAGTCGCAATATGGCAGGGTAATTCGCTTGTTTTTCGGTTGATTATGCTTGCGGCTGGTGCTGTCGCACCCTACAATCGACCCATGAATGGTTATTATTAGTTAGTACACAATATTGGAGTTTAACATGGCTTGGAATGAACCCGGTGGTTCAGGAAATGGAAATGGTCGCGACCCTTGGGGTAACGGCGGTAAGGACCAAGGTCCACCTGATCTTGATGAAGTAGTTCGTAATTTACGCAATTCAATTGGCGGTCTATTTGGTGGTAAGGGCGGTGGCTCTTCATCGGATAAAGGTTCGAGCGGTAGTGGCATGGGTTTGTTGATTGTCCTCGCTTTAGTCGGTTGGTTTGTCATAGATGCCAGTTATATTATTGACCAAAAGCAACGCGGCGTAGTGTTGCGCTTTGGACAATACGTAGATACGTTGCAGCCTGGTTTCAATATGCGACTACCACGCCCATTTGAAAAGGTGCTTCGTGTTGATGTTGATAGTATTCGTTCAGTATCAATAGGCAGTAATACGGACGAGTCTTATATGTTGACTCAAGATGAAAATATTGTTGATGTCCGTTTTGAAGTGCAATATCGCATTAAAGATCCACGTGATTTTGTATTTAACGATTCTGCGCCAGCTGATTCTTTACGCGTAGCAACTGAATCAGCTGTACGTGAAATAGTTGGTCAAAACGCAATGGACTTTGTGATTAAAGATGGCCGTACCGAGGTGAGTATTCGTGCTCGTGATCTAGTGCAAAAGATTGTTGATAGTTATCAAACCGGTATTGAGATTACTTCGTTTAATATGCAGCAAGCGAAAGAGCCAGAACAGGTTCGAGCAGCATTTGCTGATGCTGTAAAGGCTCAGGCTGATGCCGAACGTTATAAAAATGAAGCGCAGGCCTATCAAAATGAAATAGTCGGTAAGGCACAAGGTGCAGCACAACGTACTGTGTTAGAGGCTGAAGGTTATCGCTCGCGTGTTGTTGAGTCTGCAAAGGGTGAGGCGAGTCGTTTCACTCAGTTGTTGGGTGAATATGAAAAAGCACCTGCAGTAACACGTGAACGTCTTTACATTGAGGCAATGGAATCGGTTCTTTCCAACAGTACCAAGATCATGACGGATACAAAGGGTGGTGGTAATAATTTACTTTACTTACCACTGGATCAAATTATGAAACAGACACAGCAAAAGAACTCAACGGGTGGGGATATTTGGTCACCTGATTTTGTACAACCAGGAAGTGCAACGTCGCCAACAGGCAGTGGAACAACTGATTCACGTGGCAGGGGGAGACGCTAATGAATAGTCGATTATTACTCGGTATCGTGGTTGTGGCGCTCGGGATTCTTAGCGTGTCAGTTTTCATTGTTGATGAACGTGAGAAGGTGATTAAATTCCGTCTTGGTGAAATTGTGCGCAGTGATTACACAGCGGGCATCTATTTACAGTTACCTTTCGTGAATAATATTCGCCGTTTTGACGCGCGTCTGCAAACAATGGATGCACAACCAACACGAATCATCACCAAAGAGAAGAAATATGTAGTGGTTGATGCCTTTGTTAAATGGCGTATAGGTGATGCAGAAAAATTCTACTCCACCATGGCAGGCGACATACGGCAAGCTAATCGACGTCTTGACCCAATTGTGAAGCGCCAGCTAACCCAGGAATTTGGTAAACGAACCATTCAGGATCTGGTATCAGGTGATCGGGAGACTGTGATGGCCTTGTTAGCTAGCAATGTCAGAAAGGAAGTCATCAAATATGGCGTAGAAGTGGTGGATATGCGCGTCAAACGTGTTGATTTTGAACAAGATATTAGCGAAAACGTCTTTAACCGCATGCGTACCGAACGTGACCGAGTGGCACGTGAGCGCCGTGCTAAGGGTCGAGCTGAGGGTGAACGTATTCGCGCCGATGCAGATCGTGAATACACAGCAACTCTGGCAGCAGCTTATTCGACTGCACAAACTACCCGAGGTGATGGCGACGCCACTGCTGCGGCACTGTATGCTAGTGCTTACGGTAAAAATAAGGAGTTTTACTCGTTTTATCGTAGTTTAGATGCCTATAAGAGCTCGTTTAGTAACAAAAAGGACGTGATCTTGTTGCAGCCGGATTCAGACTTCTTTAAGTATTTTGGTAATCCAAAAGCGAAAAAATAGGGAAAATCGTGTCGCGCAGTGATAAACTGCGCGGCGCATAACAAGTCCGGGTGAGCGGTCGGCAGGGTTGACCGCGAATCGCTCGGCTTTTTTGTGGAACAACATAAATGTGGCAGGAATTATTAGTTGCAGTCGCGTTATTGCTGGTTATTGAGGGGATTCTGCCGTTTTTGAGTCCAACAAAGATGCGCAGTATTCTGCTTCGTATACTGGAAATGGATGATAAATCATTACGCATTTCTGGCCTAGTGAGTATGTTGATTGGGCTTATTATGCTTTACACATTACGTTAATGAATGAAGAATTGAGATGAACAATAACGAAGCATGGCTATTACCAGAAGGTATTGAAGAACTGTTGCCTGAACAGGCCCAACAGCTTGAGGCTGTGCGGCGAGATTTGATTGACCAAATGCATTGCTGGGGTTACCAATTGGTGATGCCGCCCTTCATTGACTACCTTGATACCTTATTGACGGGTATGGGGAATGATCTCACCTTACAAACATTTACGCTGACAGACCAAGTGTCTGGGCGACAAATGGGCATTCGTGCAGATATGACCCCGCAGGTTGCGCGTTTGGATGCTCACCAATTTAAAAATGATGCACCTAATAGACTATGTTATTTAGGAACGGTGTTGCGTACGCGGCCGGGTGACTTGGCGGGTAGTCGTAGTCCAATGCAATGCGGAGCCGAGTTATATGGTTCATCAAGCATTGAAAGTGATATAGAAATTATTCGTTTGATGCTGGCAACGCTCAATGTGACTGGTATTAATGATGTCTATTTAGATTTAGCACATGTTGGTATTTATCGTGGCTTGGCGAATCAAGCAGGTCTTGATGCAGCGCGAGAAGCAAAATTATTTGAAGTATTGCAACGTAAAGCGGTTCCAGAATTAGAAGCACTACTTGATGAGTGGGCATTGGACAAATCCACTTCGTCAATGCTTCGCGCACTGGTTGATCTTAATGGTGATATAGAAGTTCTAGATTCAGCTAAGAAAGCTCTAGCAGCTGCTGATAAAATAGTACTTGATGCGTTGGATAACCTCGCGGATATTGCAGCGCAGTTACAAATATTGACGCCTGATACACGTTTATTTATTGATCTTGCTGAATTACGTGGTTACCACTATCACAATGGTGTGATGTTCAGTGCCTATTTACAGGGTAAGGGGCAAGCCATCGCATGGGGTGGCAGATACGACGATATTGGTAAAGAGTTTGGTCGCGCGCGACCTGCAACGGGATTTAGTACTGATCTAAAAAGTCTTATTGAAATGGGACAAGTAGCCATTTCAAATAAAATGGCTATCTTTGCGCCATCAGGTAATGAAGTTGAGTTGCATGCCGCTATTACAGAGCTGCGTAACGCAGGTGAGCGCGTTATTGTTGCATTACCAGAAACAGGCACTCCAGCGGAATTAGGATGTGATCGCACACTAGTGTTTAAGAATGAGTGTTGGGAGGTGGTTACACTTTAATGTCGCCGAAGCGGTTGCAAGTGTGATCAGGGTTTTTATTTTATATATACAGGCAATATGGCATGGCTAAGAACGTTGTTGTAATTGGTGCACATTGGGGTGATGAAGGTAAGGGCAAGGTAGTTGACTTGTTGACCGATCAAGCCTCGACGGTAGTTCGTTTCCAAGGTGGTCACAATGCAGGTCACACCTTAGTGATTGATGGCAAAAAAACCGTCTTACATCTAATCCCGTCAGGTGTATTACGTGACAATGTAACGTGTCTTATCGGTAACGGTGTGGTGCTAGCCCCCGATGCCTTGTTTGCTGAAATGGCAGAGCTGGAAGCTGCTGGTATTCCTGCAAGTGAGCGCCTCAGAATAAGTGAAGCATGCCCCCTTATTCTTCCCTACCATATTGCATTAGATCAAGCGCGGGAAATTGCACGTGGTAAAAAGGCGATTGGTACAACAGGGCGTGGTATTGGTCCAGCATATGAAGATAAAATATCACGACGCGGTATCCGCTTAGGTGATCTATATAACGTTGAATTATTTAAGGCGAAATTAAAAGAGGTGATGGAATATCACAACTTCGCTTTAGTGAATTACTTCAAGGCAGATGCCGTTGATTTTACAGAAGTGCTTGATGGCATCATGGCGCAACGTGACCGTTTACTTTCGATGGTTGATGACATTCCTGAGTTGATTTATCAAGCACGCCAACGCGGCGAAAATATTATGTTTGAAGGTGCACAAGGAACATTGTTGGATATTGATCATGGTACATACCCATATGTCACATCAAGTAACACGACTGCCGGCGGTGCCGCCTGTGGTAGTGGTGCAGGCCCCCGTGATCTTGATTACATTCTAGGCATTGTTAAAGCTTATACAACGCGTGTTGGCGGAGGCCCATTCCCAACAGAATTATTTGATGGTACCGATGCGCACACAGATGAAGATGGCCGTCACATGGCTGAAAAGGGTGCGGAATTTGGCGCAACAACTGGTCGTGCTCGTCGCTGTGGGTGGTTAGATGCAGTTACTTTACGCCGTGCGATTCGCATTAACAGTATTTCCGGTATGTGTATCACCAAACTTGATGTACTTGATGGCATGGAAACAATTCGTATATGTACAGGTTATAAATACCAAGGCGAAGTTCGAGAAGTGAACCCTATTGGTGCTGAGGCATTTGAAAAATGCGAACCTATCTACGAAGACATGCCCGGCTGGACTGAGTCAACGGTTGGCGCACAGAGTTTTGATGATTTGCCTGAAAATGCACGTAACTACATTACACGTGTTGAAGAAATTGTTGGAGCACCAGCGGATATTATCTCTACAGGTCCAGATCGTGTCGAGACGATTGTCCGTCGCCACCCCTTCGCTGAATAGAAGTTAAAGATGGTCATTGTTATTCAAGGATGAGTAACTGGCCGAATTTATAGCTTTATATCCTTTCTAATATTGCGGTTTTTCTATTGATATAAATTACTCTTTTTCAGGGCAATTTATGTTTCTTTATTTGATCACTTTTCTATCCATTACTAGATATCTATGTGATTGATTTTCCGTTTGTTTTGAATTTCGTATGACATCCTTACCTTAATTAAAAGTATTTGTTTGAATGTTCGATGTTCCAATTTAAGTAAATCGTATATATGACGATAAGTTCTACGTAAGATTTTGTTTTAGCTTGGAAACTTCAAAGCTGACGTAGGAGACTTAAAGTCTCACTGGAAAGAACTTTCAGTGATAGACGGGGATGTTGTATGTGTTTCGCTCGATGTATGTTGATCGTTTCTTTGTTTCTCTTGCCATTTGGCAATAGTCTTTTGGCAAAAGAATACACTGTTGCTGTGCGCGCGCATAAGGGAATTGAGCTTGCAAAGCAATTATGGCAACCCACGGTTGATTTTTTAAATGAAAACACAGCGGGTGACAGCTATGTTTTGTTACCAGTTTCAAGTCTAAGTGAAATATCAGAAAGGGCCACGAAGGGACAATATGATTTTGTATTAACCAACCCGTCATCTTTTGTTGAAATAAATAAATTATCTGGCGCGAAGGCGTTAGCAACATTAAATAACAAAAGGTCTAATACAAAGCAAAACAAATTTGGCTCAGTTATTTTTACTCATGTGAAGAATGTAGATATCCAAACCATCGGTGAACTAAAAGGTAAAACCTTAATGGCTGTGTCGGAGCAGGCATTTGGTGGCTGGCGTGTGGCATGGCTTGAAATGCTTGATAACGGGTTTAATCCATATAAAGATTTAGGGAAGTTGTTGTTTACAAAAAGCGAGTCTCAACCGGATGTAGTTAAAGCAGTACAAGACGGTTCAGTACAAGTAGGAGTGGTACGTACAGACCTATTGGAGCGTATGGAAAAATCTGGTGATATTGATATGCGATATTTCCGAATTATCAATAACAAAAATATTAGCGGATTTCCTTTTTTTCTTAGCACGAAATTATATCCAGAGTGGGCATTTTCCGCATCAAAACATATCACCACAAAACACGCTAAGCGCATAAAAGAATTATTGCTATCGATAGTAAGTGATAGTCGTGCAGCAGAAACTGGTAAATATGCTGGATGGATAGAGCCAATTGATTACAGTTCCGTTGATCTGTTAATGAAGCGTTTGAAGGTCGGTCCATATAAATCAGGTAAAAAAAGAAACAGATAAATGAAATTTTCTATTGTCTACAAGCTTAGTTTAGGTGCAGCACTATTAGTGTTAGTGAGCGTGAGTGTAACTAGTTTAATTTTTTATACTAAAACGACTGAATTGCTTGTAGGTAAGGCGCTTGATGATATTGCAAAAGAAACACGAGCAACCGGAGACCATCTTAAATCAAGAATAAGTAATCAGCATAATGATACGATATTTCTGGCCGGCACCCCACCTATTCAGGGCATTCTTCGAGCACAAAATGGTGGGGGATATGATAAAAAAGGTAACTCAGGATTGGTGCAATGGAAGCAACGTTTGGCAGTAATATTTTCTACGATGCTGGGAAGTAAAGAAGGATATTTGAAAATACGTTACATCGATAAGCATGGTCAGGAATTAGTGGTTGCGGGTAGAACTAAGGACAAAATTGTCGTAGCAGATAAAAGTGAATTGCAAAATAAAAAATTACGCAACTATGTAAAAAAAACATTGAAGCTACCTGTTAAGGAAGTTTTTCTATCAGAAATTAATCTTAATAAAGAATTTGGGAAAATTAGTGAGCCGCATCAAGAGGTGCTGCGTACTGCTACCCCTATATATGATAATGAAAAAGGCGAAGTTGCTGGATTGGTGGTTATTACCGCTGAAATTGGCGCAGCGTTACGTGATATTCAATTGAATATAGCTGATAAGGGTAAAGATGTTTTTATTACCAATGATCGTGGTGGTTATTTATTACATAAAAATAAGAGCAAAACCTATGGTTTTGATTTGGGGAAACGATTCAGGGTTCAGGAAGACATACCTGAGCTATCAGAGCTGTATTTGCCAGAGAACACTTCTAAAGGTATCAAACTAGAGATTAAGAAAGGTTCTGAACAATATGTCGTGAATTTTTCAAAGTTATTTTTTGATGCGTCAAATCGACAACGGTTTATTGCCGTTGGAATAACGGAACGATATAGCCAGATTTTGTTCGAAGAGGCAAAGCTTTTGAATAATGTTGTGAACCTGGTTGTCGTGTTAGCTGTCATCGCGACTTTATTGGCAATGTTATTTGCATTTAGATTGGCAAAGCCGATATCACGAATATCGGCTGTGCTTGATGGTTATATTAAACAAGGTGGTGATATTGATGTAGGTATGCCAGTGAACCGTAATGATGAAATTGGTGTATTGGCACGAAGCTTTAATTCACTACTAACTAAGGTCGAAGAGGCTCAGCAAGGCCTTCAGAAAATGAATAAAAGCCTTGAGAAGCGTGTGATAGAACGCACTCAGAGACTAGAGTTAAGTGAATTACGCCAGCGTAGTATTGTCGATAATATGGTTGATGGACTGATCACAATTGATGGTAAAGGTACTGTGTTGTCATTTAATAATGCAGCAGCAGCTATATTTGGTTATAAGGCAAGCGAAGTAATTGGTTGTAATATTAAGATGCTGATGCCTGAACCATATCATAGTGAACATGATGGCTACCTTTCTAACTTTCATAAGACGGGGATAACGAAAATTATCGGCAGTGGTCGTGATGTAGAGGGTTTGCGTAAAGATGGCGGCGTATTCCCAATTGAACTAGCAGTTAATGAAATGATTATGGATGGCAAGAAAATATATACAGGTGTCTTGCGAGACATTACAGAACGTAAGCAAGTTGAGAAAGCAAAAAATGAATTCATATCAACAGTTAGTCATGAATTGCGCACACCGTTGACCGCGATACGTGGCGCACTTGGACTCATTACAGGCGGAGCTGTGGGTGAATTACCTGAAAAGGTTTTTGATATGCTCAGCATTGCAGAAAATAACACACGGCGGTTGTTATTTTTGATCAATGACATACTTGATGTTCAGAAAATGGAATCTGGGCAAATGGTTTTTAAATTTCATACGGTAGATGTGTCTAAGCTGATAAATCAAGCAGTTGAAGATAACCAAACTTATGCAGAACAACATGACGTAACATTTTCTATTGAAAGCCAATTAGAACACACGTACATCTTTGCAGATAAAGATAGGTTAATGCAGGTTATGGCCAATCTTCTGTCCAATGCAGCCAAATTTTCTCCGAAAGGTGGTGAAATAAAAATCAGTGTAGCTCGGCATGAAGGGTTAATAAGGATTTCGGTTACCGATGAAGGGCCGGGTATTCCTGATGATTTTCATGAAATGATTTTTGAACAATTTACCCAATCGGATTCGTCGGAGACAAAGGAGAAAGGTGGCACAGGACTTGGTTTGGCTATTAGCAAGGGGATTATAGAGCGACACCAAGGGAGAATTGATTTTGTTACAAGTATTGGTATTGGCACAACATTTTATTTTGAATTATCTGAATTGAATAACGGTCAAGAAGAGATGGTTGCACCAGTTGAAATATCTAAAAACCACAATGAACCATGCATACTTATCATCGAAGAAGACCACGATGTTGCTATGTTGTTACGAAGGATGTTAGTGGTTGAAGGATATAATGCTGATATTGTGGGTAATGCTATGCAAGCAAAACAGCGGTTATACAGTGGTGACTCGACTTATAAATTGATTGCATTAGATGTAAATCTACCTAATAAATCTGGCTTTGCTCTTTTGGATGAATTACGTAATAAAAAAGAAACACAAGAACTTCCTGTGGTGGTCATTAACGCAAAAGCAGGCAAAAAAAAGCGAAAGCTCGATTGTGAAGTGCTAGATCTGGTTGATTGGTCAAAAAGACCTATTGATGTACCGAGATTAATTGACACTATTAGTAAAGTGGTGGGAAAGGGAATAAAAAGACGTGTTTTACATGTAGAAGATGAGGTGGATATTCAAAAGGTTGTTAATGGTATCTTAAGTGACAGCTGTGAATTAACATGGGCTAAATCGTTATCGGATGCGCGTAAATTACTGGCTGAAAGTGAGTTTGATGTTGTGTTGCTGGATGTTAAGTTGCCAGATGGTTCAGGCCTGGATTTATTGAGTGAAATAAATAAAAAAACGACGCCTCCAAAAGTAGTGATTTTCTCGGCATATAATATTGATAGTCGGTACGAGGACATGGTCAGTGCGGTTTTATTAAAATCAACTACAAACAATTCTCGCTTGGTAGAGGTTATTAATAATGTCGTTTCTAATCACGGTTGACTCTGCATTTAATAAAATGAAAATATTTTTCAAACATTGTTGTCGGGTATTGAATTTATTGCAGGCTGGAAGGTGATTTTGTTTGTGGTTATGCCGTGCTGTTCATGGAAGTCGGATGTGTTTGCTTTATGGTGTTATGCTAAACGCAATTAGACGAATATTAAGCGCCCTTGTGTTGATGCTGCAGGGAATTGCTTTTCTGGCGGTAGCAGAGACGTTATTGCTTGATGAAAAAACATTGAGCTATATAGAAGAAAAACACGGACTAACTGCACGACACCGTTTGGAATCCTGGGATAGTCTTATGCGCCTCGATAGAAGTATTTCGGAGAAAAACAAACTACGAGAAGTCAATGATTTTTTTAATCAACTTCGATTTATCTCTGATGAAATGCACTGGCAAAAGAAAGATTACTGGGCAACTCCAATTGAATTTCTATCGACTAACGGTGGCGACTGCGAAGATTTTGCATTGGCAAAATATTTTACTTTGCGTGAATTAGGTGTTTCAGATAAAAAACTTAGATTGACCTACGTTAAGGCAATTAAACTTAACCAAGCACATATGGTGCTGAGTTATTTTGAAACTCCTTCATCAGAGCCACTCATTCTGGATAATCTAGATACAGAAATAAGACGAGCCTCATTGCGCCGTGATTTATTACCCGTATATAGCTTTAATGGTAAAGGCTTGTGGCTTGCAAAAGAGCGCGAGCAGGGTAGGTTGGTTGGTAAATCGTCGAGAATAAGTCGGTGGACTGATGTTATTAAACGTATGCAAAATATTAATAAATAGATTTCGTGAAAACATGATGTGTTATGTAAATTATGAGAAACTAAGATTATGACTCTCTACAGACAAATAGTGTTGGTGGTTGTAGCGTTGAGCATGTTGATGTTCGCGGGCACTGCGATTATTAATATACATGATACGCAGCGCTATCTAGAGGATCAATTGGAGTCGCATGCACAAGACACGGCTACATCACTAGGCTTATCCCTCTCTCCACATATGTCTAATAATGATGTGGCAACAATGTCATCGATGGTTAATGCCATCTTTGACAGAGGCTATTACGAAGAGATCACACTTCGAAAAATTGATGGTGATGTTATTTGGGCGCGGCATTTAGATGTAAAAATTGAAGGTGTGCCGAGCTTGTTAGTTGATATTCTTAAGTTAGAAGGACCGGAAGCGACATCGATTATTATGTCCGGCTGGCAACAAGGCGGCGAAATATACGTCAAAAGCCACCCGGGATTTGTTTACCGTACTTTGTGGAACACTATTACGAATATGCTTTGGTGGTTTACTGCCTTAACCATGGTTCTATTACTTATTGCGGGCATTGCGGTGCGCTTGTTATTGCAACCTCTTGGGCGTTTGGAGGCACAAGCACTGTCTATTACTGATCGAAGGTTTGATGAAATTAAAGTAATACCGCGCACACGTGAGTTGCGCAATCTTATTAGTGCAATGAATTATATGACAGGCAAGGTTAAACAAATGTTTACCGAGCAGTCCGAGACGGCAGAGCGGTTACAGAGTCTTGCCTTTCAAGACTCTTTAACAGGTTTACAGAATCGGCGTTATTTTGATGCGGCACTGACAAGTAATCTCAACGATACAGAAGAACATCAAGACGGTGCGTTATTTCTTATTCAGATTTTAGATTTACAAGAGCTTAACCAGCGTATTGGTTTTGACTCTTGTGATGCGTTATTGAAAGCAACGGCCGTAATATTAAAAAGTTGTACTGAAGGGATGGCGGATAGTATTGTTTCGCGACTCTCCGGTGGTGATTTTTCGATTCTCGTTAAGCATGTAGATAAAGAACACGCGGACAAAATAGCCCAAGAATTATGCCTTCGATTAACACGTCTTCATACGGAAGATATGATTGATACAGAGAATGTCTGTCTTGTTGGTGTAGCAATGTATCACACTGGCATGTCATACGGTGATGTATTGTCACGAGCTGACAATGCATTGCAAACTGCCAGAGTGCAAGGTGCTAATACTTGTTCTGTCAGTGCAGTTCCTGAAGCTGTTAACGATGTAATGCCTGGTCGTCAAGCATGGCAGGAAATTGTCCGAATGGCGGTTGCATCTGAAGATGTCGTTCTACATGCGCAAACGGTAACAACTGCCAGAGATAAAAATATTCCACTGCATAGAGAGATTTTGTTACGTTTGTCTGGACCAAGCGATGTATTGTGGAATGCTGGTATGTTTTTGCCTGTAGCAGAGCAAATTGGTCTAGCTAAAGAATTAGACCAGATTGTGATTAAAAAAGTGCTAACTGAAGTTTGTATATCCCCGACCGATGCTAACTTCGCTATTAATATATCTGCAGCTTCTTTACGCCAAAATGATTTTGCTACCTGGTTTGAAGCGATTCTGAATGAAACGGGAAGACCAGATAATAAGGTGGTCTTTGAAATTTCTGAAGCGACGGTTGTACGAGATATTGAGAGTGTCCATACACTTTCAAAAATTGCTAGGGATTATGGTTATGGTTTTGCTGTAGACCACTTCGGGCGCGGCATGACGGCCTTTGGCTATTTGAAATCACTGCGTCCGGATTATGTAAAAATTGATGGTTTGTATATGTCTGATCTCGTTAACAGCCAAGATGATCAGTTCTTTGTTGGTTCTCTCTGCAAGGTAGCGCATAGTTTAGATATTACCGTGATTGCAGAAGCGGTTGAGAATGATGAACAACTACGTATTCTGAGAGAGCTTGGCGTTGATGGTGTGCAAGGGTTTGGAATTGGGCGACCCTCGCCGCTTTAAATCACAAATCATCAAAGAATGTCATTCTCATTGACCATGAGCTGATTCTCTTCGCGTAAGTTCTGACGGGCGCGTTTTCGTTGTACCAATTTACGTTGGGCGGGAGAGGGGAGATCAGTAAACAAAACGACATTTTTATCAACCAGTAGCTCAATCAAATCTTCAAGTACGCGGACTAATTCATAATCAGAGCTCGTCAGAAATTGTAATGATTGCTCTTCTGACGCATTTGCATTCAGAAAACTAATCACATCGGGGTGAGTCGTTGCTAAGAATTCCGTGTCATCGGATTGTGCTTCCGCAAAGATTGCAGTGATACGATTATCAGTGTCTCGCTCGATATATGGCATAAATGCACCTTTCACTGCTTGTTGTGAGTATTCTAGTGATTATAGTCAATTTTCTGACAACGCTAAATTCCTAATATTTGCTATAATATACAGCAAGTTTGGGGACAGAGCTCGATAAACCCTTATCATAAGGGCGTCAGACTATTGATAAAGCAGCTTTATAATCTGGAACGCAATAAGGATGCCTGATTAAACGGGCAAGAATAGTGTATGGAAAGTGCAACGGAAAATTTGGGCAAACCAGCAAATACAACAGATATATTGTTGGAATGCCTGATTTTGTTAACAGAAATGGAGCACCGCCCCTTTTCCGCAGATGCTTTATGCGCGGGTCTACCACTTGTTCAAAATCGTCTAACTCCGGGCTTGTTTGTTCGTGCGGCAAAACGTGCAGGTTTAACTTCGCGGCATGTTCAACGTGATATTGCAGATATTCCAGAACAAGTTCTACCGAGTGTATTAATTTTACATAACGACTCAGCATGCATATTGATTTCGATTGATAAATCGTCTGATACAGCAGAGATCCATATGCCAGGTGAAGAGCTAAAACGCAGTATTTCTTTGTCTGAATTAACCTCCTTGTATACAGGACACGCCATTTTTGTTCAGCGTGAACATACATTCGATGAACGCACACCTGAAGTAGTTAATGTGCGATCACGTCATTGGTTTTGGGGTGCGATGGCGGATGCGTGGCCAATCTATCGTGATGTTTTGTTAGGTTCTTTTTTGATTAATTTATTTGCGCTGGTTTCGCCGCTATTTATCATGAATGTTTATGACCGCGTTGTACCCAATAATGCGATTGAAACCCTTTGGGTGTTAGCCATTGGTGTATCGATCGCGTTGGTATTTGATTTCGTTATTAAATCATTGCGCGGTTATTTTATTGATATAGCTGGTAAGAAAGTCGATGTGACGTTATCGGCATTAATATATGAAAAAGTGATGGGGCTGAAGATGTTGGTGCGACCAACATCAGTTGGGGCTTTTGCGAACAACCTTCGTGCTTTTGAAGGTATTAGGGATTTTATAACGTCGGCAACAATATCAACATTAGTTGATCTGCCCTTTGTTATTTTGTTCTTAATTGTGATCGCTTGGGTGGGTGGCCCCTTGGTATTTGTACCACTCGCGGGAATACCTATCATTATTTTGTACTCGGTGTTCATACAAAATTCATTGCAGGAAGCGGTTGATCATACGTTTCGCGGCTCTTCGCAAAAAAATGCGATGTTGATAGAAAGCCTAACTGCAACAGAAACGATTAAATCACTTGGTGCTGAGGGCATGATGCAACGCAAGTGGGAAAGCGCGGTAGGTTATATATCAACATGGAGTCTGCGTGCTCGATTGTTATCTACATCTTCGGTTAATGTTGCAACATTGGTTCAACAATTAGCCATGATTGGTATTGTTGTTTATGGCGTTTATTTAATAGGTGATGGTGAGTTAACAACGGGTGGGTTAATTGCCAGTGTCATGCTAACAGGGCGCGCGCTTGCGCCAACGGGGCAATTAGCAAATCTTGCAACGCAGTATCACCAATCTAAAGCAGGACTAAATTCTCTAAATGAAGTAATGAAGTTACCTGTTGAACGTCCAGTTGGTAAAAACTTCGTACACCGTCCTCATTTCGAAGGAGCGGTAACATTGCAAGATATTAATTTTGCGTATCCAAATTGCGAAGAAAAATCGTTGTCGAATATTTCGTTTAGCATTAAGAAAGGTGAACATGTTGCATTGATTGGTAGGATTGGTTCAGGGAAAACAACAGTTGAGAAATTACTCATGGGATTATATGAACCGCAAGAGGGTGCGATTCGTATTGACGGTATTGATAGTCGTCAAATTGATCCAGTCGATCTACGCCGCAACATTGGTTATGTACCTCAAGACATAACACTGTTTTATGGTAGCGTCCGTGACAATATCGTTTATGCCATGCCGAATGCGGATGATAAGGCAGTATTACGTGCAGCACGTATTGCCGGCGTGACAGATTTTGTCGATCGTCATCCGATGGGGTTTGATATGCCAGTAGGAGAACGCGGCGAAGGCCTGTCTGGTGGACAACGACAGGCAGTTGCTATTGCACGCGCACTACTGCTTGATCCTGCAATTCTTCTTTTAGATGAACCAAGTAACTCAATGGATAACACAACAGAAGAGCAACTCAAGCAACGGCTAAGTGAAGTGGTTAAAGATAAAACATTAATCCTTGTTACACATCGTGCATCCTTATTGAGTTTTGTAGATCGCCTGATTGTTTTGGATGATGGCAAATTGATTGCCGATGGTCCTAAGCAAGATGTTTTGGAAGCACTTAAGCAAGGGCGTTTACGTCCTGTTCGAAGTTAACTGGATGAGTTCGTAGGTATCAGTAATGAAAGAAGTCTTTTCAAAAATATTGAGGAAGTTCAAACGTCGTGATGATGAAACGGTGTTTGATACAGATGATGTTAATTATATGTCATCAACCCATGCAGTATTGGTGCAAACCACACCATCTGGAGCGCGAGTTATCATTTGGGCGATGTTGCTTTTTATTATTGTCGCAGTGATTTGGGCAAGTTTTGCGACACTCGATGAAGTGACGCGCGGTTCAGGTAAGGTGATCCCGTCAGGACAAGTGCAAGTTATTCAAAACCTAGAAGGCGGTATTGTTTCTTCAGTTGCGGTTAGAGAAGGTCAGGTCGTGCAAAAAGGTGACATGCTACTGCGCATTGATAATACGCGCTTCATGTCATCTCTACGTGAAAACACACAAAATTATCTTTCGCTTAAAGCAAAAAGCGCACGCCTTAAAGCGGAGGCTGAAGGTATTCCGTTTGAAATCCCTGTAGAAATATTTTCTGAGCAGCCAGCATTGATTGAGCAAGAAAGGACTTTATATGAATCACGTCAAAAAGAACTTGCAACAACACGGGAAATATTAAAACAACAAATTGCCCAGCGTCGGCAAGACATCGCAGGTTTTGATGCGAAGCTAATTCAGAATCAACGTAGCTATGCCTTATTAGACAAAGAACTGACTATGACGCGTCCGCTTGTTACACAAGGGGTAATGTCTGAGGTTGAATTATTGCGACTTGAGCGACAGGCAAATGATATCAAGGGTGATATTAGTAGCACAGAAATTGCGGTGTTACGTGAACAAGCAAAGCTGGAAGAAGCATCACAAAAACTTGCAGAAGCTGAAATTAATTTTAAGAATCTTGCCCGGATTGAATTAAACGAAACAGATGCGGAGCTGCGTCGTCTTGCTGAAACTAGTTTGGCACTTGAAGATCGCGTTAAACGTACCGAGGTGACATCACCAGTTAGAGGAACGGTGAAACAATTATTTGTAAATACAATCGGCGGTGTTGTGCAGCCAGGAATGGATCTTGTCGAGATTGTTCCTCTGGAAGAAAATCTGCTAGTTGAAGTGAAAATTCGGCCTGCAGATATTGCCTTCTTAAGGCCTGGGCTTAATACTATTGTTAAAGTTACTGCTTATGATTTCTCAATTTATGGTGGTTTAAAGGCTAAAGTTGAGCAAATAAGCGCCGATACAATCACCGATGAGGAGGGTGATAGTTATTATATGGTGCGCGTGCGTACAGATGATAGTGCGTTGGTGACACCAAGGGCATCGCTACCCATTATCCCGGGGATGCTAACCGAAGTTGATATTTTAACTGGTAAAAAGACAGTATTAGAATATTTACTCAAGCCTATCCTTCGTGCAAATGAGCGCGCGATGAGAGAGCGTTAGGAAGAAAGTCATTGATTATTTTATGTAGCACAGACAATAAAGCGATTGAACGCTGGCAGGAGGGACTGAAAGATATTGATGAGGTGTCGATTTGTACAGATGCGCATCAGTTTCTTGAGGCAACGACTCAGCATCGTGATGCGATTGTTTTGCTGCACCTAGGCTTCCCACAAATGACTGATACGGCCATTATTAGCGCGTTTATTCAAAGTAGCCCTGATATGAAAGTGATTGCGTGTGCAGATGTCCCAAATGATGAAGAAGGTCTTGCATTGCTCAAGGTTGGTATTTATGGGTATTGCAATACGTGGATCGCAGCTCCCCAGCTAGAACGTGTGATCGAGCAAGTAAAATCGGGTGAGGTTTGGGTTGGACGGAATCTTATTTTGCGCCTAATTAATGATCTAGCTACTGCGAGCCAAGCCGAAACAGAGTCAGTGACGGCGGACTGGTTAAACAGTTTGACCCAACGTGAACGTGAAGTAGCCAAGCTGGTTGGACAAGGGGCCAGTAACAAAGCAATCGCGAATGAGTTGGATATAACAGAAAGAACAGCTAAGGCACATTTGAGTGCCATTTTCCGAAAAACTGGCTGTAAAGATAGAATTCAGTTGGCACTACAAATTAACCAAACTAAGCCCACTCTCTACTCAAAATTAGGCTCTTAGCCTTTAAATACAGTCTATTGTACCAAGGTACAATAGTACGCCCCCTCATTTTCACCTATATATAAGGCATGCTGAGGCATTATTGCGCCTTTTTTTATAAATACCATATAAAACAATTAGTTACAATTATGCCGAAATTGAAAGCCTTGATTATTGATGACAATACGGAGTTTCGGCTCTCTTGTGGTCAGTTATTACTTTCAGACCTCGATATTTCCGTTATGGATTGTGATGGTGATTTGGCATTGGAGTATTTGGAATCAGTTTCACCTGATGTGGTGGTCATGGGGTTAAACATAGCTGAGCAGCATCGCCTGCAGTTGCTCAAATTGATTCAATTGCGTTGGTCTGAATGTCAGGTTTTAGCGTTAGCGGATAATCAGTCGAATGATGATGCTATTGAACAAATAGAAGCAAGCGCGGTTGGATTTATGAATAGTGAAGACCTTGAGCGGCTTCTTGCCAAGGCAGTGAAAAAGATTAACGAAGGCGAGGCATGGGTACCGAGAAAGTTAGTACCGAGTCTGGTTGAACGATTAAGGGTGTTGGCGTAACAACATCGACTAGGGTTATTGGGGTTTTGTTTGTAAATACCTACAGACACAACACATTATTTTTTAGTATTTTAAAAAGCTAGCCAATCATGGCTTAGTAAGTTTTTTTGGGGTTAATTATGGCGACAATTGAAGGCAAACTAGTTATTGGGTACGTCCTAATGGTTAATGGCGATGCAGAAGCGAAAGATGCTCAAGGCAACTCGCGCCCATTACAAGTTGGGGACCCAGTTTATGCTAACGATGTTATTACAACAGCTGATCCCGGTACCATTCTTGTCGAGTTCACTGACGGTAGTCGCCTCGATTTAGGTCGTAGCTCAACCGCGTTGCTAGATGACAATGTATTTAACCCTAACTTAGACGTTAACAGTGATCCAAGCGAAACCTCGGCATCAATTGACGCCATTCAACAAGCCATTCTTGCCGGAGAAGATCCTACTGAGGTAGCCGAAGCGACTGCAGCAGGTGAAGGTGGAGAAGAAACATCAGAAGCAGGCTCTGTTGCGCCTGTTATTGAATTGTCTGGTATGCAATCAACGCCAGAAAGTGGTTTTGAAACTACCGGTCTTGAATTCAATTTCCCTGAAGGTAATGAAGAATTATTGTTCCTTGATCCAGATGATTCAGTACCACCGGTTCTAATCGGAATAGTAGGCCCTGCAACCGTGGTTGAGGGTGAAACCACTACGAGTTACACCGTAAGTTTGTCTGAGGCAGTTCCTGCTGGTAACAGTATTACTGTCATGTTTACGTACACTGGTACAGCGGCAGATGGTTCAGATTACAGTAGCCAGACAAGTGTTGTGATTGCTGGTGGCACCAGTAGTTCGACATTTAATATTTCCACTATTGATGATGCCTTTGTGGATTCTGGAGAAAATATTGTTGTTAGCATAGCTAACGTTGTCGATACGGATTCATCATTCGATAATGTTGCGATAGATCCATCTGCAAGTTCAGTAACGACAACGATTGTTGATCAAACGGGTACGGACTTTACACCAGGACCAGAAGATACAACCTTAGTGAGTATTACAGGTCCTGCATCTGTTGTTGAAGGTGAGAACACAACTGATTACACGGTTACTTTAACTAACGAAGTCCCAGTAGGTAGTAGTGTTACGGTTAATCTAACGTACACGGGCACGGCGACTGATGGTGCGGATTACACCAGCCAAACAAGTGTTGTGGTTGTCGGTGGTACGAGCAGTACTACGTTTAATCTTGCAACCATCGATGATGCCTTAGCTGATAACGGTGAAAACATCATTATCACTCTCGGCACGCTTGAAGATACTAATAATGTATTTGAAAACCTGATTGCGGACACCACTAACGACAGTGTCACCACGACGATCACCGATCAAGTGGGAACCGATTCTCCTCCTGGTGATGAAGATACGGTACTTGCATCCATCGCCGGACCTGCGACGGTCAACGAAGGCGACAACACCTCTAACTACACGGTGACCTTGGACACTGAAGTGCCGGGCGCGGTTACCAACACGGTGACGGTGAACTTCACCTACACGGGCACGGCAACCGATGGCACGGATTACACCAGCCAGGGCAGCATTGATATTGTCGGTGGCAGTAGCAGTAACACCTTTAGCTTAGCGACGCTGGATGACAAGTTGGCGGATAACGGTGAGACGATCATCATTACGATTGACTCGGTTGTTGATAACAACACTTCGTTTGAGTCGGTCGGTATTGATCTGGCCAACGACAGTGTCACGACGACGATTTTGGATGACACGATTCCGGGTACGGAAACCGATGCGGAAACGGTGCTTGCGTCGATTGCCGGACCTGCGACGGTCAACGAAGGCGACAACACCTCTAACTACACGGTGACCTTGGACACTGAAGTGCCGGGCGCGGTTACCAACACGGTGACGGTGAACTTCACTTACACGGGCACGGCGACCGACGGCACGGATTACACCAGCCAGGGCAGCATTGATATTGTCGGTGGCAGTAGCAGTAACACCT
>Ga0316207_10001379_pt1 | contig 30257 bp, 28 predicted proteins | sample 6weekpyrite_MG_FD_204943 | JGI IMG/M metagenome (GOLD analysis project Ga0316207, IMG submission 204943) | Microbial mat bacterial communities from mineral coupon in-situ incubated in ocean water Damariscotta River, Maine, United States -... | ecosystem: Environmental > Aquatic > Marine >...
GACGTGCCTATATCCAGCCCAACAATTAGATTTTTATCAGTCTTTTTTGTCATTATTCTTATGCCTCTTTCCAGGCTACTGCAAAGCCATTGGTATACCGCATATCAATATGTTTAATTTCACGTTTTTCAATTTCTAATGCTTCTTTATAAACAGAAACAAAACGATTTAATCGCTCATGCATTTGTTCACGCCCCAGTCTTAACTCCATTCCAGTAGACATTGTTAATGTCCATGATCGCCGAGCATTCAAATCTATTTTTTCAATATACAAACCCGTCTCTATTAACCATGCCTGCATCCTCGCTAACTCCTTCAGCATTGTTCTATGCTGTCCTTCTGGGCCAGATAATTGAGGCAACTTTAAAGTTAATTTCTGTACGGGTAAAAAGAGTTCGCCTTTCGCACTTACAACGCCCTTCTCCCCCCATAAAACAACTGGTTTTTTTTCTATTACACGAACCAGTAAACTATCTGGCCACTGCCGTCTCACAGACACATCTTCTACCCATGGTAAATTTATTAATGCATCTCTTATCGCAGGCAACTTCACATTAAAAAAGCCGCCATTTACAGCGGGTATAGCCTGATCACGCAAGCGTGCTTTATCAAGAAAATCAAATTCTCCTTCAATTTTTACTTTTTGTATTGGCTTCATCTCATTGAAATTAATATTGTTATAAGATACCAACACAATCAAAAAAACTGACACGCCGAACAATAACTTTGGTCGCCATATAAAAGTAAAAAACACTCTAAAAAAATTCGTAAACTTACCAATATTACGTTTTTTTATAAGCCTCCCCTTTACAGCCTGACGCCGACTTACTGAGTCTATTTTAAGCCTTCTATTTTTAGCCATGCACCGATGCTCCCTGAAGTATTTTAAACACCAGGTTCTCAAAGGTAATCCCCGCCTGTTTAGCTGCCATTGGCACCAGGCTGTGATCCGTCATACCTGGAACTGTATTTACTTCTATCAACCATGGCTGCTGTTTTTCATCAAGCATAAAATCAACTCGTCCCCAGCCTTCTGCCATCACCGCTTTAAATGATTTAAGCATTAACTTTGACAGCTCAGTTTCGACCTTTTCGGTTAAACCACACGGACAAATATATTGTGTATCATTTGAAATATATTTCGCCTGATAGTCATAAAATTCATGATCTGTTTGCAAACGAATCATTGGTAAAACCTGCCCACCTAATATCGCTGCAGTATATTCTTCACCGCGTATAAATTTTTCCGCAATGATAATGCCACCACATTCCTGCGCTTTTTTCCAGGCTGGTATCATTTCGTCCTTGGAATTAACTTTACTAATACCAATACTTGAACCTTCCAGTACCGGCTTTATCATTAATGGCAAACCCATATTTTCAAGCGCTAAACCACAGTCTTCCTCATTTTGTAAAGCCATAAAATCTGGCGTAGGTAAACCTATCCCCCTCCACAACTGCTTACATCTAAACTTATCCATTGCCAGTGCCGAGCCCAACACACCAGAGCCCGTGTATGGAATTTTCATTACCTCGAGTAAACCCTGAATAACCCCATCCTCTCCACCACGTCCATGTAACATATTAAAAACGTGACTAAAACTTTTTTCCTGTAACTGCTGACATATATTTCGATCAACATCAATCGCAGTTACATTAACTCCCTGTCGGCTCAAAGCATCAAAAACAGCCTGACCACTTTTTAATGAAACCTCTCTTTCAGCTGACCACCCCCCCATAAAAACAGCTACATTTTTAAAATCACTCATTGCCAGCTTCTCCGACAATTTTTACCTCTGTCTGTAATTCGACAGACTGATCTTTTTTTACCGTTGTCTTTACAAAATTAATTAAATTTTCAACATCACTCGCTTTAGCATCACCTGAGTTAATAATAAAATTTGCATGTTTCTCAGACACAACTGCGCCACCTATTCTGTAACCTTTTAAACCACAGGCTTCTATTAAACGTGCAGCATAATCATTATCTGGATTTTTAAAAACCGAACCACAACTGGGCAAACCTGTTGGTTGAGTTTCAGCGCGTTTATCCAGCATTTTTTTAACTCTTAATGCAGCCGCCGCACCATCACCAGGTTTAAATTGTAAATCCGCACTAGTAAACCATTCATTTTTATGACCTTTAACACTACGATAATTAATCTCATAATCTTTAGCTGTTCGCTTATGGGTCACACCCTGTTTATCCATCGTAATTACGGATTTAACAATCGGCCAGGTTTCACCACCAAATGCTCCCGCATTCATCGCTAATGCACCACCAAACAAGCCCGGTATGCCCGCAAAAAATTCCCCACCTATCAGGTTATTGCGGTGACAGAACCTGGCTAGTTTTGCACAACTGGCCCCTGCCCCCACTCGCAGGCAATTATTATCTAAAGCTTCAATTTCTGACAAACTACCTTTTAATGAAATAACCGTACCTCGAATACCTTTATCCCTTACCAGCAAATTGCTTCCCAGACCTAAAAACATTATATTTTCAGTTTCTGGTAATTGGGCTAGAAAAACAGAAAGATCATCTATGTCAAACGGTGTGTAAAACTTATCAGCCGCACCACCAATTCTCCAGCTAGTATGCTTAGCCATTGACTCATCAATTAATAGTGTGCCCTTGAAGTTATTTAAACTAGAGGCCGTCATCATTTTGCTAATGCCTCCGGTAATTTCTTAGCTATAGAACCGATACTTCCAGCGCCCAGCGTGAGAAGCACGTCGCCGTTTTCAATTACGCCTATTATGGTTGAATTTAATTCTTTTAGGTCTTCCACAAAAACAGGGTTAACTCGCCCCCTGGCACGAATAGCAGCACACAAAGCCCGTCCATCTGCGCCTGCTATGTGCTCTTCACCTGCGGCATATATTTCAGTCACAATTAACGCATCAGCCCGTGAAAGCACATTACTAAAATCTTCAAATAAATCCCGTGTTCGGGTATATCTGTGGGGCTGAAAAACAATAACAATTCGCCGTTCACTCCAGGCATTTTTTGCAGCCTCAAGCGTGGCTTTAATTTCAGTAGGGTGATGACCGTAATCATCAACCAGCAATACATGGCCCTTTGCAGTTTCAATTTCACCGTACTGCTGCATACGTCTTCCTATACCATCAAAAGTCTGTAAAGCTTTTTGCATAACACTGGTTTCAACACCCAGTAAGTGTGCAACAGTAATTGCGGCTAATGAATTTAAAACATTGTGTCGTCCTGGCATATTCAATGTGATTTCTGTTGTTACATCAACCTCAGGTAAAACAAGATCATAATGACATTGCATCCCATTACATTGAATATTTTCAGCTTTTACATCCGCATCTGACTCGATTCCATAAGTAATTACTGGGCGTGATATTTTATCCATAATCTGTAAGTTTTGAGAATCATCCAAACAAATAATCGCCTTACCATAAAAAGGTAGATGATGTAAAAACTCTACAAATGAATATTTATAGCGTTCGAAGTCCCCATCATGGGTTTCAAGGTGATCCGCATCAATATTTGTAACCACCGCCATCATCGGTTGCAGCGATAAAAATGAGGCATCACTTTCATCAGCCTCTGCAACAAAATATTTTCCTTCTCCAAGTTTTGCATTCGTTGCCGCACTGTTAAGCTTACCGCCAATGACATAGGTTGGATCGAGTCCCGCTTCAATTAATAAGCTTGCTGTCAAGCTGGTTGTCGTTGTTTTTCCATGTGTACCCGCGATAGCAATTCCATGCCTGAAACGCATAATTTCAGCCAACATTTCTGCACGACGAATTACCGGTATGCGATGCTCTTTTGCTGCAACTACTTCTACATTATCTGCAGCAATTGCCGTCGAGACGACCACGACCTCCACATCCTTTACGTTACTGGCTTTCTGGCCAATAAAAACTTTAGCACCTTGTTTAAGCAGCCGCTTAATAGCAGTATTTTCTTTTACATCTGAACCAGAAACTTTATAACCCAGATTCAATAAAACCTCAGCTATGCCACACATACCGACACCGCCTATACCGACAAAGTGTACGCGTTGTATTTTCCGCATTGGGTGAGTTTTAATTAACATCATACCCTCCGGCTTTTAAACACGCTTCCGTTACAAGATTTGTCGATTCTGGCATACCGAGCTGCCTGGCTTTATTCGCCATTTCCAAGGTGTTTTCTCGATTCATCTTCTTTAAAATTTTAACTAAAGACGACACATTTAAATCATCTTGTTTTAATAATATGGCAGCTCCCACATCACTCAAATATTTCGCATTATATGTCTGGTGATCATCTACAGCATAAGGATAAGGAACAAGAATTGACGCTACACCTGCTGTTGCCAATTCTGCGATCGTCATTGCACCTGCCCTACAGATAACCAGATCTGCCCAGGAATACATTTCTACCATATTATCGATATACTCTAAAACTTCTGCCTTAACATTTAAATGCGCATAATTCATCCGCGTTTGATCAAAATTACCTGGACCAGCCTGATGCTTAATTTGTAAGTCACTAAACTCAGATACACTTGCACAAGCCTGTGGCACAATTTCGTTTAACCTGGCCGCACCCAAACTACCACCAAAAACTAATATTCTTAATGCGTCACCCCGTTCTTTATTTCTTTGTAATGGAGACGAAAGTTCGGTTATAGATTTCCTTACTGGATTTCCAACATGAACGGCTTTAGCTTTAAAGCTTCCTGGAAATGCCTCCAGTACTTTATTTGCTACTTTTGACAATAAACGATTGCTCATTCCTGGCACTGCATTTTGTTCATGTATAAGCAAAGGAATATGTGTAAGCCATGCCATTAAGCCACCTGGCGCAGAAACAAACCCGCCCATTCCTAAAACCACAGCTGGTTTGCGCTTATACAAAATTTTCAGCGCCTGATAGCAAGACATTACAATTTTTAATGGCGCTAGCAAAATCGTAAAAACACCTTTTCCTCGTAAACCACTCATACCTAACCAGTCAACTTCAATGCCAGCTTCTGGCACAAGCCGCGCTTCGATGCCTTTTTTTGTCCCCATCCATACAACGGGTATGCCGCGCTGCTTTAACTCACTCGCAACGGCAAGTGCTGGATAGACATGCCCTCCAGTCCCCCCCGCCATTATCATTACAGGTCGCATTAATGCATTACTCATGCGGCCTCCTTAATCAAATCGCGCAGGTCTTTATTTCTTCTTTTTACGGGGCCTGTTTTAGATTTTGATTTTTTCCTGGATGATGACTTTCTTGTCATTGCCTGCCCATTAGAACACTCATACGAAATACGTAACAGCAAGCCAATGGATGCGCTAACCACAATCAAGCTACTACCACCATAACTCATAAGTGGTAAAGTTAACCCCTTTGTAGGTAGCACTCCCATATTCACACCAATATTTATAAATGCCTGTAAGCCCAACCAAATTCCAATTCCATAAGACAGGTATGATGCAAACTGGTTACCACATGACTCAGCTTTTCTTGCTATCATAAAGGCACGAAATACAAGAGCAGTATATAAACCAATAACAACAATCACACCAATAAGCCCTAATTCTTCCGCAAGCACAGCAAATAAAAAATCTGTATACGCTTCTGGCAAATAAAATAATTTCTGTACACTTGATCCCAAACCTGCTCCTGTCCATCCTCCTGAACCAATTGCTATTAACGATTGCGTTAATTGAAACCCGCTATCAAATGGATCTGCCCATGGATTCACAAATGCTGTTAAACGCTGCAAACGATACGGGGATGTGACTACAAGTAATGTAGCCGCAGAACCAAACAAAGTTATTACAGCTAAAAACTGTGTAAATCGGACACCTGCTAAAAATGTCATTCCTAAAACAGTCATAATAATAACAACGGACGCACCAAAATCTGGTTCTAGCAATAAAAACATACACACCAGTCCAATCATAACCATAGGTTTTAGAAATCCCCATAAACTAGAACGAACCTGCTCACCATGTCTTACCAGGTATCCCGCTACATAAATCATTAAAAACAGTTTAACTATTTCTGAAACCTGTAAGTTTAATATTCCAACAGGAATCCACCTGGTTGATCCGTTCACCGTTTTACCAATGCCTGGAATTAAAACTAGAATCACCATAGCAAAAGATAATGCCAATAAAATCATCCCCGTTTTTTCCCAGTACACGAGACGAATTTTAAAAATAATCATCGCAGCCATTAAACCCAACCCTGCCGCTATCAACTGTCGATATAAATAAAAAAAGGGTGTAGATGTTTTGCTATCGGCAATACTAATTGAAGCCGAGGCAACCATTACCAGGCCAATTCCTAACAGGCTGAGCACCAGAAGTATTAATACACCATCCATACCTTCAAGTATCAATGGCTTTTCTACAACAGGTTTATTTAATCCGCCTTTTGCCAAATTTTGCGTTTGCTGAAATAGTTGACCTACATTCATCGCAGATCCTCTATTGCTTGAATAAACATTTCACCACGATGTTCATAGCTATCAAACATATCAAAACTTGCACAGGCAGGAGATAATAAAACCATATCTTCAGGGTGTGACAAGTCTGCTGCAATACTCACTGCTTCCTGCATGTCTTTAGCATAAAAAACGGGCACACACTCCTGCAACATTTGCTCTATTTGTGGTGCATCTTTACCAAGCAAAACAACTGTTCTTACATTTTCACACACCGCTTTTTTAAGCGGGGTAAAATCAGCATCTTTTGCTATACCACCTGCAATAAGTATTAACTTATTTTTAACCTGTAGTCCGGTTATGGCTGCTAATGTTGCACCCACGTTTGTACCTTTAGAATCATTTATCCAGGTAACGTAGTTTTTTTCTGCTACCCATTGAGTTCGATGACGTAAACCTGTGAACTTTTTCAATGCAGCCAGCATATCGGGCATAGAAATATTTGCAGCCTCACCTAAGGCAAGTGCGGCTAATGCATTCGCCAAATTATGCGTACCCGATATCTTTAATGATTCTGCCTCAATTAATTGCTTTCCACCCTTACACAACCAGGTTTTACCCTTAAATTCTCGTAACCCAAAATCACCATGCGCAGGTTCATTTAATGTAAAGCCAGAAACAAAACTATGCCCCGACTCCATTGCCGCCACCTGATTATCATCCCTGTTAATAATTGCCACTTTACACGCCTGATATATCCGTTTCTTTGTTTCAATATAATCTTCAAAATTCTGATATCGATCCATGTGATCAGGGCTAACATTTAATACAGCCGCAGCCACCGGTTTTAAGCTGTGCAAACTTTCCAGTTGAAAACTTGATAACTCAAGGATATATAAGTCTGCATTTGAATTAATTATTTCAAGTGCAGGCACACCTATATTGCCGCCAGCAATTGCATTTATACCTGCCGACTGTGCCATTTCCCCCAATAAACTAATCACGGTACTTTTACCATTAGAGCCTGTTACTGCTATTACCGGTGCATTCACCTGTTGTGCAAATAACTCAATATCACCAACAACATCAATACCCATATCTATGGCATGCTGAATAGCTGGTTCTTTCAACGCAACACCCGGGCTCACAATTATTTGTTGTGCCCCCATAAATACAGCTTCATCAAATTCCCCCAAATAGACACTCACATCTGAGAATTCTTTTTCTAATTCTTTTAATCCAGGCGGCCTATTTCTGCTGTCTACTACTACAATATTTTTTTTCTGTTTATGCAAAAAACGCACCACAGAAAGCCCCGTCACACCTAAGCCGACGACCAAAATATATTCTGAATTTTGACTATCATTCGTGACCATAGCTGTTACCAAAGCGGCTACTGAAATACTCGATAATGTATCTGCAGTTACGCTCATTGACTCCTAAGCCCTATAACCTGAAAATGGGTACATGTCTTACCTAACTTTAAGTGAAGCTAAACCAATTAATACAAGGACAACCGTAATTATCCAGAACCGTACAATGACTCTTGGCTCTGGCCATCCTTTTAATTCAAAATGATGATGCAAAGGTGCCATTCTAAAAATACGCCTACCGGTTAATTTAAACGATGCCACCTGCAAAATAACAGATACTGTTTCCATAACAAAAACACCACCCATAATTAACAACACCAATTCCTGTCTTACCAAAACAGCAACCACACCTAATGCTGCACCTAAAGCTAACGCACCCACATCACCCATAAAAACCTGTGCGGGATAAGTGTTGAACCATAAAAAACCTAAACCTGCACCAACGAGTGCACCACAAAACACGACTAATTCACCAACACCACTTACATATGGAATACCTAAATAATTTGCAAAATTAATATTACCCGTTAAATATGCAAATACACCTAATGCACCGCCAACCATTACGGTAGGCAGAATAGCCAGTCCATCAAGCCCATCTGTCAGGTTCACCGAATTACTAGTGCCGACAATCACCAGATAAGCCAGAACGACAAATCCCATACCTAGTGGTATCATTGCATCTTTCATAAACGGAACAATCAATGTTGTTTCTATTGGTTGTTGAGCTGTTTGATATATATAAATCGCAGCGCCAAGACCAAAAATGGTTTGCCAGAAATATTTTGACTTGGCAGATAAACCTTTACTGTTTCCACCTTTTAGCTTTTTAAAATCATCTACAAAACCTATACCACCAAATAATAAAGTAACGAGTAACGCGACTACTACCTGACGATTTTCAAGATTCATCCATAGCACCGTACTAATTGCTACCGCCACTATAATGAGTGATCCCCCCATTGTTGGCGTCCCTGCTTTTGATAAATGAGCCTGCGGCCCATCATCTCGAATATTTTGACCAATTTTATACATTGTTAATTTACGTATCATTGATGGACCAATAATCAATGAAATACTCAAAGCTGTTAACGTACCTAAGATGGCGCGAAAAGTTAGATAACGAAAAACATTAAATCCACTATGATATTGAGTTAAATAATCAGTAAGCCAGAGCAGCATCAGATCGACCTCTTTATTAATGATTCAACTATTTGCTCCATATGCATAAACCGCGAACCCTTTACTAAAATTCCCAGCTCATCCGACTGGTGTTGTTTTATAAATGAAACCAGTTCATTTTTGTTTTTAAAATTTTTCGCATTTTTTCCAAATGCTTCCACAGCATGACGACTGGCACTACCTATTGCCAGTAAACGAGTAACACCCGTAACTCGAGCTTTCACACCCGCTTCAAAATGCATTTCTCTTTCATCACTACCCAACTCCCCCATATCACCCAGCACAAGCCAGCGCTCACCGGGCAATTCATTTAACACATCTATAGCAACGGACAATGAAGCGGGATTTGCATTATAGGTATCATCAATTACGGTTAAGTTTTCACTTACCCTGTGAAAATCAAGTCGACCCTTTACTGCTGTAAACTCATTTAATGCCTGTGTAATATGTGTATGTTTAATGCCCAGGGCTTCAGCAACTGAAATTGCTGCCAGTGCATTCATTGCATTATGTAAACCATGAACGTGTAAATTTATTTGCAAAACTTCATCGCTTATGCAAACGGTTAAATGCCCACCTGTTTCTGCTTGTTTCCACTCACCGTACACACTGGCTGTTTTATCATGCATTGAAAAATCAATAATCATTTTACCACTAGCCAGTTCAAGCCAGTAAGCTGCAAATTCATCATCTTTATTTATAATGGCAACACCATCTTTCGATAGCCCCTGATATATTTCGCCCTTGGCCTGAGCCACTCCTTTTAATGATCCAAAACCTTCAAGATGCGCCTGAGCTGCATTATTTATTAACGCCACATCAGGTTGTGTAATATTTGTTAAATTTGAAATTTCACCAGGGTGATTCGCGCCCATTTCTATAACCGCAAATGACTCCTGCTGCATTCGCAACAAAGTAAGTGGTAAGCCTATATCATTATTAAAGTTACCCCGAGTTGCCAGAACTTCGCCCTGCTTCTCGGCTATCGCGGATACCATTTCTTTTACAGTGGTTTTCCCATTACTTCCCGTAATTGCCACAACCTTGCCACTAAATGACTGTCTCCAGGCTGCCGCCAGCTCACCTAACGCCTTTCGAGTATTTTCAACTTTAACCACTGGCAAACTGGTTAGCACATCTTTGTGGACAATTGCCGCTATTGCACCCGCTTGCTTTGCCTGTTCAATATAATCATGGCCATCAAAAGAATCGCCTTGCAAAGCGATATACAATTCACCTTCTTGTAAACTACGTGTATCTGTTGAAACAGAAGAAAAATTAACATTTTTTCCTGACATGACTCCATTCAAAATTTTTCTCGCCTGGGAAAGTGCCATCATTGATAGACTCCCAGGGATAACAATGCGATTTCTTTATCACTAAAGTCTATTTTTTCGTTACCAATAATCTGATATTGCTCATGACCTTTTCCCGCAATCAGAACAAGATCATTTACTGTTGCCATACTAATAGCTTGTTGTATAGCTTTCTTTCTATCCATCTCAACAATCAGTTTTAGTTCATTAGTGATACCCTGTTTTATATCATCGACAATTTTTTCAGGACTTTCAGTACGTGGATTATCATTCGTTATAATAACCAGATCTGATAACTTTTCTGCAGCCTGTGCCATAAGCGGACGCTTACCCGTATCCCTGTCACCACCGCAACCAAAGACACAAATCACTTTTCCATTTATATGCTTACGCACATTCATTAACGCCTGTGATAAAGCCTCCGGTGTATGCGCATAATCAATTACAACTGCAGCCTGGTTTTCTTTTACTATTAATTCCATTCGCCCAGGAACAGTGTACAGTTTCTCAATATATTTAACAGCGTGATTGAAATTAATACCGCTCTCTAACAACACACAAAAACAGGCCAGCACATTATAAATATTAAACTCACCAATCAACTGAATTTTAACTTCTGAAGCACCCTGCGAACTATTTAACATAAAACGAATTCCATTCGCCTGATTCACAATATTTTCAGCATATGCATATGCATTACTTTGTTTTACTTTGCTTTCATTTAAACCATATAACCAAATGATTCTATTATTTTTGTTTTCTACAAATAACTCTGCTCCAAAATCATCATCTATATTTAACACTAATGACTTATCACTGTTCTCGGTAAACAGTTTTTTCTTAGCCTGTTTATACGATTCCATATCATCATGATAATCAAGATGATCTCTTGATAAATTCGTTAAAACCGCCACATCAAAATCAACACATGACGTTCTTTTTTGATCTAGCCCATGGGATGAGACTTCCATTGCCACATGTCCGACACCCTGCTGACATAAGTCTGCCAGCATTTCATGCAAACTAATCACATCGGGCGTGGTATGACTTGCCTCTTTAAGGTCACCTATTACACCATTCCCCAAGGTTCCTATAACGGCAGCTGAACCATATGCCTGATTCATTGCCTGGGCAATAAAGTGGCTCACAGATGTTTTCCCATCGGTTCCTGTAACACCGCACATAAACATCTTTTCAGAAGGCTCAGCGTAAAAAACATTAGCCAGCCTGCCTAATTTATTTTGTAAATCATGCACGGGCACACATATTGCCCTCGACATTAGCTTCGATAAAATTTGCTGACAATACTGGTCAAATTTTGAATCACATAATACGGCTACCGCACCTAAACTTACCGCAGCTTCTGCATAGACTAAACCATGATCAACCTGACCTTCTAGTGCAATAAATACGTAACCTTGCTCAACCTTACGACTATCAAGCGCCAACCCCTTGACTTCAATTTCTGGTAGATATTCACAGTCTGACAAGCCGTTAAGCAATTGTTTTAGTGAGACAATAGTTTGATGATTGTTTATCGCAGCCATCATACGCGCTCACCTATGATGCCTACCAACTTCCTCTGCGCATACTCCAAATCATCTGGCGGAATATCCAATAAACGTAAGGCACCCGAAATAACCCTTGAAAAAACGGGTGCTGCGACCTGTCCACCAAAATATTTTCCATTTCGCGGCTCATTTAACATCACAATCATAACGACTCTAGGCTCAGATGCGGGAGCCATACCGGCAAACACCGATAGGTAACGATCCTCTGCATAACCACCGGAAATAAATTTATGCACTGTCCCTGTTTTCCCTGCCACACGATAATTTGCAATCGATGCTTTATTCGCAGTACCTTCAGGACTTACGACTTTTTCCATCATACGGCGAATTTTTTTTGCCGTTTCAACTGTCATTACACGCTCACCCTCAACCGATTCCTCTTTGCGCAAGAATGAAACCGGCACAATCACACCATCAGCTGCAATTGCAGAATATGCTCGCGCCAACTGCAAGGGCGTTACCGATAAACTGTAACCAAATGACATGGTTGCTCGTTCAAATTCACTTAAATGCTCTGTACGCAAATTGCCATTACGTTCACCGGGAAAACCACTACCACTGTTAGCCCCAAAACCCAGCTTCATATACATATCTAGTTGCTGCTCCTGATCAAGTGAAAGCGCAACTTTACTCACACCCACATTACTTGACTTTAAAATTATCTCACCTAGATTAATCTTTCCATAATTGCGCATATCCTTTATCGTACTTCCCTGCACTTTATAATACCCCGGTGCTGTGCGTACATTATCCAACGGATGCCAGCGCCCGGTTTCAAGAGCAGCGGCTATTGTAAAAGGTTTCATTGTAGAACCCGGCTCAAACACATCAGTCACAGAGCGATTTCTATAAACTCCTGGCTTTAGCTGACTTCTATCATTTGCATTAAAAGATGGCTGATTCACCATTGCTAAAACTTCACCCGTATGAACGTCTAAAACCACCGCAGATCCTGCAATGGCTTTATGTTCCTTTACCGCTGATTTTAATGATTGATAGGCCAGGTATTGTATTCGCCGGTCAATGCTTAGCTGGACAGATTTTCCCGGTTCCGCAGTCCTGATTCTTTCAATATCATCTACTACCTGTCCAAGCCGATCACGTATGACTCTTTTCAAACCCGGCTCTCCACTTAGCCAGTCATCATAAGCCAGCTCTAGCCCCTCCTGCCCCTTATCATCTACATCGGTAAAACCGATCACATGAGACGTCACCTCACCCGCTGGGTAATATCGTTTATATTCACGTTGCAAATAAACACCTGGCACGCCTAACGCTTTTACTTTTTCCCCCATAGCTGGCGACACTTGACGAAGAATATAAACAAACTCTCGAGTCGAGTTTTTAATTAATTTATTTCGTAAATGTTGCGAATTAATCTTTAGTGTTTTAGCTATTTCAACAACACGATGCAAATCATTTTTAATTTCTTTAGGATTAGCCCAAACTGAATCAACGGGTGTACTTATCGCCAACGGCTCTCCATTTCTGTCATATATATCGCCACGATGCGCAGATATCGGAACAACTCGTAAATGCCTGGCATCTCCCTGCTGCTTAAAGAAAGGCTGGTTAATTACCTGCATATCAAGAGCGCGCCAGAACAGGCCCAAAATAGCCAGTGCAAACACCGACAACACAACAATGCGTCTAAATTGATAATGAGGTTTATAGTTTTTATTTTTCATTGTTTTATATATAAAATTTCATTTGCCTTTGGCAATGTCATTTGTAATTTTTTACGTGCTATTTTTTCTATTCGTCCATGTGAAGACCATGCACTTTGCTCAAGCTGCAGCTGTCCCCACTCAATATTTAATTCATCAATCTGGTTATGTAATCCCTGCAAACTGACAAAAACCTTTCTTGATTGATGCTTGCTATAAATAACACCTATTGCAGAGCACATAACCGCCACGACCAAAATTGCGATTAATATCCATATCAACTTCACATCACTCTCTCTATTACACGTAATACCGAACTACGTGACCTGGGGTTTTCCTGAACTTCCTGCCTACCCGGTTTAATAGCTTTTCCAATCAACTTATACGGCTGCCGCATGTCTTTTGCTAAAACCGGGATGTCTTTAGGAATTTGTGGACCCCGAGACATTTCTCTAAAAAACCTTTTTACCATTCTGTCTTCTAACGAATGAAAGCTAATTACCGCAAGACGCCCACCAATCTTTAAAACTTTCAGACCCGCACGCAATGCTTGCTCCAACACTTCAAGCTCGCGATTTATATAAATTCTGATTGCCTGAAAACTCTTGGTAGCTGGGTGCTTATTTTTATTTTTAACTGGAATAGCAGCTTCAATTATATTTGCTAGCTGAACTGTATCGTCTATAGTTGTTTCTTTTCTCGTCTCTACAATGGCATTTGCAATGCGACGTGCAAATTTTTCTTCTCCAAAATGCATCAGCACAGTAGTAAGATCATATTCCTCCACTGTTGCTAACCATTCTGCTGCTGATTGACCCACATGCGGATTCATGCGCATATCTAACGGCCCCGGCTTTATAAAACTAAATCCTCTGCTTGCATCATCTAGCTGCGGCGACGAAACACCTATATCAAGTAAAACCCCGTCAACCTGCTGCATCATTCCTCGATTCGAAACTACCTCCTCCATGCTTTCGAAATTTTGTTGAACAATTTCAAATCGTGGATCTTCACCAAACTTAAGCTTTGCTACTTCTACTGCCCGCGGATCCTGATCCATCGCGAGCACTTTTCCTCTCTCTCCTAATTTCTTAAGTATTTCCGCGGTATGGCCACCTCGACCAAAAGTACCATCGAGATAAAAGCCTTCCTGTTTAATAGCCAGCGCCTCAACCGCCTCATTTAGTAGAACCGGTCGGTGCTGGTCATGTTGCGAATCCATTAGAGCGACAAACTTTCCAGAGCACTTGGTAATTCACCTTCTTCACTATCAGCTTCATCCAGCCACACCTGCTGGTTTTCAGTCCAAAGCTGCTCATCCCAAATCTCAAATTTCTTACCCTGACCAATCAATACACACTTTTTATCCAGCCCCGCATAATCACGCAACATGGTTGGCAAGAGAATTCTCCCCTGACTATCAAGCTCAGCTTCTGTAGCATGACCAATTAACAAACGCTGCAACAAACGGGATTGCTTATTCAAACTTGGCAAGCCAGCAAGCTGTGCCTCAATAACTTCCCATTCATGTTGGGGATACACCAACAAACAACGATCACGATCAACTGTCACAATTAATCGTCCGCCACAGGACTCCATGAGCCTGTCACGGTAACGCGAGGGAATAGCCATTCGGCCCTTTGCATCCAACGTTAAATTGTTAATGCCACGAAAAATCATTATTGCTTTATTAATTCGCCAATTTTATTTAAGCCAGCTCATCTGATATTCAGATGACTCGATGCTAGAAAATGCATTTTTACCCACATTGACCCACATTTCCCCACATAACCGAACTATAGGTACCACTACCCACCACTGTCAAGCAAAAACATAGGATAAATAAGGAATTTTTCCCTTATATGACAACAACTTAGAGCTATTTCACAGAATTCACAAAAGGACAAACGGAATAAAAAAAGACAACTCAATGAGTTATGAGACCTACTTAAGAAATCACTTTAACTTTGACTGGTATTTAAAGAATTTTGGATATTTTTTGCATTTACCCGAGAACCGGGTAGTAGTCTGATTTTAATGCTGTTCGCTAGATAAATAGCCAGTAACATCAATTGAAAACCCAATATACTGGCGACTGTAAACTAAAAAAGACATTTTGTACAAGGCTGTTTTTAATAATCAATAAATCACCTGTCACAAAAAACGGCTTTCACAACAGTATTACAAGCATTAAGTTTTGTTTATTTTTATCTCTTACAGAGCCCTTAACAAATCGGTTCAGGCATATTTCTATACCTTTACAAGGCCCCATAAACCTAAATAGCACATCACTGTCACGTTAAACCACTAGAGGCATGAGTTGGGGGGGAAGGCTCGATCAGAGTGAAACGTTCGTTAATCACATAACAATACGCTTTAAACATAAACTAATTTCTTTTAACGGGACAGCCGTGATAACACATCGTAAAAACTAAACGACGAGCGTAGCCAGGAAAAAATAAAGAGAAGTTGGCCTGTAAGCCGGGTTCTGTACAACCTAAGTTGTGACAATCATTCATCTAGGACGCACATCACTATACGCCTCAAGCAACCTACCCAGAAGCAGCGCGGGCCACGCCTCAGCTTCTCTATTTGGTCTTGCTCCAGGTGGGGTTTACCTTGCCGCAACTGTTACCAGTTTACGCGGTGCGCTCTTACCGCACCATTTCACCCTTACCCCAGCCCACTAAAATAGTAGACGGAGGCGGTATCTTTCTGCTGCACTAGCCGTGGGCATTACACCCCCCAGGCGTTACCTGGCACCCTGCCCTTTGGAGCCCGGACTTTCCTCTCTATGAAAAACCATACAGCGATTGTCCAGCCAACTTCGGCAGTGACTATAGCATAAATTAAGGCATTACTAATGAATAATAAATGACTACTTGCACCCAGAAGCAGCTATTACCGCAACTTTCGCATTCGCTTACCCAATGCCGTATTAATTGGATTATTTCTGGAGAGAAACGGCAAAGGCTTACGTTTGCGAACGCCAAGTTTAATTTTTAGCTGATGCAAGCCCGCGTGCTCATTCGAAAAACGCAAACCTGTTTTAATTACATCCAGTGCACAATTACGGTTACCCAAAAACATTTCAGCCCTTGCCAGATTCATACAAATATCACCATCAAATGGATAAGATTTAACAGCCTGACGACAAAAATTTATAGCTTCGTACTCGCCATTTAGTAAACATGAAAAACCATAGTAAGAATAATACTTTGAAAATAGACTATGACCCTCTGAAACAGACTCACATGCACGTTGAAAACACACAGCTGCATCATTAACGAGACATTGCTCTAATAATTCAGCACCTTTTATAAAATCATCACAACACTGGCTTAAATCCAGATACACCGCTTTAATATATGACACAATAACCTCCCTGCTCTTGTTAAATTCAAAGCCCCTCTTACAAATCATCCGCCAACAACACTAGAGCCAGTCAACACATAATGCAAGCTCCTCCATTTCTTTTATTGCTCAAAACAGCATAAATTATTTACCTGCAGAAAATTTAATATAAGAGTTCTTTATTAAATCATTTACCCCTTAAATTTGTATCGGCCATATCAGAAATTAATTTTTATCAAAAAAAAAGCCACAGATGAAACATCTGCGGCCAACCACGCTAATACTTATTACTTTCCACGGGTACATTTTATACCCATGCTCAAACCAGTTTAAGTTACTATTGAATGCCTCATTAATTTACCCAGAGCATGATTCAAAGGATGTGTACGGGGCAAAAAGGGCAATGGGCTACGCTGTCTAATTCCCAGTTGCTCACGCATCTGACGCAGACCAGGGTGACGATTATCTATTTGGAGACCTTTTTTCAGTGCTATAATCGCAGCCTTACGATTTTCATAAAACCACTCAGCTCGAGCAAGATTCAAATAAACATCACCATCGTGCAGTTCACTTCTTGATGCATGCCGACACATATCTAACCCAGTTGCATCACCGGACAAAACACGCGCCAGACCACAATATGAGGCATATTTATTGTGGTAAACATCAGCTCGATCAACTGACTCATAAGCCTGTTGAAAACGGTTAACAGCCTTAGGCATTGCACGATCTTTGAGGTATGAAACACCCTCAACAAATTCATCACAACATGCACTGAAATCTTCATATACTGCTTTTAGTGGTGCCATCTCGAACCCTATATCTAAATAATTAATATACGTACCCGACTGGATAATATATAGCTCAAATTCGCGTCAAATTCACTTTTGTCATTTAGATGTATAAATCAACATACTGAACTTTAATTTTGTCTTACGCCTGAATAAAACCCTTTCAGAAAATTATTGCATACCCTGTACCCATTTGAATATTTTCTTAATAAACAACAATTTATAAAAACAAATCAGTTCTATAATAGATAAAAACAACAATATATGTAAACTTATCCGACAAAATCACTTAAATTACGCTGACTGCTCGTATTATACACTTAAATATCAACTAGTTATACATAAATAACAATGTAAATATTTTCGACCCACCTGTCATGACAAGTACATTTATTCTGTTTTAGTATGACATTCAGTTACTTACCTGACAATTCAAGCGCCAGTTTATATATCTGATTTTTCTTCACACCGGTGATCTTTGCCGCAATCTGGCTTGCCTGCTTAACTGAAAGTTCTTCTAACAGTATTTTCAGCAGCTGTTCCAAATCAGCAAACTGCGGATTCATTTGCTCCTTCACCCCTTCCAGCACAAGAACAAACTCTCCTTTTTGTTGATTAGCGTCCGCCTGCAACCAATCAAGTAAATCACCTATAGTTGTACTATAGACTGTTTCAAAGAGTTTGCTTATTTCTCTAGCCAAAACCACTCGACGTTTTTCACCAAATACCAGTAACATATCTTTTACCGATGCCACAATGCGATGGCTAGACTCATAAAATACCAGGGTAGCGACCTGGTACTCAAATTCTCGGTAGAAGTTCTGCCGCGCTCCCTGCTTATGGGGTGCAAAGCCCGCGAACATAAAACGATCGGTTGCCAGACCCGACACGGAGAGAGCCGCTATGGCAGCACATGCTCCTGGAACAGGACTGACTTTTATCGAAGAGGCATGCGCCGCCTTTACCAGATGGTAACCCGGGTCACTTAATAATGGCGTACCCGCATCTGATATTATGGCAATATTATCTCCCTCCAGTAAACGCTGAATAAGCTTTGGGGTAGCCTGCTCTTCATTATGATCATGATATGCCTGCATTGGCGTACCTATACCATAATGTTGCAACAAGCCTTTACTGTGCCGGGTATCTTCCGCAGCGACTAAATCGACCTGCTTTAACACGGAAATTGCTCGCTCGCCCATATCAGCACGATTGCCTATTGGGGTGGCGATCACATAAAGTATGCCTTGATTCATTGACAGTTGGGACTCCAAAACAGATACTCTCGTTTGCCATAATAACATCAGCTGACACACATTAGATAATGACATTATTTCTACGCACTACCGCACTCTTACTCATCGGCCTCAGTTTTTACGGATGCGCCCCAAAAGACCGTATCATCAGTGGTACCCCCACAACTCAAGCCGATTCTGAAATCACGGATGACAATGATATGCAGGCACCTTCAGAATCTGCAGATCAGTACATGGAACTCGCCGCATTATCAACAGGTGAAGAGCGAAATAGACATTTACTAAAAGCTGCGCAGGTTCTAATTCAACAAAAGCAGTTCGACCTGGCAGAAAAACAAATCTCCATTATGAATCATGAGCTGATAAGCAGTGAAGATTCAGTAGAAATAGACCTGCTCGTAGCAGAAATAGAGCTGAATCGTGGCAATGCGCGAGAAGCACTTAAGCAATTAAACATTGCCCGTATTTTACCCACAGAACAACAAATTCGATTAATGCGATTACGTGCACGGGCCTTTCTTGATGCGAGCTACCCACTAGAATCAGCCAAAACCCGTGCTCAAATGGATAAACTATTAACTGATTCGTTTGATCAGGAGTTAAACCATCAGGCAATCTGGGAAGCGCTTTCATTACTGCCAACTACCAGCCTGCAACAAATCAGCAACGCCCCCCTTAACGCTGATTTTCTAGGCTGGGTAGAATTAGCTAAAATTGCCAAACGTGGCCAGGTTGACTGGCAATATCTACAGGATGGCATATCGCTATGGCGCCAGGAATACCCAGATCATCCAGCAGCAAAAGTTTTTATAAATGAACTTGGTAGCAAACAAATTGAACTCATTGATCAACCAAAGCACATTGCAATACTGCTACCCCTGAACGGTAAATACGCTCAGGTAGCCGGGGCCATTCGAGATGGCCTTATGTCATCCTATTACTTGCATCCGGATAAAAAGTTTCAACCAAAAATAAGCTTTATTGATACCAGTGATAACCAGGCGGCCATCTGGAACCACTATAAAATAGCAGCGGATCGTGGTGCTGATTTTATCATCGGCCCCTTTATTAAATCTGCTGTTGACATTCTCACCCGCGCACCCCAAATTGATATACCCACACTCACCCTGAACTATGCGAGCACACAAACTGAAACCAGCCAGAACCTGTTTCAGTTTGGTTTATTACCTGAAGATGAAGCTCGCCAGTCAGCAGAACTCGCCTTTCGCCAGGCACATACCCACGCAGCCGTACTCGTACCAGAGGGTGCCTGGGGAGAGCGATTACGCAATGCATTTCAACTACGTTTTGAAGAGTTAGGTGGTACCGTAGTCAGCGCTCAAACTTATACACCCAACAAAAATGACTTTAAACAGCCGATACAGAGCATGTTAAATATCAACCAAAGTTATAGTCGCTACCGCGGCATTCAGAATATCATGCACACTAAAATGAAGTTCACACCCTACCGTCGTCAGGATGTAGATATGATTTTTATGGCCGCCACGCCAAAAGATGCTCGCCAACTTAAACCACAGTTTAAATTTCATTATGCGGGAGAAATCCCCGTGTATGCTACATCACATGCTTTTACCGGACAAATTAACAAACAGGCTGACCGTGACATTGATGACCTGAACTTTCTAGATATGCCCTGGATACTCAATACACCCACAAAATCCAAGCAATCACTGATTAATTTATGGCCTGAGCAACAACGCTACAGCCGATTCTTTGCACTTGGTGTTGACGCCTATAATTTAATACCTTTTCTTGGAAGACTTCAGGACAAAAGTTATGAGCGCTTTTCAGGACAAACAGGCAACCTTTATCTGGACCCGTTTAACCGTATACACAGGGAGTTATTATCTGCCCAATTTAAACGTGGCATCCCAAAATTAATTGATATTAGCTCTCTTCCGGTAAATTTAACATTTGATGAAACTCAAGCCACTCAGCAACAAGTCCACTAAAGGTAAGGCTTGTGAAAAACTTGCCTGCGACTATTTAAAGAAAAATGGTTTAAGATTAATTGAGAAAAACTTTCATAGTCGTCACGGAGAAATAGATCTCATTATGCACCATCAGGACACTCTGGTATTCGTAGAAGTTCGTTACCGAAAAAGCAAGGACTTTGGCGGAGCAAAAGCCAGTGTAACACCCACTAAACAAAATAAAATAAGAAAAACAGCGCTCTACTATATGCAAAAAAAAGGTCGTGAATTTAACGCCCGAATTGATGTTATTGCAATGAGCGGAGAATTAAAAGCCCCGGATATTGAATGGATAAAAAATGCATTTTAGCTTCCTTAACCCGTAATAAGTCACCTGAATATAAAATATGAACCTTATAGACATTATAGAAAAAAACTTCTCTGAAAACCTTGCCACCAAACAGCGCACATTGGAAAAATCTAAAAACTCCATTGCCTTAGCCGCGCAGCTTATGACCAACAGTTTATTATCTGGCGGCAAAATTTTGTCCTGTGGCAATGGAGGCTCGGCCGGGGAAGCACAATTATTTTCATCAAAAATGCTAAACCGCTTTCAAATGGAACGACCCGGCCTTCCTGCAATTGCACTTTCCACTGACACATCAGTTCTTACCTCTATTGCTAATGACTATAGTTATGATCAAATTTTTTCAAGGCAAGTTGCCGCATTAGGACAGGAAACAGATATATTATTAATCATCACCACCAGCGGTAACTCGGGCAACATTGTCACTGCTGTAGACACAGCACATGAACGCAACATAAAAGTAATTGCGTTAACCGGGTCAACCGGTGGTGAGGTTAGCGCACGACTACAACAAGATGATATTGAAATTCATGTTGATTCAGACTCGCCCATTCGCATTCAGGAAACCCATCTACTAATAATTCACTGCCTTGGCGATCTAGTTGATTCTCAATTAATGGGCACATAGTTATATAATGAATAATTCTTTTTTAAACCAGTTAAGAAAAATAGTCTCTTCTGAAAATATTTTAGCAAACCCCGCCGAGTGTTTAACCTATGGCTATGACAATAGTCGACGTTATGCTCAACCTTTAGCCGTTCTTTTTCCTGACAATGAACAACAAGTTCAAAAAATAATTATCATCTGTAACCAGCATAACACACCCATTATTGCCCGTGGCCGCGGCACTGGCACCACAGGTGCCACCGTTCCCATAAACGGCGGCATTATTATATCTTTCGAGCGTATGAATAAAATAATTCACATGGATGCGGAGAATCGCAGTATAGATGTTCAACCAGGGGTTACAAATTTAGACGTTCAACAACGTGCTGCCGAACATGGTTTATTCTGGGCACCTGACCCCACCAGCACCGCCTTCTGCTCAGTAGGTGGAAATCTTGCTTACAATTCCGCAGGCCCCCGCGCGGTTAAATATGGCACCTGTCGAGAGAACACGCTTGGTTTACGTGCCGTTACCGGTAATGGTGAAATAATTCAATGTGGTACCCACACCACCAAAGGTGTTGTAGGGTATGACCTGACTCGATTAATCATTGGCTCAGAGGGCAACCTGGCGCTCATTACTGAAGCCACTCTAAAACTATTACCTTTACCATCAGCAAAGCACACATTAAAAGCAAGCTATAACAGTGTTGATGCCGCTGCACGAGCAGTATCAAAAATCATGGCACAGGCCATTATCCCCTGCGCATTGGAGTTTATGGATAAAAACGCACTTGATATGGTGCGAGATTACTCAACAGCACAACTACCCACAAATGCAGCTGCAATGCTTATGATTGAAATTGATGGCCACACAGATACCATTCAACAAGATTCAAACATTGTAACCTCCGCCTGCAAAGTAGATGGCTATATTGAAACAGAACTCGCCAAAACAAAAGATGAAGCTAATGCGCTTTGGCAAACTCGAAAAGCGCTCTCCCCATCTTTAAGAAAAATCGCCCCGAAAAAAATAAATGAAGACGTTGTAGTACCTGTATCTAATATTCCTGCATTAATTAATGGCCTGGATGATTTAAGTAAAACCCATAAAATAAAAATAGTTAATTTTGGCCATGCTGGAAATGGAAATATTCACGTTAACTTGCTTGTAAATCCAGATGATGAAATTGAAATGCAAGCCGCAGATAAATGCCTTAATGATGTTTTCGATCTGGTTTTAAATTTAAATGGAAGTTTATCCGGTGAACACGGCGTAGGCCTTGAAAAGCGCAATTTTATTTCTAAAGAACTAGGTAAAACTGAGATTAAATTAATGCATCAAATAAAACACCTGTTTGATAAAAATAATATATTGAACCCAGGGAAAACTTTACCTGATTTATGAGGCATAGAAAGACAGAAAATAGCCAATAGCTGTCTTTAACAGTTTAATTTGCTGGTGAAAATATGCACTGTTATGGTCCATCTCCACCAGGCATTCAATAATTAAAATTCATACTGCACACCAGCCTGCAAAGTTAAATCTGTTTCCAGCTGTGGTCCATCCAGCTTTTGATATACAGGCAGACCCACTTCAAGACCAATTAAAGCGGCCTGCGAAAGCTGATAATTATAACCTAACAATGTATCTGCTCGAGTACCTGCACGTAAATTGGCATCTGCAGTGGGCACTATCATCGGATTAAGATCCGCATCCGCACCACTGATATTATCCCAGTCTAATATTTTAAGCCTGATTGAAAGAGTACTTTTATCACTTACCCCAAAACTATACCAGCTATTAAGTGCCAGACTGTTACCTAACTTATAATCCCGCTCATTATCATTAAACCTGACAATTATATCAGCCTTATTTCCCCAGCTATTTTTCCTGAACATTTTTATGTGCGAAGTCCCCAGTGTAAATTCATAACTACCCGAACCTAACTGCATGGGATAAGGCAACTGAACTGCTGCGCCATTACTCATGGGCGTCACATCTTTTTCATCTATTGAGCCTGTTGGCACATTTATACCGACACTGGTAACCCAGTTTTTAGCACTTTGCAATAAGACTGAAAGCTTTAAATCACCAATACCAGAGGCATCTGTTGTGAATTCATTACCATTCATATTCATCATTAAATCCATTGAATTACTCAGCACTGACAACATTGCCATCAAGGTCAATTTTTCTGAATAACCGTACATCACACCTAACATATGCATGTTCATATCCATTTTTATTGGGCTAACCATATATCTGGCCAAGGGTGTTGACACGCTACCTGTCCCATCCCGGCTACCCTCCATTTGCATCTGCATATAAGAGTAACTCAACATCCATTCCCCTTCTGGATGAATATGATGTCCCATAATGCCGATAGGTGCATCGGGTGAAGCATGGTGATCATGCGCGGCCAGTGAAATATCGGATATGACAGAAAAGCCCAACACAGCCCCAAAGAAAAATCGTTTACATTTATTTTTTATAATTTTTTTAGCCTGCATTTAATAGTTACACCCTTCTTATAAACATCATTTAAATGCAGTGTAATACGCTATACATTAAAAAATAATGCGACAGAATGTCACAGGCAGGCAAATATCAGACAACCTGCTTTTTTATATATAAATTTTTGTTATCTCACAACCTCCCATAATATAGACTATTACCTTAGAATAAAGACCTTATAAATTCAGCATAGTATTCAGGTGCATTTAATTACATCATGTTTAAAATTTCGCATTTTTTTGAGCAACAAAACAGCCAGGCACACAATCTTTATCGGTTATTTATGTTGCGTAATTTATTAATTACAGTTGCTTTCTTGCTGGTTATTTATGCTTCATTCAACAATATAGGCTTACCTGTTTTCTCTATTAGCTTCATTCTTAGCATTCTACTGGTAATTAATGTAATTACTGGCTGGCACTTATATAGTAAAAAAACAGTGACAGACAACACCCTGATATGGCAACTTATCATTGATGTTGCCGCCTTTACCGGTGTTCTTTATTTCACCGGTGGAGCCAGCAATCCATTCGGCTGGTTTTATCTTGTGCCTATTTTTATTGCCGCTACCCTGTTACCTGGACGTGCTATATGGCTAATTACAGCTCTCAGCATGATCGGCTATACCACGCTGATGTTTTTTTATGAACCCATTGCAGGTGCTTCATCACATAGCATGCACATGCAACACAACTCTGGTTTTCAACAACACATTATTGGTATGTGGCTGGGCTATATAGTTACCGCACTGCTTGTAGCTTATGTTGTGGCTCGTATGGCAAACAGCTTACGAGAACAGGATCAGCACCTGGCTCTGGCCCGTGAAAACGCCTTACGGGATGAAAGACTAGTCGCATTGGGCACGTTAGCTGCGGGAACAGCTCATGAGCTAGGAACGCCTCTGTCGACCATTGCCGTGCTGGTAAATGAAATGCAGGCTATTAGTGAATCTAAACAATCCACAGAATATCTCGCTATCATTCGTGAGCAGGTAGATCGCTGTAAATCTGCTTTGACTACGCTTTCCCATTCAGCCGGAGAGGAGCTGATGATGGGGGGAAAAATGTTGCCTGTTAATGAGTATATTTCTAATATTATTAAACAATGGCAACAACAAAGACCCGAAACTAAACTCGAATTAAAAAGTGATTTAAATAAACTCGATGTACACATACTTGCAGAACAAACCATGAGCCAGGCGCTTATTAATATTCTCAACAATGCGGCCGATGCATCGCCTGGTAAAATCATTCTTAGGGTTACCCAAACAGGAAATGAAATCGCAATAAGTGTTATAGATAGTGGCGATGGCTTAGACTCAATGATACAAACTCACGCGGGCAAACAGGTTTATTCCAGTAAAGAGCAGGGCTTAGGTTTAGGATTATTTTTGGCCCATGCATCAATAGAGAGACTCGGTGGAAAAATTTTTCTGGCCAACCATGATCAGGGCGGTGCTATTGTTAAAGTCATACTTCCGCTGACACAACAGAACCTGGAAATTAATAATGATCAGCAATAATCACAATTCATCTATAGATATTCTCCTTGTCGATGATAATGAAACGTTTTGCATGGTGTTAAACAATGCAATAAAGCGTCGGGGTTACACTGTTAAATCGGCGACAAACTCAACAGAGGCATTAACAATTGCACAAGCCCACCAACCCGCCTATGCAATTGTAGATTTACGCATTGGCGATGAATCTGGTTTAAACCTGGTTGAAAAATTAGTTCAATCCAACCCTGAAATACGTATCGTCATGCTAACGGGTTACGCTAGTATTGCCACCGCTGTTCAGGCCATTAAACTCGGTGCAAAACATTATTTAACAAAACCAGCTGATGCAGATGAAATTATTGCCAGCTTTGATAATGATGGAGATAAGCAAACGGTTGCACCGGCAGAGCAACCCCTGTCACCAAAACGACTGGAATGGGAACACCTGCAAAAAGTATTAATGGATAATGACGGAAATATTTCCGCAACGGCTCGAGCACTGGGAATGCACCGGCGAACGTTGCAACGTAAGTTACAGAAACGACCGGTTAAAAAATAAAAATCTTTTCATTGACTCTCGTTCCTGCACCTTGCTTAGGAACATATCCATCGGGGAAAGACCGCTGCTTTTTAGCGCTCTGCCCCCTATTGAGGCCACCAAGAGCTGAGCGGAGTCGTTCATCACTCTGCCAATCAGATCGGAATTACCACATGGGACAGGGCGCTAAAAAGCAGCGGACTGTCCCTGATGGAGATACACCATAACAGGGCAATATGACATTGAATCAGATTTAATTATTTAACAACCCGTAACGAAGGTTTGGGTTTATCATCATCTGGACGGGGGCTGTCCGGTGGAGGAGCTGATCCGGGCTCTTCATTAAACATCATGCCCTGACCATTTTCTCTGGCATAAATTGCCAATACAGCATCTGTTGGCACTAACAGTTCAACCGATTTACCACTAAAGCGAGCACTAAAACTAATAACATCATCACCCAGAATTAAACACTGCACCGCCATTGGCGCTATATTCAGGACAATTTTATTGTCCTGAATATGCTGTTCAGGAACTCTCACCCCATCCACTAGCGTATCAACCAGAATATAGGGTGTGACTCCATTATCTACAATCCATTGATATAGTGATCTTATTAAATAAGGACGACTAGATGTCATCTTCTCCATCATTATTTACTCTAAAAATATTTTTAAAGACGCATTTCTCTTTCAGTTTCTGAAAGACTTAACTGAAAGGCTTCACGATCAAATATACGTTGAGCATAATCTGATATCGCATTTGCCTCTTCCGGCAATTCAATACCCAGCACAGGTAAGCGCCAAAGCAACGGTGCTATCGTTGCATCAACCAAACTATAGTCTTCGCTAAGGAAAAATGGCAGCACTTTAAATAATTCATTAGATGAAATAATGCTTTCACGCAACATCTTACGTGACTTAGCGGCGGTTTTTTCACCTTTGGTTAATATATCATTCATCAATGGAAACCAGTCTTTCTCAACACGATGCAAAGCCAGACGAGTTTTAGCACGGGACACAGGGTCCACCGGCATTAATGGAGGATGCGGGAAACGTTCATCTAAATATTCAACTATTACCCGCGAATCATAAAGCACCAGATCACGATCAATTAGTGTTGGCACCGTATTGTACGGATTAAGTTCAGACAGGTCTTCCGGGGGATTACTAACATCAACATCGATTGCTTCAAATGTAATATCTTTTTCAGCCAGTACAATACGTGCCAGATGGCAGTAGGGGCAGGAAGGCGATGTAAATAGATTCATCACTGATCTACGGTTGGCGAGAGTGTTAGACGCCATAATTTTTAAACCTCGACATAAAAGTCATAAGTCAAAAGCCAGAAATCGCAAGTCAAAGTAAAAAGCAAAGCAGCTATGCTGCCCCACTTTTGACTTATGACTTACGACTTATGACTTACGACGTTTTTTAATGTACGTCTTTCCAGTACTCTTTCTTCATCATGTAAGCAAAAATTGCGAAGACAAACAGGAATATAAGAACATAAACACCCATGCTCCTACGCTCCAGCTGAACAGGCTCACCCATGTAGACCATAAAGTTAACCAGATCGCCAACATACGCATCATACTCTTCTACAGACATGGTACCCGCTTGTACCATTTCCATTTTTTCAAATAGGTGCTTTTCGTTGCCATCAGTTCCTTTTTCTGTTTTGAAAACAGCTTTTTGCAAACCCTGTTTCTCCCACAGTACATGAGGCATACCCACATCAGCGAATACCAGGTTATTCATACCAGTAGGGCGCGAATCATCCAGGTAGAAAGTACGCAGGTAGGTATATAACCAGTCTCCACCTCTAGCACGGGCAATTACCGTTAAACCGGGAATTTTTGTGCCAAAGGCAGTGCTGGCATATTCATTATCCATCGCAATTTTCATTAACTCACCCACTTTGGTTTTTTCACCATCAGCACCACGTGTGTTAATTAATTTTTCTGCAACTTCGATATCAGTCCAGCCAAGATCACGACCAATGCGGTTATAACGCATATAGTCAGCAGCATGGCAGCTTAAGCAATTATCTGCAAAAGCCTGTGCACCACGCTTTAATGACTCAGTGTCATTTAGATCGCCAGGTGCCTTATCTAAAGGAAAGCCACCACCAGCAGCCATAACCAGCCCAGAAAAACCCAGCACTATTGGAAGCAGGATTACGCTTAATAAATTTCTCATTTCGTGATCCTCTCTGGTACAGGTTTGGTGTTTTCATTCTTCGATGTAAAGTACAGGGCGATAAAGAAACCAAAATAAATCGCACTAAAGATCTGCGCCAACATAGTAAGAACAGGTGTTGCGGGCTGCATACCCAACCAACCTAGTGCCACAAATGAAATAACAAATGCAACCAGCAGAACTTTAAAGCTCATGCCACGATAGCGAATTGATTTAACTTTACACTGGTCTATCCACGGTAACAGGAACAACACAACAATTGATAAGCCCATGGCAATTACACCTAATAACTTATCAGGTACTGCACGTAAAATTGCATAGAAAGGCGTAAAGTACCAGACCGGCGCAATGTGCTCAGGTGTTTTCAATGGATCAGAAGGAATAAAGTTAGCATGCTCTAACAGGTAACCGCCACCTTCCGGTGCAAAGAACATAACCAGACTAAAGAACATTAAGAATACAATCACACCTACAATATCTTTAACAGAATAGTAAGGGTGGAATGGAATACCATCTAATGGAATGCCATTTTCATCTTTGTTTTTCTTAATTTCTACGCCTTCCGGATTATTAGAACCTACTTCGTGCAGGGCAATAATATGCGCCACAACCAGACCTAATAAAACAATTGGCAAAGCAATAACGTGTAATGCAAAGAAACGATTTAGCGTTGCATCGGAAATGACATAATCACCACGAATCCACAGCGTTAATGGTTCACCAATAATTGGCAATGCACCAAATAGTGAAATAATTACCTGGGCACCCCAGAATGACATCTGACCCCATGGCAGCAGATAGCCCATAAAAGCTTCAGCCATCAATGCAAGGTAGATAAACATTCCGAACAGCCACACTAACTCACGAGGTTTCTTGAATGAACCATACATCAAACCACGGAACATGTGCAGGTAAACCACAACAAAGAAGGCCGTTGCACCCGTAGAGTGAATGTAACGAATCAACCAGCCGTAAGGCACATCACGCATGATATATTCCACCGATGCGAAGGCCATCGCACCGTCCGGCTTATAGTGCATTGTCAGGAAAATGCCTGATACGATCTGAATAACCAGAACTAACAGTGCTAGTGAGCCGAAGAAGTACCAAAAGTTAAAGTTTTTTGGTGCATAGTATTCAGCCAGATGCTCATTCCACATTTTTGTGGCCGGGAAGCGATCATCAACCCATGTCATTAAACTTTTAAACATTATGCCGCTCCTCCGTCTTCACCAACCAGAATTGTGCGTTCACTCTTATAAAAATGAGGCGGCACCTCAAGATTCAATGGAGCAGGCACACCCTGGTAAACACGACCAGCCAGATCAAATGTTGAACCGTGACATGGGCAGAAGAACCCCCCTTTCCAGTCCGGGCCACCTAAATCAGCTGCACCCATATCAGGGCGGTAGGTTGGTGAACAACCCAGGTGAGTACAAATTCCAACCATTACAACAATTTCAGGTTTAATTGAACGAGTTGGGTTCTTAGCATATGCAGGCTGTTGATCATTTTCAGATGCCGGGTCACGAAGACTCGCATCTAATGTTGGCAGATCACTTAAATTCTGCGCGGTACGTTTGATTATCCATACTGGCTTACCACGCCATTCAACTGTTAACAATTGACCTTCAACTAACTTACTGATATCCACTTCTACAGGCGCACCCGCAGTTT
>Ga0316207_10001380_pt1 | contig 30254 bp, 30 predicted proteins | sample 6weekpyrite_MG_FD_204943 | JGI IMG/M metagenome (GOLD analysis project Ga0316207, IMG submission 204943) | Microbial mat bacterial communities from mineral coupon in-situ incubated in ocean water Damariscotta River, Maine, United States -... | ecosystem: Environmental > Aquatic > Marine >...
AACAGCCCCGCGCCAGCCTCAACCTTACCCCCCAGCCAGCCCCCTCACAAACACACCACAGTCCGCACTCCCATCATTCCACCTAAAAAGACACCAGAATATTGACACCACTGCAGATAGGCCTGCTAAATACATGATATTAAAGGAAAATTACAATTATCCAATTGATGCATAAAAACTATATATATGTATAATTCCCCAGCAAAGAACTCAGGTGATAAGGGGAGAGTGTTGAATACAGGTAAAAATGCACTGCATGTCGCAATATTGGCTGGAACCGTACTGATCGCCGGTTGTAACAACACCGATAACGAAGTCATTCTAAACAACCCTGATGATACAGTTGAATTTCGCCATATCGGGATTACCACCAACTATGATGACAACTCCATCACCCTCTTCAATGCCGACACTATGGCCGTGACCCATGCCGATATTGCACTGTCAGGCAGCCTGCCAACTGCGGTCACCCTCTCTAAGGACAATAAAACAGCCTACGTTTCAAACGATGGCAGCAGCAATATCTCTATTATCGACCTGCTCAGCGGCACTGAAGTCGGTGTCATCGGGCTAAGCGGCACCTCACCTGGGCGCTCTGTTATTGCAGCCGATGGCTACCTTTATGTGAGCTGTAATGGCTCAAGTGGTATCGCAAAAATTGATATCACCGCCACAACCCCGGTAGAAATCGGTACATTGACGCCAAATTCAGAAGCCGAGCTGTCAGCCACCGCAGTTGCCGTAACCGCAGACGGAGCCTTCCTATACGCCAGCTACGATGAAGGCAAGGGTGAGGGTGATTCAGATAGTCTACTGGTTAAATTTGATCTCAACACAATGGAAGAGATTGCCAGCTTCGAGAGCCAATCAAACATTGACATGGAGATCGACGAAAACGGCATCCTCTATCTACTACCTGGTAATCAGGATGATGCGATCTACCGCTTCGATACCAATACCGATACCGCCAGCGATAATGCAGAACTTGCTGATTCCGCCAACTTAGAAATGAACGACCTTCATCTCTACAATGGCAAACTTTTTGCCACCACCAACGCTGAGGATAATTCAGGGGGTGTCGCTGAAATTTCAACATACTTTAACCCCAATAGCTTTGACTATGACAGTCGTGACGATTCTAATTATATCGTCGACCTGGGCTTTGATTATCACTTCATCGATACGGACTATCCTTCTGTATCCATGAATTCAAATGGCGCAGTCTCCTTTTATGAAGAAGGAGATCGAGATGATGACGCTGAGCACGAGAGTGGCTATGTTAGCTATAACTCGGGCGTGAAACGCATTATAGGCTTCACCCCAAATAACGAAGACCTGAATTCTGGCTTTATATTCAACTACTCCTCCAGAGTCTATAGTGATCGCGCTGTCTTTCAATGGTTAACAAATACCTACACTGGCGGCAAAAACACAAATACATTCACTTCATTTGAAGTCATTCTTTATAGCAACGGTCAGGCACGCTTTGATTACTTATTGAGCGGCCCAGAGGCCATCTTTGAAGTGGATCCTGAAGATAACTTCGATCATAGCTATGGGGTCGGCAATGAAGGCACTGTCGTCAATCTGTATGAATCCCTCGGATCAGCTTTCACGCTGCAGCGTAAAAGCTATCTGTGGGATCCCGCCACTCCTGAAACCATGACAGAAGTTTCTTTTGCATGGGAAGGTACCGGCATCCACTTTAACCCAGCAATCCTGAAGGGTGGAAGCGGCGGTGGTTACACAGCTGGCGTTGGCGTTACCGACAGCCACATCTTCATGACAACACTCCGCAACTATAAAGGTGATGCAACAAACAACATCGTGGTCTATGACCGTGACACCATGCTGCCACTCAACAACACGATTGCAGTGGGTAGCGGGCCTCGCGCCATTGCCATCGCAAAACTGCCGATTGAATAACAAAGCACCTCCTAAATTATTTAACGTTGCGAGTTAAAGCCACCTTCGGGTGGTTTTTTATTGCTAACACTCGGGAATCAGGGGAGCAATAAAGCCCTGAATGGCCTGGAAAAGCAGAAGGTAAAACAGAATTTTACGAATTGATTATCTCGCCCAGCCTTTTGATACTATTGGAACTTTCATCTACATACGAGACACAAGACCATGGAAACAAAAGGCATCGTCATCACCGTCCTCATCTCAACAGCTCTTCTCGTCGCCTATTTTATGCATTTTATGGATGTTACCCCGGGAAACTAGGATCACTGGAGCGCTAATCGAATCGCTCACTACCCCCACCTCGTAGCGAGCGCAATAAAAGACAGCTCAGCACCATTGCCAGACATTCGTGTTGGCACATTAACAGGGTTGAGACAGCGAAATAAAAAAGGCCTGGCTAATTTAGCCAGGCCTTTGGAATTCATGGTGCCCGGTGAGGGGCCAAAATCAAACGCTGAGATTGACTTAACAGTAGAGTGGGAGGGCAATAACAAAGATTTTATCCCCGAAGAAAAAATTCTAGCAAATTCAAAAGCATGTGAAGAATTGTTCAATACGCTGGCTGAATGGAATAGCTACCTTGAAAATCATATCCCTTATTTCAGCGAAAGGGAGACAGTACCTGAGGAGCTTCAGCCATGAGCACTCAGGATACAGGCCAAAAGAATCTTTCAGAGGTTTTTCATCATTCAACTCCTGGAGCGCCATCCAGCCCTTCCGTACGTAAAAAAAACACGTTTTCGCCGTTCTCGATACGCTTTAGCGAGGATGAGCGAACCTATCTGGAGCAGCAAGCCGGAAATCGTCCCTTGGGTGCATATATCCGAGGTCAGTTATTGGGGGAGAAGGCGCAAAAACGCCGCACAATACGAAAGCCCGCAATAGAGGATGAGCAATATGCCGCCCTGTTAGCGGCGCTGGGCCAATCTCGCCTGTCGTCTAGCCTCAATCAGTTAGCCAAACACGCCAATATCGGCACGCTGAATGTTTCGGGGGATACCGAACAGCAGCTACAAGATGCCTGCCAGGCTATTCTCGCTATGCGCGAAGCCTTGTTTATCGCTCTGAGACTCAGATCGGGAGGCGGATCATGATTTTACAGGGAAACCAGCGTGGCGGTGCTAAAGACCTCGCTGTTCACTTGCTTAAGGCGGAAAACGAGCACATAGAAATCCATGAATTAAGGGGGTTCGTTTCAGATGATCTGATCGGTGCGCTGAATGAAATCCATGCTGTGAGCCGGGCAACGCGAGCTAGACAGTTTCTATATTCCTTGAGTTTGAACCCGCCGCCGGAAGAAAACGTCTCCACACAAGTTTTTGAAGAGGCGATTAACCGGATCGAAAGGAAGTTGGGGCTGAGTGGCCAGCCTAGGGCAATCGTGTTCCATACCAAAGAGGGGCGTCGTCACTGCCACGCGGTGTTTTCACGCATAGATACGCAGAAAATGCAGGCCATTCCTTTGCCTTTTACACGGTATAAGCTCCGTGAAATTTCACGGGATCTTTATATAGAAAATGGTTGGAAAATGCCGCGTGGGTTTATCGATACAAAGAAGCGTGACCCGAAAAACTTTACACTTGCTCAATGGCAACAGGCTCGTCGTGGCGGTAAAGATCCACGCACCATCAAAGCCGCATTACAAGACAGTTGGGCTATTAGTGATACACAAGGGGCATTCCAGCAAGCACTGAAAGAGCGCGGTCTCACATTGGCGCGGGGAGACCGACGCGGCTTTGTTGTGCTTGATCAGCAGCTCGAAATTTACAATGTTGCCAGATGGATTGGGATAAAAGTGAAAGAGGTGCGCTCAAAGCTAATTGACGAGAAGAGGTTACCATCTGTTCAAGAAGCAAAAACTTCGATCGCAACCAATATGACGTCGCAGTTGGGGATGCTGAAACAAACGCAAATGGCAAAACTCCATGAGCGCACCGCACTGCTATCACAACGGAAAAGAGAGTTAATCGATAAGCATAAAGAAGAGCGCCGAATTTTAGATGAAAAACTAGCCGTTCGGCATATGCAGGAGATTAAACAACGTCAGACTCGTTTTAATACCGGGCTACGCGGGATTTGGGATCGTGTCATAGGCAGATACAGCCGAATTAAGAAGCAAAATGAGACAGAGACCTATCTTGCTCACGAGCGTGACAGAAATGAAAAAGACGCTCTTATCTTCAATCAGCTTGAACAGAGCCGAAGCCTGCAAGCCAGAATGGATAGGCTGCAAGAATTCAGGAAAATTCGAGAGAAAGAGATAAGCCGGGATATTCAGCAATATCACGAAATCAAAGCCGGGCGTCGTGACATTTTCGATTCACTTAACCAGCTACAAAAAGACGGCCCCAAACTAGAGCATGAACAATAGAAATGAAAAGGACATAACTATGTATTACTTTGAAAATGACCCATTGAAAAGCGTGTATGACGATCTTTATGGCGATAGAAAACCGACGCATTTTGATCAGGTTATGCTATTAAAGGGCAAGGCAAAGGATGCCTTTGAAGATGCGGCTGGGGATTGTTATTGTAAGAGACCAAGCAGATATGACCACGTATCTACGCAGCCAACACAAAACCCAGGTTTTTAATGAATCCCCTATTTTTTCAAAGCTAATCGCAGGGTTTTGGGGGAGATTTTTAGGGTTCTGGCTAATGCGGTGATTGTGGGTTGGGGGGATTTGGTTCGTTGGGTTCTGGCCCATGTAATTTGTTCATCGGTTAGTTTTCTTGGCCGTCCTAGGATTGAACCTCTCCGTTTGGCGGCGGCCATTCCGGCTTTTGTTCGCTCGGATATTAGGTTGCGCTCTAGTTCGGCGAAGGCGGTTCGGATTTGGTACATGCACTTACCCATGGGTGTGGTGGTATCGATTTGATCGGTTAGGGATCGGAACTCGATATTGCGACGCTCGAACTCTTCCAATACATCCAGTGCATGGCGCAGGGATCGGAAAGCCCTGTCTAACTTCCAGACCACAAATACATCGCCCTCTGTCATAGCCTCCAGTGCAGCTTCAAATCCGGGGCGTTTTTTAGCATTTGCTGATATACCTTGGTCTTTGTAGATTTGGGCACAGCCCGCTTGCTCCAACGCGTCTAGCTGTAGATCAAGATGCTGTTCTTCGGTGCTAACCCTCGCATAGCCGATAAGCAATATTCCATTCCCCTCATAACTCATTGAATCTTTTGAATGAATCCAATGATAGACAAAAAGGAACCTTTTCTACCCTTGCTACCGCGCTAAGAATCCCGGCTTTTATCTTGCTGTAAGCCGCTTAAATCCATGGCTAATAATTAAGACCGCACCCCAATATCACTTTATGGAAATGCTATCAAAAAGGTTCCTTTTCTACTTCGCATGGATGGCTAACTGCTCACAAGAATTAACGTTACATCACGCCCCCTTACTCACAAGAAACACGAATTTCTTCTCATCGACATTTGGAGTTAGCAGGCATGAATAAGCATGGTAGTTCAAACATTGGGGCTGCACGTCTTTGTGCAGGGTTACTGGCAATAGCTGCGCTTATAAGCGGCTGCGGAAGTGGTGGCGGTGGTGGAGGCTCATCATCTGGGGGTGGCACAGACCCAGTTCTTGATAGTTTTAGCATTGGCGGTGTTATTACAGGAAATGATGCAGCCGTGACACTTTCCCTCAATGGCACTGAGCAAACATTTACTGGCCCGAACTTCACATTTGATAATGAAGTAGTTGGGCTTAGTGTTTATAGCGTTGCCTTTATCTCAACGCCTGCTAATCAAAGCTGCGTTGTGGGTAACAATACAGGCATTGCAATAATGGATATCACTAATGTAACGATCTCTTGCACCGCCCCCAGCTCTATAATGCGATTTAATGATGCCAGTATTAACGGGCGATTAAATGCAGGTGATTTTAATGGTGATGGGCTGGCTGATCTGGCGTTTTCTATTAATACGCTGGCCTCTCATCCAACTGGCGCTAATAACCGTATGACGCGCTTTTCCTTTGGTAACGGCGCGGGCTTATTTCCTCAGAGCACGGATATTGATACGGTTAACGACAATTCTGATCCAAACAAGCAAGGAAGAGACTCTGTATCCGTTGATCTAAATAATGACGGTAGGTCTGATTTTACGCAAAGCACTGGCCAGTTACTTGAGTCTTATATGGGGGATGTCACCAACATTCCGTTAAATATCTTTAACTCTGGTGAATATGCTGGTGCGCCATTGGTAAGCTTTGATGCGGACGGGAATGGGTTTAATGATTTTATTGGCCAGATTTATGGTGGCTCTATCAATAATTTCTTCTCGCTATATCGCAATAACGGCAATGGGACTTGGGGAGCACGTGAACAATTCGCTCCGGCTTCTCAGGCCTTAAATTTAACTATATCTAACTTCACCCATGGGGATTTTAATGGTGATGGAAATACTGACCTTTTGGCCATTGGTCATGTTGGCGGTGCTTCCTTAGCGCTTGGTTTTTACGCCGGAGATGGCGCGGGTAATTTTGCTAATCCGACTTCCCTGACCGCGCTTTCCAATGATTTGTTTTTGGGTGAGTCGATCTTTGACATCACTTACAAAGAAATCACCACAGGCGATTTTAATGGTGATGGCAATATAGATATTGCGATTACTTCTACTACTTCCTTCATTCAAGTAATGATCGGTGATGGTGCTGGCGGCTTTAGTGCAGGCCAGCGCGTAGTTATTGGATCACAGCCCATCCATGTAAGAGCCGCCGATTTTGATAATGATGGGCAGCTTGATCTAGCTTCTCTTAATGATGGATCAAAAACGCTTCATCTGTCTTATGGCGCAGGTGATGGGACATTTGGTGAAACAGGCGGCGCACCTGATAGCTGGGAGTCTATCCAGCTAGACGGCAATGCATCCTTTTATGACATGGATCTGGCTGATTTTGATCTTGATGGTTTTCTTGATATCGCGCTGGTCAATGAGGCCGATGATGAAGGCACAGCACGAGGCGCAATAATTTTAGTCTTAAGTCCGGGCGAATAAACGATATCATCCGCGCGCAAGTGAATCCTTGCGCGCGCGATTTTTTTACACCCCATAAAAAGAAAAAGGCTCCGAAGAGCCTTATCCCCTAGTGATGCCAAAACACATGCACTTCATCATGTGCAGTCTCGATAGTGTAGATATCTCCGCCTAATTCCATATCACGGCCCATGCGCTCATAATCGATATAGTTCTCTAAATGGCTGGGTATCTCGCTTGTATCCTCCGTAAGCTCCTGCGCGTAATCCGCTAGTGAAGTGTGACAACCAGAATAATTTTCCTCTACTGCCTTTCTAGCATCTTCCAAATCACCACCGAACTGGTTTAATAACTCGCCCGCTAATTCCGGGTGCTCTTCTATAAAACAAGCTATTTCATGAGCACTTTCTATGCCCTCATATTCTCCAAGACCGTAGGCCCCAAACCCTTCATAATCATGTATCGCATATTCTTCTGCGAAGCCTTCGGGGCTATCTGCTAGCATCTTATTTACCTGATCTCGAATATCTTCCAGCTCATCAGTCGCATCAATCCATACACCATGTAACTTGCCATTGTTATAAGCCGCCAAATCTGCAACATAAATTCTGATTTCTGTATTCATAGTTTCTTTCCCTTTTATCGGTGTTGAAGTTTTTGAAAGCGCCTTAAGCGCGTCCTCATGAACTTCTGCCGACTAGGGCTGACTAGGCCGGGGTGAAAGAATCCAGAAAAATTACGGAGGGTCTATTCAGCGAAGCGCCAAATGGAAACCGTCATTATTCTTGATTATGAGGGGGTGCAACGCCCCTCTATCCCTTAAATACAAACCTCCTTTTTAATAAATTCAGGCAATCTTTTCTTTACCTGTCATTCAAGTAATACAGCTCTCTTACCTCCTGATAGAGGCTCAATCCAGACCTTTTAAGATCCGTCTTTTTTACCGCGTTAGCTAATTAATAACCGCAAGCGTAGGAGCCACGCTTTTCCACATGTGTTTCAATCAAAGATGCAGCTAATAACTCCCGCGAGAAAGCGGCCTTATCAAAGGTCGTGAATAACCGCGACCTCCAAAACAGGAGGAAATAATGAGACTGATTACAAGATTTGAACTAGCTGCTAAGAATGAAGAAGAGCTACATGCTTTATTAAGAGTAGCCTTTAATGAGATGGCTAAAAGTGATTTTGGTGCTCACCAGCGCAGAAACGCCCTAGCATCAATTGAAAATATTCAAAGAGAAATTAATTCAAGGAGTTTGCATTTTTAATGAGAAATATAAGAAAAATTTAGTGTCAGTAGAAGGCGTTCAATTTTTTACAACTTTGGCAATATAATTTCAATATCTATAATCTCCTATTCCGTCTATTAGATGGAATGCATTTCATATATCAGTTATTGTGTTTTACAGCTGATTGAATATCAATTGATAGCGATATTTCACTAAATGGTAACCTTTTAGAAACTTGTTTACCGTCGACAATACTATGAGTGCACCAATTTTCTACTTTTTTTATGTATTTCTTTCGCTGTTCTTGAAGGCGCTTAATTTCATTAGGAGAAAAAACTTCACCCAACCCTGAAAAAGCTTGTTTATCGTCTCGAAATGGTTGGATAACACCGCAGGATGACCACATTGTTACCAAGGCCCATATCCGACATAGTAATTTAATATCTTCATCAATCTCGATCCAATCAATCATGGGTAAGCTTTCATTGTGTGCAATTACTTTATTTCTAAACATAATTGCCTTAGAGTTTGTGTTTGTAAAATGGCCTTCAGTTCTGTGCATTTTCTTGTTAATTATTTCTATCTCGCCTTTACCGCATAGCCCACTGCATCGAACGTAACTAGAGACAATTGGCCATAGTTTTCGTAAAGAGTTATCCCTGCCATCATTGCTGACCAATTTACCCAGTAAACAAAACACGGTATAAGTTCCGCCCATCAACCACTGCGCATAAAAAGCATGCTCTTTAAACGGTTGCTTTTCAGTATCAACATTTTGAAAAGAATATAGTGAAGATCTCCATTCAATAAGTTCTAAAACCAGTTCATCGATACCTTGTGGGTAACTGCCATTTTTAAACTCTTCACTGTTTACATATTTTTCTAGTCTACGAAGCTCATCTCTCCAGTATTCTTTGTCCTCATCACTATGAGCAGACTCAATATAAGAGCGGTACGAATTGAGGCGATCTGAGACATCATCAGGGTGTAATCGTTTTGCCGTTATTTCTATTGAATAGTTCTTAGCATCATCTTCTGATTGGAATTCCATATTAACTTTAACATCAGCTAGTTTGTATAATAGTTTTGGGGACAATTATATTAGCAATAGGGGTGTAAATATCAACATCAGTGCTATCTGTTTGTAACGATATGATTAAAGAATATCTTGTTAATGTATCCCCTCTAGCAAGGTGTGATCTTTCTTTCCACCAACCAGTACGAGGAAAGACACCGACTATATTACATGCGGCAGCCTGTGCCGCAGTTGTATGTACCCAATCCCTGTGAATAGACCCCTTGTTTCGTGTTTGACTTCCAATATCCCAATCTATTGATGTTCTATTTGAGTCAAAGGGTTCATCGTTTCTGGCGGCTTTATTTAAATGCTTCAGAAATTCTTCCTTATCTTCTGTTGGCCCCTTTAACTCAAAATCCAAACCATGAGAACGATAGCGGTATTTATCCCGCCAACCTATTTCGCCGGGGCCGGGTTCAACAAAGTACGATAGCGTGATATTAATAGTAACAGGAGTTTCACCGGGTAAATCCTGTAAAGCTTCAACAGGCCAAGGCAATTCGATTAGATGCATATCTTTAGTTTCGAAGTCTGCTCCTGTATCTTTCTTCTTAAATGGCTGTATTTCCTGTTCAGTTATTAATGTAAGGCTATTTGTGGCAGATTCTATAGCGTCGTTAAAATTAGGCACTCCGTACCCGCTACTCCTTAGTAAACGATAGAGGTTTTGTTTCTCTGTTTTTTCAGGGTCGAAAAATTGATTTTTTAAGGCAGGTGTCCATTTAGCAGAGTGAATCATAAGAGCCCGAATTGTTTCAGGCCACGCATCTGGATAATATGAGGACAGCAACCCAGCCATTCGTGCTGCTTGCGCAGAAGCTGCGCTTGTGGCATTCATTACTGAAAATTGAGATTCTTGTGGTTTATGGTGAGTACTCAAAATTGATAAATCATCAAGCTCCGTGGAAAACCCTGTGTTATCTATACCAGCATTTCCACCTTCGAATACGATGTCTGGCTTAATAGGCCACTTATTATCCCAGAAACGAGATGTTGTACTGTATGGTGACAATTCACCTTCTTTTGCAATAGGGGAATATGTTGTAGCAAGGTCATTATCAGATATATCTACCTTACATGTGTAAGCACCTACTGTTATTGCGTTCCATGCTTGCCCAGGGTCATGAACAGTTTGAGTAATATTGCTCAAAGGGTAGTTTTTCCACTCAGATGATTCTTTAATGTTTCCTCCTGCAAGAATCATTAGTCTTTTGGTAGTATCTTCTGCGCCAGAGCATATTTGATCGATACTCCCTGACCACGATGAAGGGCGACCTTCATCTCTATTATCTTCACTTGTAATAGAAAGACATATTATACGATTGAAATTTGGCCTTGAAATCTCTGCACGACTAACAGCTTGCTTAGTTTGAAAGCCGTAAAGCTCTTTCTCATGATGATGACCCGCTGATGGAATTAATTTTACAGATTCTAGTAAGTAGGACACATCAATCTGGTGCGTGGACTGGAGCAATCTATCAATTTCGTTGCCATATGCAGCAATTCCACACATTAAAGTGCCATGTCCATCATCATCAGAATTTCCCCATAAGGGGTTAACTGAATGGCAATCTTGATTGCTCAGAACTGGGGCAAGAAGAGTGTGTCCATTGTTAGCACCTGTATCCAACATGCACACCGATACATCATTTTCTATCACCACTGAAATTCGTTCCGAAAAAGCATTGACCCAATCTGATTTGTCAGAATTATCTAAGCTCATCCAAAAATCTGCCGTTGATTTTGCCTTCCTAAATTCGGCGATATAATCGAAAGATAACAATATCTCTTTAAGTAAGGACTCAGATGCCTTAATAAGAACAACCGCACGTTCAGGGAAGCTTAAATAACCTTCTTTTGTCTCTATGTTTAGCTTTCCACAAGTATCGAGAAATTGATCAACAATGGAGTGTGCATCATCTGTGTATCTTAGCCAAACCTCGCACCATTCCAGCGAGGGAGGTATAAGATCAACATTGTCTCTCCAGAAAGACTCTAGAATTGCCTCTTTTAGATTGTTGATACTTGAAATGAATGGCAGGTGCTGAGGTTTTCCGCTTGGCGTATTTTCGTTTTCATACTGGTCAATTTTCTTTAGCAATACAGCTTCCTTTCCTTCTGGAAGAAATACTGTTGCAAAAGTTGTTTCTTTACCATCTTCATCAATTTTGGTGGCAACGTTTAGAAGGCGTATTCCTGATTGCCTTTGGTCAAGACTTTTAGTTTTTAGGTCGAAATCTGGGGAACTCTCAAATTCAATATATGTTCCGGAGCGAGTCGGTAATGAAACTGCTTTTCGTTTATCCTTATTCTCGGCGGATTTTCTCCATGCCCCATCTAAAGCTTGGCGAACAAAATTAGCATGCTGTGCTCTATTTGGCCTGTCAGGAAAGTTTATACTATCGCGCCCAGAGCGAGGGCTGGTAAAATCTTGTGTGTCTGGACTGTCAGGAATAAATAGGTGGGGATGCGTCAACTGCTGCATAATAATTACTTTTCAAGATCATAAGAGGTTTTTTTATCAGCCAACATTTCAATGAGTTTTTTCTTGGTCACGGTGGCTTTATCAGCCAAGATTGCATCTTTGATCGCATCATCACAAGCTTGAGTGATTTCAGCATGGCTGAGTCCGTATGCATAGTCTACAATATTACTCTCAGAATATCTCCCTTTGAAAGTGCCAATTCTATTAGCAATCAATGCCTTGATCTCTTCGTGGTCAGGTCTTTCATAGTGGATAATGTCATCAAACCTTCTGAACAGAGCGCTATCCAAAGAATCTAGATTGTTGGTTGCCGCCACAATCAAGCTGTTTGACTCATCAGTTTCAATGAATTGAAGCAATGCATTTAAAACGCGGCGCATTTCACCTACGTCATTATCAAGTCCCCTTTGAGTCCCAATTGCATCAAATTCATCAAACAAATAAACTCCTGAACGATCACGAATTAGTGAAAATATTTGGCGCAGCTTAGCGGTGGTTTCACCCATGTATTTTGTAATCAAACGATCAATTTGAACCGTAAAGAAAGGTAACCCAGTTTTTTCAGCTAAAACTGCTGCCGTCATTGTCTTGCCTGTTCCCGGTGGGCCAGAAAGTAATACTTTTCGCCTGTTATGCAGTCCATGTTTGGCTAGCTTTTCAGATTGGTGGTATTCCTTAACAATTCTATTTATTTTTTCTTTTAGGTCATTTCGAACGACAAGCGAAGATGATGTGTTTCCAGCAGCACCTAATAAAACAAGGTCATCAAGTTCACTGCTTATTGATATAACTTTGACATGATGTGTTTTTTTATCATCAATTAGATGCCTAATGTCACGAGCTAAAGATTTGTGGCCTTGTTGGGCTTCATGGGCCGCTAACTGCAAAGCAATAGTAATAAACCTCTCTTCGTCATTTTTTAGATGAGATTTAATTAGAGCTTTGATCTGGTCTGCCTTTGCCATTGTTACTTATTTCCAAATAATAGGTGTATTTAACATGAAACTATATATTAGCACGCACAACTAGTAGTCCCAATCAGATAATAATTTTGATCTAAATATCCGCCGGGGGGGGTAACTTAGACCTTTATTATTCAACGACCTTACTTATCTTAAGTTTAATGTAAAGTGCTTTGTTCATCTAATTACAGATTCATTAGATTATAATTCAGATTGAAAGTATCCAAGGACGTTTCCTTGGTCGAAGGTTCCAAGGGGCTATGAAATGCCCATTTGGTCTATGGGTATCCAAAGGGAGAGAGACTTCTTCCTTGGCCATGGGGGATTTGGGGGTAGCTTGGAGGCTCCCCCGAATGGTGATTGAACGGCCACACGTTCTTTGGTGCATGATGGCCCGATGCCTGAGATGCGCCACTATCCTCCTTAGTGAAATCAAAGCAGTGCTGCGGATTGAAATTAGGAGTGACCGAATGGGATGCAACGGGAAAGCGGAGCGTTTCCCTTGCCAAGATGTGTTGAACGGAAAAATGGAACATTTTGTAGTACAACACACAGCTTGCGCAGAGCGGAAACGTGGTGGGTTTGTATTACATTGAGGTGGATTTTTAGATCTAAATTCTCTTACTGCAAAGGGGAGCGGAATATTCCATTATATTTACGACGCAAAACAGGAAGGTCTCTTGTAATCGCCTCATTGAATTCTACTCCGATACGCCCATTTGAAAGTACCTTACATGTTGAGGTAAATAATAGGTTGTCATGTAACATGTATGCTTTGAAGGATTGCCATCCATCGGTCTTAATTTCACCTTCAATATGTTGAAGCGTAAAGGAGGTTTGTTTGAAAATATCCGGCAAAGTTTCTCTAGGGTTTACGATGGCTTTAATATCATTCAAGTTTGATATGATATGAAAAGGCCCATCGTCATTGCGGGTGTGGTTACAGTAAAAACGTAAATAATTTTCTGAGGAATTCTTAGCGTCAAAGCTTAAGAGCGTCTCATTTATAATATGAATGATGCTTTTTTCTCCATTCAAAGGTGTTGCTCCATTTGGCCCGACAAGAACGCTACAAAAACGGGTTTCTTCTTTTTCAGGAGAAAAAAATTCAATATCAACAAGAGAGTGCTTAGGATAAAAGCTTAAGGGCAGTGCACGGATGCGGCGGCAGTAATCTCTATCTGAAACGCCAAGCATTCCTGATGTTCTTAAAGCCCGATGAAAATGAGAGAGAATCTGGATTGTTTCATCTGGAGAAGGAGTGTTCCACTCGCCAATTTTCAGTAGTGTATCAGGCCATTCGTCGGTTAAAATATTGGTAGCCTGTTTTTCCGCCCAATCTACGTCAATAGCGTTTTTATCATTGATCTTCTTCAGCAAGTTCATTGCAAGCTGGAGATTAACCAAATTCTGTTTTGCCATTTCATTGTCCGTGTCAGGGGACTTTTGAAAATATTTAATAGCCTTATCAAAATTTTGTTCCACACCAGTACCATTTTGGTAACAAATGCCAAGATTGAACATCGCATCTGTATTACCCGCCTCAGCAGCAAGTTGATAATACTTGGCGGCTTTACGCACATTTTTTTCTACGCCGTTTCCGCCTTCGTAACAAAAACCAAGGTTAAGCATGGCAACCGCATTGCCTGCATCTGCGGCTTTGCGGTAATGCTCAACTGCTTTATGCATATCTTGCTCTATTCCCGTGCCATTCTGATAACAAACACCAAGATTGAACATGGCAATCTTATTCCCCCTCTCGGCGGCTCTACGGTACCACGCTATGGCTTCATTGATATCTTGTTCTACGCCGTTTCCGTCTTCGTAACAAATGCCTAGATTGGTCATGGCATCCGTATTACCTGACTTAATGGCTAGTAAGATATACCTAAGGGCTGTTTTTATATTTTTTTCTACGCCGGTGCCGTTTAAGTGACAAATACCGAGATTGAGCATAGCATCAGAATTTCCAAGCTCATTGGCTTTTTGGTAATATTTAATGGCTTTATCAATGTTTTGTTTTACGCCTGTACCTTCATGGTAACAAACACCAAGGTTGACTATAGCATCTACATTGCCTGCATCTGCGGCTTTGCGGTACCAAGCTAGAGCTTCACGCATATCCTTTCTCACATCGATGCCATTCATGTAACGACTTCCAATATTGAGCATCGCGTCTACATTGCCTGCATCTGCGGCTTTGCGGTACCAAGCTACAGCTTCATTTATATTCTTTTCCACGCCGATCCCGTATTGATAACAATATCCGAGACCGTTCATTGAAGCAGGGTTGTTTTTAGCTTCAACAAGTAATGCCTGTATCACTTTATCCGGAATTGCTAAACCGTCAGTGTGTAAGCGAGCAATCAAGGCATTTGCGACTTTAGATAAAGTATTTACGTCAACCAAATCCGAGTTCACACAACGCAGCATCTGGTTTACAGAGGGATGATCCCAAAAATCCTGAGATAGTCTTTGCATAAAGCTACTCATTTTTTCGGGCGCATATTGCCAGGCAATGGAAGTTAGTTCTTCCATCGGAGGGCCTTCTGCTTCGAAGCTAGCTATGACATACCATTCGCCTAAAAGATCCGGTTGCATTGCGGGAATGTGCTGCGCAGGGCCATCGATAGTTTCTTTAGTCAACGGGCTGCCTGTCATAGCCAGGGCTTGTCGCCTTGTTTGGGCTTCTGCTTTAGGGATTAAATTGCTTTTGTGCGCTTCCTTGCAATTAATGCCATCCGTCATAGTAGCAAGTACAGCCAGACGTGATGCAGGTATGTCATCTTCCAAAAATGGTGGGTTCTCATCTTTAAAAGCTGACGCCCACCATTTAGCCCGTTCACGTGTCAGAGTTGTTTTCAGAAGATCATCGCGTGACCAGTTTTGCGTGTTTGTATTATGCGCGAGTTCCTGACCTAAAAAATAGGCATAAAGTGGTCTTCCTGATTTGTCTATACGATTTAAGGTTTCCTTTATTATTTGCTCAGAAGCAGTGAGTTTGGCATCGGGTATTTTTTCAGATATTTTCGTGACGATTTGCACAAGTTTATCTTCATCTAAATTTTCCAACTCTAGGACGCCATTATCAAAGCGACTTTGGTGAAAGTTATGATCGCTTCCATCATAGTCATTGTTCTGGCACAAATTGAGAAACCACTCCGCCTTACTCTCTTGCATACTGGCAAATCTGAACTCGGCCTCATCTGACCCTTTGTCAGAGTTTCCACTAAAAGATATGCCTTTATCCCATCGCTGTCGTTCAACCAATAGAATACGAATAGGGTGGAGAAATTGTCCTTGACGATAGGTCAGGTCTTGTAAGATAGGCTTGATTTCATCCTCACGGCCGACTACATAATCAAAAACAATGAGATGTGGCCTATCGGGTTGCCATGTTTGCCACTTATCTTTGAAAGAACGGATGCCGTTTTCTTCAAGAAGACCAGCGTTCCAGCCCAGTTTATCGTCGGCATGAAGAATTAAATCAAATGCCAGGCGGCTTTTCCCTTGACCCGCAACTCCTGCAAGCTGGTACCACGCGACATTCATATCACAGAGCAGGAAATCTTTTAGGAGCTTTTCCTCTTCCTCTCTGCCTAAGACATCTAGAGCAGTACTAGCGTAATAATTAAGATCATTTTCTTTGGCTTGCTTAATGGTCAAATCCGGCTGGACTTGGCTTGGTGTTATACCAGTTTTTTTAACGGGTGATTGGTCATTTTCATTTGTATGGGATTGTGTTGGGTTTGGTGTTTGCTGTGGAGTAATACTTTTAGCTTCCTGAAGAAAAGCCGGGATTATTTTTTCAAATGCTTGGTATGAAGCAAGCCGAATTTTATGGGTCTCACATTCTTCAAGAAATTTTGCTAGTAAAACAGCAAGTGGAATGTTTAAAAATTTAGCAGCGGTGCATATTCCTGTTTCCACTTTATCTGGTGAGATATTTCTGTATCGTCCTTGGTCAAAAGTTCTCCATTGTAATGCGCTATTATCATTTATCTCATTTTTAAAATCCTTGAGAGAGAGGTTTTCTTGTTCTATCAGCCTGATTAAAAACCCGTAGAGATGTATAAAATCAATCCGTTTATATAAAGAATCAGTGGGGTGTTTAAGATTTTGAACGTTTTTATTATTCTTTTTTTCCCAGATTCGTACACCGCATTCCGTGATTTTTGTGAAGAGCTTTTTGTAATCTGGCGTAGCTAATAATTCTTTAGAAAGTTTCTCTTGATCAAGATAAGTCTTTTTATTAGCCACGCATCCTTTCCTCAAAATATTTTGATTCAATCAAACAGTAAAGTTATTAATGTGTGTTAAATTTAGGGAGCGAGAATATTGAAAACCTTAAGGCTCAGGCATATCGGAATCGATTGAACCGGGTGGGATTTGTTCTTTGTTTTTTTCTGCGGCTAATTTTTCGCACGTGTCCATTACTGCATCAAAAGCTACTTCTGAACGGTGTATATCCATGCCTTTTAAGGCAATCGCACGTCCAATATACTCAGCAATAGGGGTGTCTGTAACTCTGGCGTGATCAGCCAACATATTTAACAATTCGCCGTGCGCCGGATTCCAGTTCTGTGCGTCGAAAGTGATCGTCACTTTATCGTTCTCGATCTTTAGTTGTAATGTCTCTGAATCTGGTGATCTCTTCTGTGTCAATGTTCATATGTCTTTCTACTAAGCTAAGTCCTACTCATGCCTTAATGGTTAATCTTATTAGCATAATGTAATAACAAAATGCAACTATATTCCGTTGTTTCTGGAAGCATTTGATTACATATGGCTTAAGTCATTTGTCACTTGATATTTGCGCCGTACAAAACAGCGTACACCTTGCGGACAATCTGTACGCAATTTTTTGTGTAAAAAGGAAGCGTGAAAAACACTTATTTTAAGACACAGGAGACAAAGCATGAGCAAGTATGACCGTGCTGTTGCGCAAGGACTGGGTGAGCAATCGCTTGATGCCGCGTTGTATGAGTTGCGCCGTGGTCATGAAAAAGCTCTGATCCGGATTAAAGGGCAACTTAAAGAAGCATGTTGTAAAGCTGAACAATTGCGCAGCGATATTGATGAGCAGGGCGTGCCGGAGATTGATATCTCGCATGAGATCGAAGCACTTCTTGCGCAAGCTGAGAGCGAGCTAAACGGGAAGTCCAAAGCCTGTGAACGGGCCGCGCAAATTTTGGAGGCGTTTCGTTTGCGTCACGGTTTAACGCGTATAGCTGCCGCACCTCAGGTGGTGATTAGCGGCATGGTGTTATCACTTCTAGGATTTATTGAAACAGCGGTAAATGCTTCATTTTTTGCCAATGCTCACATGGTGGCCGGGCCGTTCGCTTCTTTGCTGACCAGCGGCATGATTTCGCTGACCAATATCAGTGTCAGTGCGCTTGGCGGTTTTCTTATAGGTCGCTGGATGGATTATGGCAGGAATGCGGAAGATGCCAATGATCCAGAGTTCTTGATTCCCCGTATGCGAGCCAGAATTGCGCTAGTAATTTTCGTATGTATTTTGTTTCTGCTGCATATGACCGTTGGCCTAGTGCGGGCAACAGAGTCATTTGATGTGGTTAATCATGGGCTATCGAGCTACGCATTGGTGCTTACTACTCCAGAAGCTCTGTTTTTGGTGATGACGGGAAGCTGCCTGTCTGTTCTGGCATACCGTAAGGGCAAATACGCTTTTGATGATCCCTATCCTGGTTACGGCTCGCGCTACCGTGCGCTCCAAACGTTACGCGATGAGGTTGTTGATAGTTACGAGGAGTTTCGGGAGAGGATAGAAGATCGGTTTGAGGAGGTGGAGCGCGATGCGACCAAAGCTGCGAAGAGCTGCTCGAAAGCACTGATCCGCTACAACGACGCTGTAGAGTCTTGTCATGCAGTGGCGCGAAAAGTTGAACAAGCCGTTAATCAGGCCGAGAGCATCATGCGCATGCAGGTCGCTCAGCTAGCCAGTCATCACCGCGCCGCGCGTGGGCGCAGTTCGGCAGTTAGCCACTCAGAACTTGAGCAGTTGTTGATATTTGATGGATATCTTCCTGAATCGCTTCCTCAACCAGCACAAGACAAGCTTACACAGGCGCATCAGGAACGATTTGTAACTCAAAAGGCAGGTGCATTGGAGCGGCTGTCCCGACATTTTCAATCCCTTGTGAATGTAGATAAGGAGAAGGTGTAATGAACAGGCGTCTTAGAAAGCAGCTTCCACTCTTATTTGGAATGGGCAGTGTTTTAAGCATTCTTACTGTGGGTCTTGGTTATGTCGGGCTTCAGACCTACGGCAGGGCAACAGCGGATGAATATGGATGTTATGTTGATGCGCCTCAGCGCAGCACCTTTGTACTTGTCGATGCCAGTGAACCACGCTTCAATGAAGAACAGGCCCGTTCTTTACGAAGCTATTTTGATCAGCTTTATGATGGTTTGGCTTTTAATGAGCGCCTGAGCATTTTTACGAGTGAGGGTGATCAGGTTGCCTCGATTGCGCGTTCCCGGTTTTCATTGTGCGGACAGGCTCGTACACCAGATGAGCTTAAAGCAATTAACGCTTCTGCTGCTGAGGCCGGGTATTTACGTAAACAACGTCAAAGACTATATGAGAAGAAGCTGGCCCCTGAGTTGGATGCTTTGTTCGCGGATAACCTTAATGAGTCTCGGCGTCAATTATATCAATCGCCCATTCTGGAGATGATTGGTGATATTTCACGAAGCCCACAACTAAATCCCGGCAGTCGATTAGTTGTGGTTAGCGATTTCATTCAAAACTCAGACAGTGCCAGGTTCTGCCGTGCAAAAGGCCATATGCCGCGATTTTCTAACTTCAAAAAACGCAGCGTCTATACGCGTCTCAAACCCAGCTCTTTGGAAGACGTTGAGGTGAAATTGTTGATGGTACAACGCCATGGCTATGGCCGGGGGTCATTGGCTTATTGTTACAGCGAAGAGGAGCTGCGCAAGTGGTGGGTGGATTATCTGAAAGATAACGGTGTGAGAAACCCGCGCATTATCCGCATTCGCCATGGCGCAACCGGAAGCTAAGCGGCGTTATTCATCATGTTTTTAAAATCTTTAACAACAGGTAAATCGTTATGAGAGAAAAACAAGGCTCCCCATTAGCGCATAACGTCGGCGGTTTTGCCAAGGCTCTAGCGGGTATCTGTACGCTTTTATTGCTGCCCCAGATAACGCGGCATCTTCGTCCCGAAATTCATGCCTATTTTTCCGGTGAATTTCCCGGTGAGTGGTCGTTGTGGGCATCGTGGGGTTTTGTCGTGTTAGCGGGGATTTGCTGCTTTTTTGGCATTGCGGTTTTTTTCCAGATGATTGTTCAGTTTCTGTTTCACCGAAGTGTTCGCAAGGGCGGGTTTTAGCCATGAAGTTTAATGATGACTTTTACCGCCGCTTTGAAGGCGGCTCGACAAGGTTGGGCGGCGATAATGATGCAAAATATCTGGCGCAAGGCGGCGGGCCTATCGCCTGTGAAGGGGGTACGATTATACGGTTTCAACCCCAACAACCCAGTATTGTTTTCGGCGGTGCGGGATCGGGAAAATTTGCAAATCTCGGCGCGTATCAACTTGTGCATCCATCAACAAACAGCTTTTTTATCTTGGATATCGGCGGCCAGTTTATGAGCACAACATGGCACTACAATCAGGCGATGGGACGCGAGGCTTACGCGATTAATCCGCATGGAGCCAGTAGCCACTCGGATATCAATCACCCGGTCAATCTATTCGGTTTATTAAAAGATGACGATGATCTTTTTGATAGCAGCAAGGCAGTAACCGGCATGGCCTTAACGGAAGGTGAAAAAGATGGTGATAATGCCTGGGTTTTGCAAGGAGCACAGCGCTGGTTCTCACGATTTATTACGTCACTTGTGAGGCTAGAAGGATGCGTTAAACCGGATAAGTTATGGCAGTTCATTAACACTATCGATACGGATGATGAGTTCTTAAAAAACTGGGGGCGTGCCTGTGAAAATCTGCCCAATGATGAATACGCTACTTTTTTAGAAATTCACCGCAAGAAGAACACGTCAGAAAAAGAGTATGGCGCGATTATGGGAAAAATCAAAGATGATTTGGACTGGTTGTCCTCTCCCAAAGTGGCGGCGTCTATTAGTGGTGATATCGATTATCTGAGTTTTCTGGGTGATCCAAAAAAGAAGGTTGGCATTTATTACGTTATTCGAGGTGGTAGCACCAAAGAAATGCTAAGTCTTACGCGCATGGTGGTTGGCATTGCCCAGCTTGCCTGTGTGCGGGCAATGAAAGGCGCGCTGCCGATTTTTTATCTGGAAGAAGCGGCCACATGCGGTAAAGCGGAATTTATCAAGAAAGCCGTCAGCGAATACAGGAAATATTTCACTGTGATTTTGGTATATCAAAGCCAGGGGCAACTTATTCTTTTATTCAGCGAGGCCGGGGCGCAGGAAATCATGGAGAGTTGCGGAATGCAGATTTTTCTTGGCGGGGGAATTCGGGATTTTGATAGCGCAAAGAAAGTTGCGGAAGCCGTGGGCCGCAAAACCATAGATGTGGATATACCCATGGCGCAGCTTGATCGGGCTTTCAGGGCGCAAAGCGCAACCTGGCAATCTTACTGGCAGGACATGGATATGATGGAGGGGGTGCGCAATTATGAGCATGAAACCATGCAGAGCCAGCAGCATGGAAAGAAGAGCCGCTATGCCATTGACCCGGCTGAACTCATGCGCCTTAAAAATGAAGTGTTGATATTAACACCGGGCATGGGCTTGCAACCAATATTGGCGGATAAGCTGCTCCCTTATTGGGAGAACTCGGCTATGGCCGGGCGTTATGGGCCAGACCCACTTTTCCCGCCTTTGGATCGCGTAATAATTCACAGGTGGTTTTGGGGCAAAACCACGCGGCGCTTTATCCGTGAAGATGTTCCCGCGCATTTGGCGCACCTGCCTAATCATATCAATGGTGAGATTGCGTATGTGCAAGGGCACCGCACATGGTAAGCGCCGTTTTTTTCTTACAGGTAAAACCAATGAAGGAGAAAAATCATGAGCAATAATGACAAAACCTATCCCACACACAAGATCAGTTTTTCAGAAAAACAGATGGATGAGCAGGGGCAGGAAAAGTTAGGTCATCCGGTAGATGTTGCAACCGTATGGCCACGCAAGAATGAAAAGCATGGCGGCATTATTCAATGGCATATTGCACCGGAAAAGTTACAGGATGGCGTGTATTTTATGCTGGAAAATGAACGCCAGCAGACTCTGCAAAGCGCGGAGCCAAAGCGCGATGGTTTTGATCAATCGAATTCGCCCTCACATGAGCGTGGTTCCGGGCGCTCGCGCTGAGTAACGGGTTTCCAGAAATCATTGGCGATGTTGTCGCGGTATTTGAGGTAATGGAAATATGCGCTGTAAATGTAATAAACAAAGGTTTCGTAGAACACTTTATCGAAGTTAAGGTTCGCTTCCTTTACCGCCCTGTTTGCATGCGCAATACAAAAGCCTGTGATGTCATCCAGGGAGTGCACACCGTGCTGTAACAGGATATCGAGTCTTTTCCAGTACCAGGGCCCCATCATCATTGTGCGCGTCACACCATCAGCACAATGCAGCGCGCGGGTCTCAAAGGCGCAGTCAGGATAGTTGGCACGGTATTCAACGTAATGATCCATATATCCACTATGCCCAAATATCTGAAATTTTTGCAAGAAAAAACGACCTTCACAAAATTATGAGGTAATTATGTATGGCACCATTATCAGAGGATTTCACAAAAGCTGTCCAGGCCGAGCAAAGCACTGATAGCGACAAGTCACAGCAAGATCAAGACAAGACAGAGGCAATGGAAGCGCCTTATCCGCATCCCGTTCCGTCGTGGGCAGTCCAACATGCGGAACATTTTGCATATACACAAGAGCGAACTCCCGATGCATTTGATCAAATTGATGCGCAGCAGGTGAATTTAAGCGGGCGCTTTAACGACGACAGCACCGCACCACAAGAAAATGTGCCAGATCAAACGAGTGGAAATGACCGGGATGGTTTTGATCGCATAGATGACAATGCGGCCATTAGCGAGCGATTTAATAAGCATGCTCTTGGTCGTGACTAAAAGTAATGAATACGCGCGTATGACTTTATATTTTTTTGTTGCGTGAGATGTAATTGCTCTGTAGATGTTCTTGTTATGTTCTCATTGTAAAAGGAGATAAGAACAGGAAAGAGCGTAAAATAAAAGAGGTGTGATATGAAAGGCAAAGAGCCGAATAAGAACTGTAATATTATGAGGGGCGATTCGGCTGAAGTGGGTGATCATGCGATCCCTTCTGCGCGGCTGGATGCAGATCTCTATCGGGAAGATCTACGCGGTCTGTCCTTAAGCAAAGAGCAGGAAGATGAACTGCTGGAAGTGCTGTGGAACATCATGAGCACGTTTGTGGATATCGGCTGGGGTTTGGATTCTGTACAGTTGTTTTCTTTCTTGGATGAAGATTTTTCTGGGCAGGATTCTGGAAAGGAGCTAAAACTAGACCATACAGATAAATTTAATCAGACCTCTACGCAGGAGAAAGGGTGAAGCTCATGACGAGTAAACAGGATAAAGCTCTTCTATATGTAAGAGTATCAGACCTCAAGCAAAAAATTGAAGGCCATGGTTTGGAAAGCCAGGAACATCGTTGTCGTCAATTTGCAGCCGAGAATGGCTATGTTGTCGAGAAAGTATTTAGCGATGATGTGACAGGTGGTGGGGATTTTGCGAAAAGACCCGCAATGAATTTGCTCTTGGATTATCTTAAGCAAAATAAGAAAAACGATTACGTCGTTATATTTGATGACATCAAGCGGTTTTCGAGAGATGTTTATTTTTATTGGGGACTCATACATAGGCTTGAGGAATACAATGCAACGCCGAAGTCTCCTAATTTTGTATTTGAAAAAACACCTGAGGGGCGATTTCAACAATCCATTACTGTTGCAGCAGGTGAGTATGAACGCGAATCTATAGCGCGACAAACCAGGCAGAAAACCAAAGCACGATTAGAAGCGGGCTATTACGCTTTTATTGCTCCTGTCGGGTTCAAATACACCAAGTCAAAGGCGGAAGGTAAAATCATAGTAAAAGATGAGCCTGTGGCCTCTGTTATTACGGAGGCGATGGAAGGGTTTGCAAGTGGAAGATTTCAGACCAAAGAAGAGGCCAAACGTTTTCTTGAAAACTCACCTGAATTCCCAAAATCAGCCAGCGGTAAAATCAGTAATGGCCTGATAGACAGGGTTTTAAGCAATCCGCTCTATGCCGGGTATATCGAATATAAGCCCTGGGGTGTTGATTTACGCAAAGGCCGCCATGAGGGAATGGTTAGTTTTGAAATGTTCCATAAAATTCAAGACCGTCTTGCAGGCCGCACTTATGCCCCGGCTCGTAAAGACCTCAATATTGATTTTCCTTTGCGTAATGCCGTGGCCTGTGAATGTGGTAACGCTTTAACCTCTTGCTGGTCGAAGAGCTGTACAGGCAGACGTTATGCATATTATTTGTGCCAAAACAGAAAATGTGAACATAAAGGCAAATCTATTCGGCGTGAAGTGTTGGAAGGAGAGTTTGAAGAACTACTCAAAAAGCTCACGCCATCCAGCGATTTGATTTCCACGGCAGATAAAATGTTCAAAAAACTCTGGGATCATCATGCACGCTCTCAGGCCGAGCGTAAAAAGCAGCTCGAACAAGAACGACGAAATCTAGATAAAAAGAGTGATCAATTATTGGATCGCATCGTCGAGGCGGAAAATCCGATGGTGGTAAAAGCCTTTGAAAAACGCATTGAAGCGGTACAAAAAGAGAAGCTCGTTATCGAGGAAAAAATACTATCTTGCGGCCAACCTCTAAGGCCCTACAACGAGATGTATCGAACTGCACTTGAATTCCTCGCAAACCCCTTAAAAATCTGGAGCTTAGGCGGATTTATAGAGAAGCGCATGGTGCTAAAACTTGCCTTTGTAGACTGTATTACATACGACCGAAAAACAGGGTATCGAACTCCTGATTTATCATTGCCTTTCAAGGCATTAGGAGGTTTTTTTATGGAAAAAAATGTGATGGTGCCCAGGGACAGAATCGAACTGCCGACACGGGGATTTTCAGTCGCAACCCATTGAAAAACAACAATAAATCACAGCAACCAGCCTCACCCACTTCATTAAAAATCAGCTAGTTAGCTATTGCGCTCTACTGCCACCTATTGAGGTTATTGACTCCCTAGTGTGGCGAGAGTGTGTCATAAAAACCAAAAACACAAAGGTGACGCGCTCCAGCACCCGACGATTAAACCGACATTTATGGCTTTCTTTAGATACAATATACTAATATTAGTATCCGTAAGGTCGATATAGTAACCACTGCGTAGAGAATTTAAAGAGAGCGAATAAACATAAAGCCACCAATGATGAACACACCAAACCACAATAATATTGCTGACTTCTTTATCCAATTTGCTCACGACCACGGCGATTGCCTAACAAATTTAAAGCTACAAAAACTTGTCTACTATGCCCAAGCATGGCACCTAGCCCTATACGACAAGGAACTATTTGATGCTGACTTTGAAGCATGGGTTCACGGCCCTGTTTGCCCTAGCTTGTACCATAGATTTAAATCGTTTGGCTGGAACCCTCTCAGCATTCAACCAGATGTAGTCAGTTTACCTAGCGCTATTGAATCCCATTTAGTTGAAGTGTTTAAAGCGTACGGGGAATATTCTGGATATCAACTTGAAGAGATGACACACAAGGAATCTCCATGGAGAGACGCTAGAGGGAATACTCCTATTGATGAGTCATCGTCAGCCATCATTCCAAAACCAGCCATGAAGTCATACTACGCGCTTGCTGCTGAGTAAATAACCACTCATGGCGGGCAAGAAAATCAAGCCTACTAAATTAGTTAATACAGGCAAGATTCATCCAACCATCTCCGCAGATAACACCACCCTTCGCTTTTCATTTAAGCACCTAGACCTGAATCACAAGAAATTTTCAATTGAAGGCCAATCTCATGACTATTTCCACAAAGTCCTTGAGCGACTAAAAAACCTATCAACAGTAACGACAAGGGAGTTAATCACAAACAGGTCGCCAAGTATGAGGTCTCATCCTATTGACTGGGAAAACACTAGTGAGCACAGCGGGTTTAACCATTTAAATAGCCAGCTACGTGACCTCCGCGCATATCAATTCCAAATAAGCTCGAATGCTCATGGCCGCGTACATGGCTTTATTTTAGAGAATATCTTTTTTATAGTTTGGCTTGACCCTGACCACAGCCTATACCCTTGAGGCTTGAATGGATATTGCAGCATTCCGTCAGCGAGCGAGCAAAACAACACCATCAGACAGCAATTAGACTCTTCCCTTTGTGATATCAGAAAAACCTTTAACACTTACAATTAGCAATCCCTTTATGAGGCCAGAAAAGTCTTCATATTGAGCAATTTCCGGACATATTTAAGAACCTAACAAAACCTGTCCTCCAACGTGTCCGAAAACCCACGCCCTAACGTGCGCAAAAACTCATCTGACCACTACATGCTGGGGCGCTAGTGACCCCGATAAAATCATTATCTAGCATCGGCACTCATCCCTACACACATGGTATATATCTAGATAGGTGACCTTCTAAAGGACTAAGGAAATTGCCGATTTCAGCCTGACTAGACCGTGTAACGGTTTAACAGAGAACCATCGGCGGCCTGTATTAGACCGCCTCAAGGGTTAAGCTGAACCGTGAGAAGGTACAGCGTTTTTAATTTTCGCCGGTAGGCTCAAAGGGATGGGCGGCGTTATTGTTGGCTTTACATCCAACTTACCACCACATTCATCGATAGGAAGCCATGTAAGCGCGTACAGGCTGCACTTATTCCGCCCTCCTTGCCTTGTCAGCATCAACAGTTCAGCCTGTAGAAGCTCTCCCAGCGCCCGCCTTAGCGTACTGTTAGAATTCCATCCCCGCGCCTTCATTACCTTTGGGGTCACTGCTAAATCACCATTATTTTTCCCATTGAAAAGCCTCACTACATCCACCAACAGTGTTTTGGCCGTGTGAGACAAATCAATATAACGTGGGCAATCTAGCAAGCTATGGAACAGTCGAACAAAGGGCGGCGAACCGCCCCTACGCCCCGGCCTACCTTTGCCCATCGGTATCATCCTTATCCCGCTTGGTGGTACTATCAGGCTGAACGACTTTCTTAGCATCTCGTTTAGATTTGTTGTTCTGCAGGGGGTTGGTTGCCGCCTTCTCCCTGCTTCTTCGCTCCTCCCATAGAAACACCTTTAAGGCGTATTGCAGCCCGTGAAAACCGGCAGCCCTTATAGTATCCAGAGAAAAGTAGTACACCGTATAAGTTGCTTTACGCCCAGCCGGGTCATTCGTTGGTGATGCCCTTTGCCTTCGCTCAACCGGCCAGCCCTTCATAGATAAGCTATACACATAAGCGGCCAATCGATATGTACAACTTTCACACTGAAAGTGTCGGTGCGTCATGCGCTCGCTTCTTAGCAACCGCGCCAACGTTCGAGACTCCAAACTTCCTACCCGTGGATATTCAAAGCCACTCATAGCGAGCCACCATCAGCGGCTTGATTGTCGAGCCATTCGTTAAACTTATCCAAATCAACAAGCACCTTTCGACCCATCCGAACAATGCACATTGAAAAACCATTTTCTTTAGCATTAAAAATCAACCACCTGATGGAGCTTTGTGTGAAACCTGCATCAGGATACAGGCCAGGGAGGTTTCTTACTGTTGATAAGCGCTTATGATTTACTGACATGATATATAACTCCTTTTTGTGCTGTTGGAGCTACTATTGTCTTTGATTGGTATTGTTACGCTAGACAGCTAAGTGCTTGGTAGGGGGGCAACAGCGTAAGGTGTGCCTAGCACTTGCTAGGAGGGACTACTGAATGGAAGAGCGCTCATTCACTATCAACGTGCTTCTCTCGTTGTGTAGCTTAGTAATCAATTTGACCTCTCTCTTAGTGGGCTTTGGAGATCGTGTCGCCTGCTCAGGCAAAGGCTGACAATCAACGTTTATTCGATGTTCTATTCCGGAAAGTGTTGGGTCATCATTTCCACTTATTGGGAACAAATGAGGGTAGTTTTCAATTAAGTCCAATACAAGTCTAGCCATATCTTTTCGCCTTGTTATAAATCCTCCTTCCTCTAATTCTTCTGCCCAAAAGCGTTTGATATAAGGTGTTAAAGCTTCCATTACTTTGAGATACATGCCATATGATTTCCCCCCTTCGCTTTGCATTTTCTTTGCATAGAGATAATCTGAGTATTTTTGATTTAATATTGTTTGTTCATCTGCTTGTAAAACAATCGTAATCTTGAATAGAGCTTCGAATGCAAGCAAGCCGTACCGATTAATATCTTCATGAGTAGTCAGCCAAACATTTACTTTTCTTAAGAAGTCAATTGAAGTTACATCCTCACCGTCAAGTAGGGATGCTAGATTCACTTTATCTGGAGAATCTAGCTTGCGCAGGAACCTGCTTACCGCATCGCTTCCAAAGGTGCTTGCAAAACCTAAATATATGGCTTCAAATCCAAGCAAATAAAGGAACGTAACGTAATCCTCAGTGGAGAAGTGGTCGCTTAAGCCTCCCTCGTCGAAAAGCCCCATCACTAACAAGGGCCTTATATTTGGGTTGCTAGGTTTTAACTCATGCCATTTAGACTTGTCGTTTTCATCAACATCTCGATACTCAGGAGTAGTCACGGCGCACACTAGGTCATCTAAATTATTAAGCCAAGATTCAAATTCATCGCTATCCCATTTGTTAAAATTAAGGACAGCAAGACCATGCATAGTATTGGCAATCCTGAAAAATGGGAATGCTACTAATTCGGATAACAACGATTCATTTTTTTGGGAAATGATATAAAGAGCTTCAGCTTTTATTTTATTATTCATGAAGCACCAAAAATGCTTTTGTTCATTAACGATAATACCTTGCTTGTATGTTGCTCAGACAAATGCGCGTAACGCTTCACCATCTGCAATGTTTTATGCCCCAGTATCTCGGCAATTTCGGCCAAAGAAGCGCCATTCATAGCGAGATAACTTGCGGCGGTATGCCTAAGGTCATGAAAACGAAAATCGTCGATTTCAGCCGCCGCAATGGCCTTTCTCCACGGGGTACGGATATCAACAGGCACGCCACTATTTCGCTCGCTGGCAAACAGCAGCGGGGTATCAATCCGGCGCACCTTTGAAAGCCCTTTAATCAGGTCATGCGCATGACCAACCAACGGCACCGAACGCCGCTCTCCATTCTTGGTTTCATGCAAAATCATATAGCCGCGATTAAGGTCTATATCCTTCCACTTGAGATTCATAATTTCAGCCTGCCGCATGCCAGTAGACAGCGCCAACACCACAACCGGATACAGGTGAACACAAGAAGATGCCTGACAAGCCTTAAGCAGTACCGCCCTTTCCTCTTCATCCAGAAACCTCACCCGGCCGCGTGGCTCTTTAGGTCGGCGCACCTTTCGCATAGGGTTATCTTCCAGCCATTCCCATTCATTTACGGCCACTGTGAAGGCGTGAGAGAGCGCGGCCATGTATCTGACCACCGTTGCAGGCTTGAGCGTCTGCAATAGCTTATCCCTCGTTTCTGATATTCGTGGCGGGGTCACATCAGCCAATGAAAGATAGCCGATTTCCTCCACCCACCATTCAAGCTGTTTAGCCTGCTTGAGTGCGCTCTTTGGTTTGGTCGGCAATATGTCGCGGGCGTATCGCTCTATTAATTCAGCAAGGGTGCGCTTCTTCGCCTCGGTTGTTTTGAAGTGCCGACCTTCACGAATAGCCGCCTCAGTGTGTTGCGCCCACTTTTTAGCATCCGTCTTACGATTAAATGTGGCCGTCTGAACTGGAAAGCCTTTAAGGCGCACCACGACCTGATAGCGGGTTTCCCCCTTACCTGTCTTGCGTTCGCGAATGGTTGCCAATGTCATACCTACCAATATCGAGTGAACCGAATATATAGACTACAACAACCACCAACAAAACACAAAAGGGATTTATAATCCCCGTGTATATACAACAATCTATTTATGGAACAATACGATATGAATATTCAATCGCGACATGTCACACATAGGACACACTTAAGTGGCAAAATGAGTTTTTACAGCCCATAAAAAGGGAATTTTTGGAGTCCATAAAAAGAGACCAACCGAGACCAAGGAAAAAGCCATCTTCCCGCTTATAAAACTATAGAGGACAATGCTTGTGATTTGGCAGTGTGGCGAGAGTGTGACACGGCCTTTTTATAGAGTGGGAAAACTCCAAATAAAAACAACCGTAAACCACTGAATAACAAAGAAATTAAAGATGGTGCCCAGGGACAGAATCGAACTGCCGACACGGGGATTTTCAGTCCCCTGCTCTACCGACTGAGCTACCTGGGCATTTTTAATGCGGATTCGCTGTGGGCATTGCTGCCGCTTTTTTGTCAGCG
>Ga0316207_10001381_pt1 | contig 30254 bp, 17 predicted proteins | sample 6weekpyrite_MG_FD_204943 | JGI IMG/M metagenome (GOLD analysis project Ga0316207, IMG submission 204943) | Microbial mat bacterial communities from mineral coupon in-situ incubated in ocean water Damariscotta River, Maine, United States -... | ecosystem: Environmental > Aquatic > Marine >...
GGTCGGTATTATTTAATGTTTTAATGACAGCTTAATGATCGAATTATTAAAGATTTATGACGACCGCTGTAACATACTGCACAGCGGAATATTCAGGCACTCGAACAACGTTAAACTTTAACGAAATGGTGACAGGTATTTATCCAGACGTTTTTAATTAAGCAATTGATCGATTACTCAAGCCCGTCTGCCTTCTGTAAGTCATCACTCAGGCCCATTACTTCCACCTGCAGGATCGCTACACTACCCGCACCAAACTGATCTGAAGCATCGGTGGCCACCAGTTCTGTTCCAGCTTCTTCACCTGCACTGTTCACATCCATACCACCAAGGTCTGCGCCGAGGCTACCCACATCGGTAGGTACACCGGTGGTTTCACCGCCCGCTTCTATCTGGTTGGCATTGAGCACGGTTTCGGTTGCGAGAATAATGCCACTGCCTGAATTGATACCTGCATCGCCTGCATCAATTACGCCTTTCGGTGCAGCCAGCACCACATCACCCGCAACACAGTTGGTATCGAAGCAGGCTGTACGAATACCACTACCCTGCACCGCGGCATCCAGCACCTGAATAATTGCACCACTCTCTGGATCAACTACGTTACGGGGTGGTGGGAAACTGAGTGCCGATTTTGCACCTCGGCCTGCGTCGATATCGCCCTGAGTTGACCAGATATTAATATCGCCGGTATTCAACGCCTGTATACGCGACTGGTTAACCGCAACATCATCAAAGGCATACACATTAATCGCACCATCACCTTTGGTGATAATGCCTTTTTCAACTTTCTCATCATCGCTAGCAACGGACAATCCGACATTGATAAAACCACCGGGCGTTAAGATAGAAATATCGCCTCCGTTATCCTGCACCTGGATGGTACTGGCCACCATGGACAAATTACCCTGGTAAGCTGAATCTTCTGCAATCACATAACTGCTGCCACCGGTAACTAATAAATTACCACCGGTTATTTCATCTGCACTGGCTTCGCGGACTGATTCGATAGTATCGGGGAATAATGTGGCAATGGCATTGAGGCCACGGCTATAACCTTGTATACCGCCCTCAACCAGGTTGCCTGCCTGTTCATTAGCGGCGTGTATTGCAGACTCATGATACTCATTGGCAAAGGCATTCAGTACAAACTGTCGTTGCTGCTTTTCCTGCAGCGCATTAAATGCAGTGAGCGCATCTGCAAATGATGTCACTGTGTTATTTCGGTCTTGCATAAACTGGGTAAGCTGCTCGGCGTACTCAGAGCCTTCCGTGAAATATTGATCAATAAAGGCCTGGTAATCAGCGCCCTGCTCACCCAGTCCGGCCATGATTAATATATCGGCTGCATTATCGGGCAATGCCGGGTTATCATTATTACCCGCTGATACCACCCCTTTCTGGTCGCCTAAATCAATATTACGCCCAGCAAGTAAGTGCAACTCGCCTGGCCCGGTGACACGCACACTATTAAACTTGCTGGTAGTCCCAAGTTCGGCGCCATTGATGTGTTCGAAATCACGCGCTGCCTGCAGCACACTGATATCAGTGGCATTGCTATGCTGCACATCAAGGCTCACACCAATCATATCGCGACCTGAAATAATTTCAGTTTGTTGTGTGGTATTAACATCTAATGCGCTTAATGGCTCCAGTGTTTTTATATCACCCTGATTGGTGACAATTCTCGACACTTCTTCATTAGCAATGTGCGTTAGGCGCGCTGAGCGTTGCCCTGTTGTTTCCGGAAAGTCAGTCAACGTAAAATCGGAGACCGGATTGTAGGCATTGGGAATATCATCTACTGCAATGTCCAGCATATCAATGCGGGTGGTTTCCGAGTTATTTACCACAAAGGACTGGTTAGCGAGTAAAGAAAAATGACTTTTCTCAGCCGGCCACAGTGTTAAATCATTCTGTAAAACGATATCACCATCAAACGATACTGCGCTAAAGCGTGATGGCATGATACTGGCAATTCGATTTTCAGCTAAAACCGTTTGTGAAGTTGTCTTAATCCCATCTTTGTAATAACTAGCCTGGGTATTTTCAGCATTGCGAATAATTATATCGCCATTTAAGGATGCCAGATTTATTTCCGACTCAGCAGTTAACGTTGAATAAAAGCTTTGTGTCGGCACAAGTAAACCGAATAAATCTAGACCTATAGCCTTCATGTTCTCCTCCTGTTTTGTACTTAATGGCAGTAAGGTCTGGTTATTTGCACCCTGGAAGTAAATATTGCCTCCAGCATAAATTGTATTATGTGTATTCGCTGAAATTAAAAACAGTCCATCTTCTACATTATCGCTACCAATATTTCTGGCCGCGCTGACATTGACCTGTCCGTCACCTACGTAATACTGTGCATTGGCAATATTACCCGCGGAGTTCACCTGCAAATCCCCTCGACCCAAAGTTTCTATCTGACTGTCTATATCATCAAAAACAAAATTGATAATACCATTGAATTCAACCGCAAACTCGCCCAGTTGTTTGCCGGTTTGTGGAATAGCGATAGCCAAATCATTTATATCACTCTCAGCCTGCACATAAATATCACCACCGCCCATGGCGGCAACACCGTGCTTAAACTCGCCAAAGTTAATACCCCAGGTACTGACAATTGCATCATATTCATTGGTTTCACCGGAGCGATGTAACCAGTCGGTGACCAGTCGTGACGTAGCATTGGCACTGATACTGCCACCGGCAATTAAATTGATATCGCCACCATCAACCGGATATTCAATTTCCGGTAAAATTAATAGATCCAGTGCATTTCCACCTATTTCAGGCACATACTCCCCCAGGCTGCCACGACCATTTGACTGCCCCGCTGTATATACGGCGGCATCTGTGCCTAGAGCAATATCGCCCGAAGCCGCCAGGGTGATGCTACCGGTGCCAGTACGAATACGTTTATTATTCACCAGTGTTAAGTTACCTGTACCTTCGCTATTGACAGTATTTAAATTTGCCGATGTGAAATCGGCACCGGCAACCAGGTTATACGACCAGCTTTCACCTGCCTGCAAACTGTCATAGGTATTGCCAAAGGCATTTGTCTCAGAAAGAAAACCATCATCCATATTCTTGCTAATGCTTAAATTACCTGCGGAGCGAATCGTTAAAACACCTGCCTCATCACCGTATCGTTGACTGAAAAAATCAAATGCGCTATTTAGATTAATATTTTCCTGATAGCTAGTTGAAGTATCCTGCAGTAGTTCAATGCCGGGGCGAATATGCACATAATCTGTATTCACCGTAAAATCCAGGCTACCCAGAATATTATTACCCGCGAAAAGGCTTGCACTGCTCAACGAGGTACTTAAATCACCTGTGCTAAAATCGCCACTAATAGTGCCATCATTAATAAATGCCGTTTCATAGCCTTCAATATCCAGTCGCCTGAAGCCCTGCATATTGCTCGCAACCGAGCTAATGTTAACGCCATCATTTGCAGCATTACGCGGTGTACGAATATAAATCGTACCATCGCGGTAGTTTTCACCACCCGCCACATTTATTTCACTGCCCGCCTGAAGATCTACAAAACCATTACGCGTTTCTACACGCAGGTCACCACCTTCACCATCCGCCGTTAAGGCACTGGCATTAATACTGGCACTTGATGCAACAGTGACATCATTGAGCGCAGCTAAATGAACCTTACCGCCCTTATTCCCACGCGCATCAATATCACCCGCTACTGTGACACTGCCATTATCTGCCTGCAGTAATACCTGCTGTGCAATTATGCTTTCGTTTTGTGCCAGGCTAATATCAGCATTGCGCAAACGAATACTGCGTTGTTGGTTAAATTCACTGCCCTGATTTAGCTCGGTATTTAACGCCGCAAAATCAACTAAGGTACTGGCATCTATAGTGACACGACCACCCTGTGCAGCCTCATCATGTGTTGCGATTAAATCCCCGCCCAGATCAACACTGGAATGAATCGCACTTGCAGAAACTAAACCTGCATTACCTTTTCCGCCGCCACCGGATACATCAATCGTTGCCTGAGACTGCATAAGGATACTGCCCTGATCTGCGATCAACGATAATTCACCGCCGGGCGTGTAGGTACTTTCACCGGCAAAATCACGCGTAATACCCGACAGGTTAATCAGTGAATGATCAGCCAGGCTTACACCATCATCTGCATTCACACCCGTTGCCTGTAATGTTAAATAACCCGAGGCCAGGCGAATTTCACCCTGCTGATTAATACGCTCTGCCTGAATATTCAAACGCGCACCCAGTGCCTGTTCAGTATCCAGCATCGTGTTTTCTGCCGTGCTTTTTATTGTTAAAGGTGCATTGGCAAAATTTAGTTGATAGTCTGCGCTACTGTTATTCGCAGCAATAACCGCCGCATCAATTTCAACCTGCTGGGCATCACTGCTTAAAGAACCCTCAGCAGAAACCAGTACACCCTGATGTGCATTCAGTGAGAGCTGGTTAAAGCCACGAATTAAACTCTCGCCTTCATCCAGTACAATTGTATCTGCCGTAATATTTAAATTACCCACACCAGCCGGGGCTACTCCTGCTGAATAATTTGCCGGATTTAACAGGCTGACACTGTCCGCCGTTATGCGCAGATTTTCTCCGGCAGACTGATGACCATCAATACTGCCCGCCTGCATCGCCACGTTAATAAAGGCTAAATCGAGGTTGCCATAAAAGCCGATGCTACCGCGGCTGCTAAGCACCAGCTCACTGGCATTTAACTGCTGTATATCTTCATCACTAAATACCAGGCCAGTGGGATTACCCGTTACATCTCCAATTGAAATCTGGCTGGCACCCAATAACAATGAACCTGCATCGCCGGTAAATTGCAGATCACCCTGTAAATCGGTATCTGCACTGCCATCTAGTGCAATGGATTTTTCTGCCCGTAATAAAGCATCGTCAGCAATGGTAATGCGGCCGGTAGTAGGTGATACCGATTCGTTGCTACGATTAATCACAATCTGCTCTGCTGCAGACACGCGTAACAGTGCGCCATCTCCATCCAGGTTTATACGTGTGTCCAGTTGCGCGTTATCACCACTGGCAATAATCGTTGCACCGGATACATCTATTGTATCTTGCGACACCAGGTATAAATCTGGCACGTTTAATTCCACGCCGTTTTCAACGCTAACAATACTCGCGGTTTCAGTGACATCAATACCCAGGTCACTGCGTACCCGGGTACCACCAATCATTAAGCTGCTGGCGGCAAACTCGTTCAGGTCGACATCCAGTAACTGAATACCTGCATTGTTATCTGTTTCATGGACCACACGTAAATGATCACCACCGATATTCACCAGCGAACCTCGACCACTTACTTCAAGCAGCTCATCCTGCTGTTCAATCTGTACACGACCTGCTTCACCGCTTAACTGCCCGGCAAGCTTTAAATCAACGCCCGCCAGAATATTCAGCACACCCGCGTCTTCTGGCATGCTGGGTAAAATGCTATCGTTATTCAGTGCCGCATCACGAAAATACTGGCTGGCATAGGATTCAAAATACTCAGAGCGATCACGGACATTCTCGCCACTTTCAATGATATAGCCATTCCATAAAGCATCGTGAAAACCTGTGCCGGCGATACGATTTTGCCCGGCCACAATCGGCGCACCATCCAGTCGAGCATATTCTTGCGATGGCAACAGATTATCGCCATTCGGTGTAACCAGTATCGCACCCGGCAACAGGGCATAACGTGCGGGTAATTTGGTGTATAAACCTTCGGCCAGTAAATCACTGCCATTTAAATACACCTGGTCGCCCATTGACAGATGTTCAACACCCAGCCAGTTCTGGTTATCGAATGGTGCATAGTCATTCATGCCCGGCATCACCGCAAAGGCACCATTGGCATTTTGCGGCATCAATGTATCAACTGAACCACCCAGCCCCGGTACAAATTCCCAGCTATATAAATCGCCACCACCACTGATATCAAAGCTAGCGGTGTCGCCCATGGTAATCACCGGTGCCTGTAAATTTATTTCCTTAGAGGGTGGTGCTGAAATATCGGAATAGTTGGTATTGGTATCATTGAAACCATAGGTATAAATCCAGCGTTGCTGACCCAATGTGCTACCAAAAGGCACAATACTATTTTCACCGGATACCGAAGTGATACTGCCATCGGCGAGTGTCAGACTTTGTCCGGCACTGAAATTAATCTGTCCCTGTGGTGCTTTAACCACACCGGCCTGATGAATGATCGGCGCAGAAAAATTAAGCTGGCTTCCTGCTGATAATATCGGTGCATGTTCGCTGGCTGCATCAATACGTAGCTCACCCTGCGCAGCACCATTCACTGTGATATCAAACTGACTCAGGGTTGTGGCATAAATCTGATCAGCCTCTAAATGAACATCATTAAAACTTTGTAAAGACCCGCTTAATGAGGTGTCATTTGATAGTGCCTTTACACCTCGTAGACGAAGGTCACCCTCACTGGCCAGATCAATCGACTGCCAGCCCTGCGTATGAATATTTCCCATTAACTCCAGTAAACCGTCTTCACCCGGATTCCCTGCATGAATTGAAAGCGCGACATTGCCATCGGTAATGGCATCTGAACTGTCAGGCTGGTTACTGGTAACAGAACCCATTAATACATAGGGCGCGGCCAGGTTAACACTATCACCTCCATTACCCTGTGCCCGAATAATCGGTGCAATGAGTTGCAGGCTTTGCGATAAACTTAAATCGATATCATTATGAAATTCAATAACGCCGCGTGAAGTGATGTTGTTTACAGAAGTATTACTCGCTGACAGTAATAGCTGGGAAAAACCGCCCTGTTTAACCGTATCAGCAGCCAGCCATGCCTGACCAATCTTCGCGGTATCCATCACATCGCCCTGTGCTACCGCGGCGGGTAATTCACTGGTCGTTTGTGTAATATGGATTTCACGTGACTGGTTGGTACCATTGCTGGTGCTACCACCCTGCCCCTGAATAGAACCACGCTGTGATGAATTCACTTCGACGCGTAATCTTCCTCCTGCAGCGCCTTCTAGATCTGCTGCCTGGCCCTGTAAATTACCGTGTAATAACATACCCTCTGCGGCATTCAGGGTAATTTCACCGGCTTCAGTAACCACCGACTGGCGATCATATGCCAGTACCGTGTTACCCAGCACCTGTGAAGGTAAATCAATTTGCTGTTGTAGTACTTCACCGGACACATTAATTGAACTGTTTTCATCTGTCACAATATAGCCGCGCCGTGCTTCCAGGCTTACCGATCCAGCGTTATAAACATCTCCTGACAATAGCCCTGTGTCATTTACTTCACCGGCAATAAAATCACCACGCACATCTATACTGCCACCTAACCAGATTGCCTGATCTGCTTCGTATTCTTTGCTGCCCGCGCCTACTGGAACATTAAGTACTAATGAAACATCACCACCCGGTGCGCGAATATCACCGTTCATAAACAGATTACGTTCTGCAAACAAATTTAAACTGGCACCCGTCTCCAGCTCAATGCGTGAGCCCTGTTGAACATTAAGGCCAGGGCGTGCTACCCCTACCCCTGCCACTGCACTGCGATTGGTTCCCAGCGTTAAATTAGTGTGAGGTCGTAAGTACGCTGGCAGTGTATTCACCACTTCGCTCACCGTGGTTAAATTATCTGCACTGGCCTGTAGTTTAATATCGTCATTTAACAGGTAACTTTGTGTCGTGGGATGTAATTCTGTATCACTGTGCAGTGTTAAATTATCTGTATTGGAAACCAGACGGTAATCGGAAAAACCATTTGACTGGAAAAATGCCGGGGTAAACTGTAATTCACCTGTTGTTGCATCTTGCGTAAATTCATTAGCGATATTAATTTCATTGGTCGTTATGTTTAATGCACCACCACGACCCGCTGCATAAGCCTGCATTTCACCCAGCTGTAATTCGCCACGCGCACCATTCACACCCTTTACTGAAAGTGCAATAGAGCCTGCATCGCCGACGCTTATATTGCCATCACTATCCAGCCAGGCGCCGCCATTAACCTGCAATAAACTTTCCTGTAAAGATACATTTCCATTTTGACTACTCAGTTGAATAGAGCCACCATGCAGATTAATTTCACTTAACAGATCACGGTTTTCAATAAACGGATCATCGTTTACCCAGTTGCCACTGGTATTCAACACACTGCTAACAGCCAGGTTTTCTTCTGCACGTATATCAATATCACCCGAGGCGATTTTAATATCACTGTCAACCTGTACGTTACGACCACTTAAGGCCAGCTTGCCATTAGAAGCCAGATTGATTTCTGCATTTTCCGCCAGCTGAATATCGCCATTGGTTGCCAGAGTGAAATTTGATAAGCCATTATTTAACTGCTCATCATTAATCTGCAATAACCATTCGGGTGCTGTATCTGTTGATGCAAGAAATTCATCAAGTGTAGATTCATCTGTTTGATTGTCGTTTATCTGATCATCATTTGAGCCAACAAAGGCAATCGACTGAGCCAGTGCGCTGTCAGCTGCAGCAATCGGCAAAGTCGGATCAGCCAGAGTAATATTAACGGCACCACCCGAAGCACGTTGAGCTAGTTCTCGCTGATAGGCGCCATTATCGGTGCCTGCTACCAGGGTGTGATCGAGCACCGCGGCATATGTTTGCAAATTAAAATTACCGCCATCCTGACCTTCACTGTACTGAGAGTAATAACGCGTGATGCCGCTACCACCAAACAGGCTCCAGCTACGCTCCGAATTTTCACCCCAGCGCGGCGAAATTATCGTTTCCTGGCCAAACACGCCCTGGTATACACGGTTCGGGTCTGCCTCGGTAATATCAACGATTTCCCGATTAGATGCCACCAGGCGGCTGGTGGTAACATAACCTTCGTTATAGGTTACCTTTCCACCGTGAATATTTATTTCACTGTTTTCTGCCAGCAACACGCCACCCTGCGAGAGAATATTAATATCACCGCCAGCAGAAAAACGTTCACTGGCATTGCGTTCTATACTTCCAGCCACCAGTTCTGATATATTACCCAGCGGTGTGCCCTGGCGAATATCGACATTCACCCGTTCGTTTCTTAATTCGCTTTCACGCTGCAATGGTGCATCACGTAAAAAGTTACCGGTTAGCTGAACTTCTAACTGGTTACGCTGCATATCAACCCGGGCATCGGTGGTGCCGGACACATCAATACGACTGCCACTCTGCATAACAAATTTACTGTCATCACGGGCACGTAATACACCATCATCAGTCACTGCCGTATTTAACGGATTAGACGTTGCATGCACAATTACTTCACCACCGGGTGTCACAATCTCTGCACCCTGCTGCATTTCAATGGTATGGCCGCTTAACTCGACACGTGATTTAATCTGTTTTTGCGCATCAGTAAGCGTAAGAATATCGTCGGTAATGTCTTGCGTGCTTTGATCCAGTACTTCCTGCGGCTTAATAATTATCTGACTGTTTTCACCCAGCGTTAAATCCCCGGTATTGCGAGCCACAGCATACTGATCATTTTTAATAAACGCACCGTCAGCATCTTTAACCAGATTAATATTGGCGCCCAGAATTAACTGACTCCCCTCTAATGTATCCATCTGACTACTGCGGTCCACCATTTCTGCCGAGTCACGTGCCAGTAAACGAATCGAGCCATTTTCATTAACCGAACTGGTGGCTTCTAAAATACCATTCTGGTTGATGGACAAACCGGCCAGGCTGATATTGCCGCGCTCGGATAAAATATGCCCGGCATTGGTCACATCACCACCCACACCGACCTCGACCAGAAAACCTCGCAATGCCGGATCGGTTGACGGTGTCAGGTATACCTTATCTTCCGTGGCAGCAAGAATCGTCTGGCCACTTTGTGTATTGATATCACCTGCATTAAAAATACTCGGTGCAAACATCATCACACTGCCGCCATCCTGCGTGTTAATTTGCGCACCCTCCTCAATAGTAATACCAAGAAGTGGCCCACTAGCAGTAAATGCAGCTTCGCCCTCATTAATCAGTGTGGCGATGTTTTTATCACCATTCACAAATTCATCCTGAGTCATATTAATAGACAGGGATGAGGCGACCAGAGAATTCACATTTATAGAGGACTGTGAACCAAACAGGAAACCATTCTGGTTAATCAGGTAGACGCGTCCATTGGCTGTAATGGCGCCTAAAATATGACTGGGGTTCGATTGATAAATACGATTCAGTGCGATATGCGTGGCACTGGGCTGCACAAATTCGACTTCACTATCTGGTGAAATATTGAAACTATCCCAGTTTAAATACCAGTTACCTTCACGCCCTTCGTTTTGCGTGATGCGCATATAATTATCCGTATGCATGGCAATACGCGCATTATTACCCCAGGAGAAATTGCTTAAAGGTACGGGCAACTCAGCCTGCACGCCGGGTATACCGGCCACAAAAACCAGCCCCGCCAGAGACGAGGGTTTTACAAGGCTTAGCAATGACGATCTGATGGCAATTAGTTTTTTCATATTATCTGGTCAATTATTTTGATCTACCAACTATGCATAAAAATGCACGACTGGATCTGATATTAACTAGCCAGATATTTTCCCACGTGTAAATGACAATACGGTTACGAAGCAATGACAATGGAAATAGAAATTGACGGATTAACTAGTATAAGATTTTGAAAATAAAATTAATGAAAAACCACTACTAACAATGACTTAGTAAGCAATTGAAGATAAAACAAACATCTAAACTATTTATCTAAAACGATAAGCCAGGCTGAAGTGCAGGCGACCTTCCTGTTCAAAATTTTCGTTATCCAGCTTATTAAAGGGATAGGCGTAGTACATAGCAGCATCAAGATATTTAAATGCTTTTATTTCGGCACCAACACCCGCACCTAACAGTGCCGTATGTGAAGTAATCTCGCCATCTGCATTGGGTAATGCGTTCAATGTATGTAGTTGCGCCGCATCGACAAACACGCTGAAATCCAGGTTCTGTAAATATTTATCCGTTTTTGTCTGTTTGAAAGGCGCATAAGAAAGTGCAGTTCTGGCCAGCAGGCCATTATCACCAATCGCCGATGATTCCAGATAACCTCTCACTGTATCCACACCACCGGCACTGAACTGCTCATTACTGATTAACGGAGATTCTGTGTATTGCCCGCGAAACTCATAGTGCCAGCCCAATTTATCTGTCAATGAGCCATCCTGTGAAAACTTCGCCTTCAGGTAAAAATAATTTGCCTTTGCCAGAAAGCGTTTAAATTCAAACTCTTCCTGATCATTAATACCCCGCAAACCAAAATTAGCATCCACGGAAAACAGGGTAATGGCATTATCACGATAGCCACCACTGTAGGACGTTACCCAGGCGCCATAACTAATCGGCACATTAAAACGGGTTTCATCGTCTTCATTTGAAAGCGCCTGGGTTTCACCAAAATCCTTGTAATCAACGCCCAGCGATAAACTGTGAAAATACCGACCCGTTGCCGGCAAACTGGTTACACTGCGCACACCATAGACTTTGCCATTACCCAATACCGTGAGGTCATCACCCTGCCCGGTGATGGTAGCCACTCGACTATCTGAATTAACACCATAAAGCACTAATCTGGTTTGCTGATTAAGTGGCATCGCATAGTTTGCATTAAACACGCTGACTTCATCTTTAACCTCTGGTGCCATCTGGTAGCCAACACTAATACTATGATGCTTTTGCCAGAGGTGATCATAACCAATAGAGGCGCTCAAGCGTGTTTCGCTGGTATTAGCCGTGTAACGATTATTGGTTTCAAGTGTCGCATTGATGGGTAAGCGATCACGCACTTTAAGCTCCATTTCCATGGTGCCTTTATGTCTTCCCGGCCGAATTACCGGCACAATACTGCGATAGGGATTGGCTTTATTCGCCTCATCAACTTCTTCGCGCACAACATCCATATTCAATGGATTGCCTGCTGATAGAGAGGGTACTTCCTTGCGCAATTCACGCCGTGAGAAATATTCGTTACCCGAAACCTTCAGTCGATCTATTTTTCCTTCAACCACATTCAACGTAACCTTGCCACCAATCACATTCTGCGGAGGGATACTCACAACCACAATAGGGTAGCCCTGAATCTTATATAAATTCTGTAAATATTCCCTTGCCTGCTCAACGGTTTCCAGACTTTTCTTCGCGCCAAGATAAGGAAATAATCCACTCTCTATGGTTTTTGCATTTAACAGTGTATTACCTGTTACCTGGTACTCCCAGATATCAAAATACCTGATTTCCTTTGGAGCAGTTTCTTCTGCCTGCAGGTCTGTCATCAAAATCAGAGAGACACCAAGCATTAACACCCATTTTAATCCACGAAAATTCAAACCCTGGAAATTTAAATATGGAAAATCACTTTTAAACATTTGTATAGCCACAACGTATCAGACCCGCGACTATACCAGCCAATCTTTTCAATTTTGTTAACACCCTATAACAAAAAAAGCCGACCTCTTACGAGGCCGGCTTATTACGACATTGCGTCGTATGCTTCAGCTAAGAATAAATTATAGCTGGCTGTTAACCTGTGTTACAGGTACGCGGCAGTTATCCAGTGGAAGACCTGAAGGCGCGTGTGTATAAGGCGTTACAGGGTTAGTCGCATCAAATGGTAAAGACGTTGTGAAACCATTTGTAGTAAGCGCCATATAACCTGCCTGACCCCATGGGTGGTTGAACTTGGTATTCAGCGTAGTGGCCAGGATAGTTGGTGAAGATGCATTTGCTGCTATCGTGCTAACAACAGCCAGTTTGTCTCCAGTCAGTGGGTTAGTACCTGCTTTACGCCACTGGAATGTTTGCTCAACAACATCCATGTAACGACCAGCTGCTGCATTTTCCAGCGTAGGCGCATAACCGTCGATTTTCACAAAGCGGAAATCGTCAGCCAGGTTGGCATTTTTCTCAGTAGACTGTACACCTACCGCCCATGCTGTAGCGAGTGCTGCATTTACGCCTGAATCATTAGTACCGTTGTTCAGGTCGTTAAGACATAAAGTCACATCACCAGAACCAGAGTTTAGATGAATCTTGGGACCCAGGAAGATGTTACCAGTAGCCGCTGGCTCTAATGCGCCTGCAGTACATGGGTAGTTCAGGAACTTGGCATTCATTTGTGCCTGAGTACCAGAACCATTTGTACGACGACATACATTCACTTTAGTATCAGTTGGTATAACTGACGCTACAGATGTTAATGGCGTACCACCCACATAGAACTGATTCCAGTTTTTCACATTACCAGAAATAATAGAAGCCACCTGGTTAGATGTCAGGTTAGGCATACAGGCTTCTGTGTCGCTACCAACACATGCATCAGTCGTACCGAACTGAGCTTGTTGAAGTGCATCACGTAAAGTAGTAGTCACTGGAACACCAAATACCAGTGCCGCTGCACCTTTCACTTCCAGTTTAGAAGCAACAAGTGCTGCGTCTATTTCAGCACTACCTGCTGGTGTATTTACACCAACAAACATTTCAGGGTTAACATCTGAAACACCTGCGTCAGAAACCACTTCGATCAGGTCTCCATCGGCTTTAACAACAGTACAGTCATATGTTCCTGCAGTTGCAGCAGGTGTACAATTGCCATTATTGATGACCATGGCATCAATTGCCTGCTCGTCAATAACCGGGTTAACACCCTGTGCAGAACCACCCGCAGAACGCTTATGGAATAGAACTTTAGGATTAGTAATAGACAGACCCGCTACTTTATTTGAGTCGATATTACAGAAGAAAGCAGAATGTGCTTTACCAGGCTTGGCTGGGTTAGCTACATCCAGGTAAGTATCTAAAGTGCCTGCAACACACAGATCATCAAACAGGGCAGCGATACCTTTATCCTGTGCAGATGCACCTGACATAAAGATTTCGATATCTGGCGTTTCAGTTGGCGCCAGTGCAAAGGCTGACGTGCTAATCATCGCTGCAGATACAGCAAGAGTTAATTTCTTAAACATGATTTAATACCTTTTTCATTTAAAAAAATTCAAGCTGCTAGCCGGGCGTTCTACCTGAACCAGTTCCCGGCCAGCAAATTCAAAAATGGATTAAGCTTTTTTACGACGTGCAATACCGGCTAAACCGATCAGGCCAGATCCGAACAACCATACTGCAGCAGGAACGGGTACAGCAGAAACAGCACCGTAAGTTAACGTGCCGTCTGAAGACAGGTTCCAGTCACTCATGCCAGTAATAACAGCGTCTGTGAAATTAGTGTCGCTTAGTGTTACCTGGTAGAAAGCAATTGACGAATCAACGTCTGCCGTCATCGTGAAACCACGGTTACCCATAGTGTCACCCCATGTGGCAACATTGAAGTAACCTTGCTGGCCTATCGCTACATCAGCAGAGCCATTAATGCCGCCATTAGAACCATTATAAGGCGCACCTGTAGGTACATTTAACAGACCCGCCTGACGATTGATACTACCGCTTGCTTGATCAATAGACACCTGGTCAACCATAGATGCATCGAATGCAGTCAGGTCAGATGCAGTTGTCATAAAACCATAAGTTTGTAGATCAGCAATAGTTGCAAATGGAATATTGTTCGCACCAGTAATTGAGTAACGAAGATCAGTTTGTCCCAGGAACATTGCGTAGTTTGCATCTGAAGCCAGGTCGAACGAACGTGGAGAAGCATCATCAGCGTTGAACTGGCTAACAGTAATGCCCAGATCAAGATGGTAAGAAGTTTCTGCACTTGGATCCCATACGCTCAGGAATAATTCACCATCAGTCGCCGTACCCTGTACGATTGCCGCATTAGCAGCGCCTGCCGATAACGTTAGAGCCACTGCTGTAGCTAGAGCTTTCATTTTCATTTCAATTCCTCAAATTTTTATGTAAATTCATTTTTATGTCTGGGTTGAAAGTGCACAGCCCTGCTTTCTACCCAATCCCAACGCGCACACAGCTTTTCCGTGTACAATCAGCCAAACTCAAATCTGGCCTTTTTCCCTTATCAGGTGAGCCGAATTCTGAAGGGCTTAAGTTGCAAATTTGTAAATGACAAATGATGTTTTTCTTAAGTATTTGTTAAGATGTAGTGACAGAAATCTAAGCCCCTTTTAAAACCATGGTTTAAAATTAAACCTCTGCAAACACGAAAATAAACACATGAAAAGCATACTGATTACCGGCTGTTCCAGTGGCATCGGCCTTTATACAGCACAACAGTTACAGAAAGATGGCTACCAGATATTTGCTACCGCACGAAAGCCAGAAGACGTTGAGAAGCTTAAAAACATGGGTTTAAACAGCCTGCAACTTGATCTGAATGATTCATTGTCTATTAAAAATGCAGTGATCCGGGTACTCAGCCAGACCGATGGAAAACTTTATGCCCTGTTTAATAATGGGGCCTTTGGACTACCGGGCGCTGTCGAAGATTTATCCCGGGAGGCTCTACGAGCGCAATTTGAAAGCAATGTATTTGGTACGCTTGAACTGACTAATTATATTTTACCTGTCATGCGCCAGCAGGGTTATGGGCGTATTATTCAGAACAGTTCGATTCTTGGCTTTGCTGCGATGCCTTATCGTGGCGCCTATAACGGCAGCAAGTTTGCACTGGAAGGCCTGACCGACACCTTACGCCAGGAACTCTATGGAAGCGGCATTCATGTGAGCCTGATAGAACCGGGCCCGATTGAAAGCGCTTTTCGCAAAAATGCATTCAAAGCCTTTAATCAATATATTGACGTAACCAACAGTGCGCACCAGAGTAATTATCAGTCGATGATTGAGCGCCTTAATAAAGAAGGGCCTGCTGCTCCATTTACGTTGGGGCCTGAAGCGGTATACAAAAAAGTATTGCATGCACTCACTGCAAAACGTCCAAGGGCTCGTTACTATGTCACCATACCGACTTATATTATGGGTTATTTAAAACGACTATTAAGCTCTCGTTCTATGGACTGGGTATTAACGAAAGCCGGAGGTAGTGGCAAAAGATAAGCACAGGAAATATGAATTAGCTTTATGGTTTTTATTTTTTTAACTTGCACCGCCGGCTATTTAACAAAATATTTTTTGTAGGCTCTGCAATAAAAACTCAAAAGCACAGGACATAAAAAAGCCTTGAATGAATCAAGGCTTTTTACCTGCGGTAATCACTTAATATGCGGGAACCCTTTAATTAACTAGCTGATTCGACAATTCATCCGGCGGTGATTAAGCACCTGAAAGTTTTTACGCGTGCTTAGCAGAAGCTCTCTGTCAACTTCGGTAATTACCACACCCGGCCCAGTACCCACACTGCCCAGCACATTACCCCAGGGATTTACAATCATACTATGGCCATAAGTTTGCCGGTTATTCAAATGATAACCGCCCTGTGCAGAGGCCACGATATAACACTGGTTTTCAATGGCACGTGCACGAATCAGCGGCTCCCAGTGCGATTGCCCTGTGTAGGCGGTAAAGGCCGCGGGTAAAATACACACCTCCATGCCTTCATCGATCATTGTTCTGTATAACTCGGGGAAACGCAGGTCGTAACATACGCTCAGGCCCATGCGCCCAAAGGGTGTATCTATTACTACCACATCTTCACCCGGCATCGTTGTGGCTGATTCATTATATGTTTCGTTATTTTCTTCAATCAGCACATCAAACATGTGTATCTTGTTATAACGGGCGACTCGTTCACCTTGATCATTGAATACCAGGCTACTGGCATACGGACGATTTTCTTCTGCACTTTGAATCGGCACTGTGCCACCCACTATCCATACTTTATTTTTTTTTGCCTGATTAGCCAGAAATGTCTGCACCACGCCATCGCCATCTGTTTCTGCATTATCCACTCGTTCCTGATCATTGGTGGGCATTTGCGAAAAATTTTCTGGCAAGACGATTAGCTCCGCACCCTGCGATGCAGCCTGTTCGATCAACTTTGCAGCCTCATCTAAATTAGCCTGAATATTAGGGCCTGATGACATCTGTAATGCAGCAACTTTACTCATGGATTATGCAACGCCTTAATTAAATTAATATTAATGATATCTGCCGCATCGCTTCCCGGCAATACCTGCATGGAAGCAGAAGGTACACCTAACGATACTAGCCAGCCTTTTAATTCTTCTGACCACAGCTCGCCTTCTTCCCCACCGGGATAGCGAATTTCAATCAGCAGCTGTGGGTTTGCAGACCAGCTATTGATAATAGTAGTCAATTCATCCAGCTTTATCAGCTGCTCTCCCGCGCGCGAAGCCTCCCAGGTTTCTGCCTTCAGCTGCATTCCTGATGAATCTGCCTGCGCCGTTATGGCAAGCAGAGCACAGGTTAAAAACAGTAATATTGCCTGATACATATTAAAAATCTGACTCCGTCTCGCTAGCGCTATTTTCTTTTGCAGGCACCGATAAAAGTTTAACCACAGGATCCTGCAACGAACCTTTTACCGTATATTCGTATTCTGAAAGCCGATCTGGCCCAAAGACTTTCTGAAACAGATACACCAGTCCACCCACGGCAGGCCCGGCTACCACTGTTGTACCAAACGCGACGGTTGAGCCAACATGCGGTCGCACTCGAATATTCTGATCGACCGTTTGATTCTGCAGATCGACCCGCCCCTGCAGAAAAATATCGGCCACTTTACTTTCTATGGATAAATCATCCGAGTAAACATTACCTCTGGAAATAGAAAAACTGCCTCCGGCCTGATCAAATGCAAAACCATCTGCTATCTGATTTGCAAAATCCAGGGAGAATAATGTTTTAAGGTTAAACAGGCCCAGCATACGCCCTGCACCTGCATTAACTTTAGTTAACACACCGTCGCTTAAGGCTAAACGCCCGCTGCCATATAAATTATCCAGTGAAAAATTATCGGGTTTATCACTCCAGCGTATATCCAGTTTAGCAATACCATGCGTATTCCTGATGTCTTCCGTAATATCCAGCTGTTTTAACATGTTACCCAGGTTATGAATTTTTACATCTAACTTGAAGTTACTCGTATGTTGCTGGTTCCACCCCGCGTTCCATATGCCATTGGCTGCAATATCAAAATTCTCTGATTGCATATCGAGTTTATTAATCGTCATACCTCTATCATTTTGCAGGCTGTTAAAATCTACCGTGTTAAAACTTAGCTGATTCCACAATAAATTTTTAATTTTTATGTTCAGTGAGGGAATGTCTCCCGGCAACCGACTCGAAAGTTCTGCCGCTGAAGTCTGGTTTGCCTCGGAGGCTTGCGCATCTCCCAGCAAGGCATCCAGATTTAAATAATCAAGATCAGCTTCTATGGGTGTCGTCGGCGACAGCTGTTTATTCACTATCACGCGGCCTTTAATATCGGGTGCAGTCACATCAACGGCCCAGTAATCATTTAGCTCATTAATTAATATTTTTTTATCATCCGCCAGTTGCAGATCAAATTGCAGATGATTATCTGGCTGAATATTGATATTCATCAAAGCAGGCAGTGCCTGTTTTGTCTTTTTTGCTAATGACCCAGGTAATTTCGACGTAACGCCATCCAGTTGAGATATCGCCTTGATATTGACAAGGGTTTGCTGGTGTATGCGAGTTGTCAAAAGGTTTATATCTATATCCCAGACCGATCCACCCGCCAGATAAGCATGTACAGAAGGTACAGGCGCAAGCAGCTGATTGATACCCATATAGCCCTTCAGCTTAATATGATAGCTTTTATCTTCACCCTGATTATTGGTAGATACTTTAATATCCAGTGGCTTTCCACCCAGGCGAGCTGACAGATTTTCCGATTCAAAATAGTTATCTGAGAACCTTAGGTTGCCGGTGACTGCAGTGAACTGATAATTTTCCTGCCGCAAGCTGATACCACCTTCCTGCATTGCGAGATGACCACCCCATTCAATATTATCTGCATTATCGAGTGGAATCTGTAAATTTAAATCCAGTTTGCCTTTACCCGTTAATTCAATATTATCAATATAGCCACTAATATGCTGACGTAAACTGCTGTTAACCAGATAGCTCCTGATATCAGCCAGTTCGGCATCAAGCTGCCCTGATATATCCAGAACCGGCGAGTAAAAACTGTCAATATAAGCTCGGGCCTGTTTGATTTTTGAATCAAAAATCAAACCATGACTTGCCGCAATCAGCATACTTTCATTTTCAAACCTCAGGTGGGCATCAATATTCTGTATAATCGGCCAGTTTTTCTGATAGTTAAGGCTTACATTCTCCACATCAAGCAGAGCCAGAGAAATGCCCGTTGCATGTCTGAAAGGCATATCACGCAGCTTGCCATAAAACTGGTAACCGCCTGAAGTTATATCACCCTGCTTAATCGCATTATCCAGCCATTGCAGCGTATCCTTACCCATAATACCGGCGGGCAGATAGTTGCTCAGGTAACGTGCATCGCCTTCTTTAAAACGGCTGGTTAAATCCATAAATACCGGTTCATTTTCAGACACAGTTACGCGAAGTCTACTTGCTGTTTTTATGTGTGGAGTATCAATGACTAACTGATTTGTTGAAATGACCCAGCCTGTATTGTTTCGATGAATATCGATAGCACCCTGCAAACTGTCGATAGTGATTGCATCACGAAACAGAGTGGAAAAATGTAGCTGACTGTTGACCGAATCAAGCTGTAAACGAGCACTGGCATTTTTATACGTCAGATAACCACGTAAATTATCAATACGCCGCGGTTCCATTTCAGGCAATGTAAAACTCAGGCGATCAAAATTCGCCTGCAGGCTGAGTGATTCAGGATCATCCAGCGACATTTTTAATTGCAGATATTTTACATCACCCGATGGCATATACTGATCAAGCAACTTGACCCATACATTTTCCGCATCGTAGGCATTCGCCAGCATATCAATTAGATAGGTTACACCTTCAATGCGTAAAAAGTCTGACTGTACATTGAATTCATTTTTTAACTCATCGAATGACAGTTTAAAAGCAGAAGGCTTTGGCCAGGTCATACCATCACGAACAGATTCAAGGTTTCTCGCATCTACTGTCCAGCCCTGTTTATTTTTCTGCCACCACATTTCACCATTCAGCCGATCTATCTGCCAGCTATTTACATCAGCATCCAGATAATGAATGGCCACGTTCTTCAAGTTAAAGCGGCTATAGACATCCGTTATTTCCAGTGCTGTCCAGGCAATACGTATATCGGCGTTAACGATAGCGTTAGCAGCTATGCCCAGATAACCCCAGTAATCATCAAGCCAGGTCGACGCATTGACATCTTCAACGGAAAGCTGTGCCTCTCCACGCAGGTTTTCATAATCAAACAGATCGCCATTTACCTGCGTGACCAGGTGTATAAAACGTCCGTAGCTTTCTGGCAACTCTGCTTTTATTTCAAACGCATGCTGATCACCGTTATTTATGAGTCTTAAATTAAAATCATTAAATCGTTTAAGCTGCTGTGATCGCCGCTGATCTACGAACTGTATACGGCTATTTTCTATTTCAAAGTCGAGGTTGTTAATGAGATATTTGAGATTATCACTGATAATAAATTCGCGGTTTATTTTCTGCGTATTTTCTACACTCAGTGTTGTTTCAATATCATTATCGAGAACAAATCCCTGAAACAGCAACTGCTTCTTTTTATTGATAACAATATCAGCGTTTAATCCGCTCAGGCCAATTCCACCAATCACCAGACTCTGCGTACGTAATGTTTCAAACCAGTCGAGTTTGAATCGAATTTCATCCAGATGCGCCAGATGCTGTTCATTTTTCTGATCGAATACATTGACGTTAGCAAGATTCAGCTGCGGCACCAGCCAGCTAATTTCTGCATCGAGCACACCTATGCTTACTTTGAACCCGGTTTGCTGGGTAATCAAATTTTGCAGATCAATCGTATAATCGGGCACCGATTTTATTGCGATACGCGCAACGGTAAAACCAATTGCCATAAAAATGACAATAAGCCCGAGCAGACTTAATACGACGTTCTTTACTCGCCGTAAATTAAGCGGCTTTTTTTTGCGTGTTTTTGTTGACAAGGACGGTCTCTAAAAACGGTTACATAATGACCACATCAAACTGCTCCTGAGTGTATAAGGACTCAACCTGCAATTTGATGGGCACACCAATAAAATCTTCCAGCTCGGCCAGGCTGTTTGATTCTTCATCAACCAGCAGATCAATCACTTCCTGTGCCGCTAGCACCAGCAACTGCTTTGCATCAAACTGTCTGGCTTCACGAAGAATGTCGCGGAACACTTCATAACAGACCGTTTCCGCGCTTTTCACATAACCCTTACCTTCGCAGGTAGGACAGGTTTTACATAACACATGCTCCAGACTTTCCCGCGTGCGTTTACGTGTCATTTCTACCAGCCCCAGGGATGACACCTCACACACCTGGGTACGTGCATGATCTTTTTCCAGTGCTTTCTCTAATGCTCGTAACACCTGTGCACGATGATCTTCTTCAACCATATCAATAAAATCAATAATAATGATACCACCAAGATTTCTTAATCTTAGTTGTCGTGCAATTGCCTGCGCGGCTTCAAGATTGGTTTTGAAAATCGTTTCTTCCAGATTGCGATGCCCGACAAATGCACCGGTGTTGACATCAATCGTCGTCATCGCTTCGGTCTGATCTATAATCAGATAGCCACCGGATTTCAGCGTGGTTTTGCGATCCAGTGCCTTATGAATTTCATCTTCCACACCGTACAGATCAAAGATGGGTCGATCACCCGGATAATGTTCAATTTTATGCCGCGCATCGAGTGATAATTTTTCTGCAAAGCGCTGCATTTTCCGACAGGTCTCACGTGAGTCAACACGAATCTTTTCCAGATCTTCATCAATCATGTCGCGCAATACACGCATTGGCAATGACAGGTCTTCATGAATCACATTACCCGCTTCCAGCTCACGAGCCTGCTGGCTAATAGACGTCCATAATTTATTCAGAAACAGAATATCCTGTACCAGTGATTCCGGTGTGGCGGTTTCAGCTGCAGTGCGAATAATATAACCCGATTCACCCAGCAGCTCTTTCTGTTCTAATAGCATGCCGCGTAAACGTTCTCGTTCAACTTCATCTTCTATTCGTGCAGACACGCCGACATTGTCAGATTTCGGCATAAACACCAGATAACGTGAGGGAATCGTAACCTGTGCCGTAAGTCGCGCACCTTTGGTGCCTATGGGGTCTTTAATCACCTGCACCAGTACATCCTGTCCTTCTGACAATAGCTGGGAAATCGAAGGCTTATTACCATTATCATAGGGCGCAATATCTGATACATGTAAAAACGCGGCGCGCTCCATGCCTACTTCAACAAACGCCGCTTCCATGCCCGGTAATACCCGACACACACGACCTTTATAAATATTCCCGACCAGGCCTTTATTGCGACTACGTTCAATGTAGATTTCCTGCAACACGCCATTTTCTAATATGGCAACGCGCGTTTCCTGTGGCGTGACATTAATTAAAATTTCTTTGTTCATAAGCCTGTCTGTTTTCCATACAGCCCTGCCGGTGTTAGCAGGGTAATAAATTTATACCGCTCTGCTTAAGGAGTTTAGCGGTTTCATACAAAGGCAGCCCCATAATACCTGAATAACTGCCCTGAATATTTTTAATAAACTGTGCGGCAATACCCTGTACTGCATAGCCACCGGCTTTGTCTACGGGTTCACCGGTTGCCCAGTAGGCCTCAATCTGTTGTTCACTCAACTCGGCAAACTCAACTTCACTGATGCTGACTATGCAGGTTTGCTCTTGTGCATCACACAGGGCAACCGCTGTCATCACCAGATGAGTTGCAGATGATAGCTGGGCTAACATCTGCAACCCATGCTTTTTATCTTCCGGTTTACCCAGCACCTGGCCCTCGATCACCACAATGGTATCTGAGCCTAGCGCGGGGCGAACGGGGCGCTGTTGATAACCCGCCCGGGCTTTTTCCAGTGCCAGACGTCGTACATACTGCTCGGGGCTTTCATCGGCAAGGCAGGATTCATCTATATCGACAGGAACAACTTCATAGCTGACCCGTATCTGCTCAAGGAGTTCACGTCGTCTCGGCGAAGAAGACGCCAGGGTAATCTGTGGGGATGATGTGGAAGCGGGCTGTGTCATTGACCTGTTGTTTTTGCCAGTGATGCAGAAAACTGATTTATGCTCGATGATAGGGATGATTACGCAATACAGACCACGCACGGTATAACTGCTCTGCCAGAATCACCCGCACCAGTGGATGTGGAAAGGTTAGCGCCGACAGCGACCACTTTTCATTGGCCAGTGCCCGACACTCTGCAGACAGGCCTTCGGGGCCGCCGACGAGCAGGCAGATATCCTGCCCCGTGTGCATCCAGTCATCCATGCGGGCTGCCAGTTGTTCTGTTGAATAGGCTCTGCCTTTAACATCCAGCACGACGATATGTGCTGATTTGGGAATGGCCGCCATCAGGCGCTGACCTTCCTCCTCGACAATACGTTTAATATCGGCATTTTTGCCGCGTTTACCGGGAGCAATTTCCTTAATTTCCAGCTTTGCTTCCGCTGGCATGCGTTGCGCATATTCTCGATAAGCCTGCTCGACCCAGTCTGGCATTTTCTGACCCACGGCCAGTAACAGAATACGCATACAACACCCTGTTTATTTTGCAACAGCCCCTGCAGATGATCCGGCAGATGCCTCAGCCGACTCAGAATCGGTAAAGCTCCAGAGTTTTTCCAGATCATAGAACTGGCGAATATGCGGCTGCATAATGTGCACAACGATATCACCCAGATCAACCAGCACCCACTCACCCTGGTCTTCACCTTCAACACCCAGCGGTTTATAGCCGTGTTTTTTTGTTTCAACGGCTACATTCGATGCAATGGATTTAACATGGCGGCTTGAGGTACCACTGGCAATAATCAGACGATCCGTCACGCTGGTTTTATCTTTCACATCCAGCTCAATGACATCAGTGCCTTTCATATCGTCTATGGCAGTTAATATGAGCTGTTTTAGCTGTTCAAACTTCTGAGTTTCTTTATCTTGCATAGGCTTGTTCAAGTTTTTCTCTTACCACATCAGGGAGCAGGAATCGGGTACTTCGTTGCATGCTCAGCTGCTGACGAATCAGGCTGGCAGAAATATCCAGTTGTGTAACCGATTGTAACAGGATTTGCCCCTCAGTACCCTGCTGTAAATGGCACACATCGTCTGTTAATCGTGGCTGAATTTCGGCCTGTTGGGCGCATTCGGGTAAATCGACACCGGGACGCGTCATCACAATAAGATGAGCCAGTTCGAACAGGCGTTGCCAGCGATGCCAGCGGGTCAGGCCGGCAAAGGCATCCATCCCCATAATCAGGCACAGGGCGCAGTCTGCCTCATCGGCTTTCAGGCTGTTCAGGGTATCGACCATATACGACGGGCCTTCGCGCTGCAGCTCACGGCGATCCAGTACAAAGCCCGGCATATCGGCGATGGCTAACTGCACCAGCTCGGCGCGTTGCTGATCATTGAGTAAAGGGGGTTCGCGATGTGGCGGATAACGGTTCGGAATAAACCGCACTTCATCCAGTTTGGCCGCCTGCATGATTTCCAGTGCCGTGCGCAGATGACCATAATGCACCGGATCGAAAGTGCCGCCGAATATGCCGATTAGTTTGTGCACTGTAGCCTGCCCAATGCAGTTTCTTTAAGAACGAATCTGCCCATCACCCAGCACAATATATTTCAGCGTGGTCAGACCCTCCAGCCCAACCGGGCCGCGCGCATGTAATTTGTCTGTGCTAATGCCGATTTCTGCGCCCAGACCATATTCGAAACCATCAGCAAAGCGCGTAGAGGCATTCACCATCACCGAGCTGGAATCAACTTCTCTGAGAAAACGTCGTGCCAGGGTATAGTTTTCCGTGATAATCGAATCGGTATGGTGTGAACCGTGTGTATTTATATGCCGCATTGCCTGATCCAGGTCATCAACGATACGAATTGATAAAATCGCTGCCAGATACTCCGTATCCCAGTCTTCTTCGGTTGCCGCATTACAGCTGATAATGTTCTGTGTGGCTTCACAGCCACGAAGCTCTACACCTTTTTCGGCATAGCGAGTTGCCAGTTCTGGCAGGCATTGCTCTGCCACATCACGATGTACCAGCAAGGTTTCCATGGCATTACACACCCCATAACGATGCGTTTTTGCATTAAAGGCAATATCGCTGGCTTTCTGCAAGTCGGCCTGCGCATCGATATACACATGACACACACCATCCAGATGTTTGATCACGGGCACTGTAGCGTCTTTACTGATGCGCTCAATCAGACTTTTACCACCGCGAGGAATAATCACATCAACATAATCATTTGCTGTAATCATTTCACCCACCGCAGCCCGGTCGGTTGTTTCCACCACCTGCACCGACTCAGCTGGCAGCCCGGCTTTTTTCAAACCGACCCGAATACAGTGTGCTACCGCCTGATTGGAGTGAATCGCTTCTGAGCCACCACGTAAAATCGTCGCATTACCAGATTTTAAACACAGGCCCGCCGCATCGGCCGTTACATTGGGGCGTGATTCGTAGATAATCCCAATAACCCCCAGCGGTACGCGCATTTTACCGATCTGAATGCCCGAAGGGCGAAACGCCATATCGCTGATTTCACCGACGGGATCCTGTAATGTGGCAATTTGACGTAAACCTTCGGACATGCCCGCAATACGTTCATCATTGAGTTCAAGGCGATCCAGCATCGCGGCATCCAGACCATTCTCTTTACCTGCCTGCAGATCTTTCTGATTTTCAACTTTCAGTTGCTCTGCAGCCGCATCAATCGCATCGGCAATGTCCAGTAAAGCCCGGTTTTTCGTTGCTGAGTCGGCTCGAGATATTTCAACAGCCGCCGCTCTCGCCTGCTGCCCAAGCTTTTGCATATATTGTTTCATGGAGAATTCAGAATAATTAAACAGGTGGGTATTTTGCCACAAGCGTGAGCAAAATTTTCACTCATTAGGAAAAAACCCGCACAGCGCGTAAATTTGCAAAACTGTACGGGTTAACGGCCAATAGAGCCCAGCGCGTTAGATAACGCGTGGTCAAACACAGAGTGCTGCATAATGATGCCGGACAGGCCTTTTTCTATTTCGTCAGCAAATTTCTCGGCATCTTTTTCAATCACCACATTACCCAGGTGATCGACGAATACCATGGTCGCATCCTGCATTAAAATCACCGCCAGCTTAAGTCGACGTACCGGCTTATCTTCACCGTTATAAACAATAAACCAGGCACCGGGAGATACGCCTTCCGGCAGTTTGCCAATCTTCTGGCTAGCAAGTTCTTCTGCAGATATTTCAGGCTCTGGCTCAGGCGCCTGCAGCGCCTCGGCCTGGCCAAGTTCCAGCTCTTCTTCACCTGAGCCGGCCACAGGCTCAGCACCCTGCTGACCTGATGCATCGACTGCCGACGCATCGACTTCAGGCTCCGCCGATAACTCGGTCGCCATCAGTGCATCATAGGTCGCCTGCAGGTCATCCATCGCCTGATCAAGTACGGCCTGTTTCTTTTTGCAGCGTTGTAACTTATTGCGTGCTGCGTCAACAATATCGTGATGCGTCAGGCCCAGCTCTTCCAGTGCGGATAACGAGCTAATTGGCTGAACACTTTCAATGATTTTCTGTAAAATCATCAACAGTTCGACCCATTCATCATTTGCCTTGCCATGTTTAAGGTAATGATTAAACATCATGCTGGGCCAGATTTTTAGCACCAGGGTACGCACACCTTCAGGCAACTCCTTACCCAGGGTAACCTTGCGTATTTCCTGCAGCACAATGCTTTTCGCATGCGATAGTTTGACGGCTTTCTGTGATTCCGCTTCGACCTGACGTGCCTTGCGATAAATTTCTTCTGTAAGCGCCTTCAGCTCATCCAGCGCAACCGTAAAGGCAACAACATCATCATCGTAATCTTTAAGCAGTTTACGCACGATCTGTTCGATATCGACATAAACAGGATCCGTGTGTTCAGATACACCAACGCCCGCTTCAGCAATTTTATCCAGCAACTGTCGTGCTGGATGCTGGTCATCAACGAAAAACTCGGAATCCAGCATCGCAGCTTTAATCACCGGAATTTGCAGACTGAGCAACAGCGTTTTTATTTCATCGGTAATGCTGTCTTCTTCAATAATCGCATCAAAAATAAGCTTGATGAAATCAATGGTTTTTTCAGACACCTGATGAACTGATTTGGTAACCGCACCCCCATCAGATTCACCAATACTCGAGAGTACGGCTTTTTTAATCTGATTCGCATCAAACACCAGCGGTGTCTGGCGCAGATCACCGCGTGGCGATTGCAAATGAGTAAGGGCGGTCATTACCTGCTGCTGAGAGTAGTGACTATCATCCCCCTGCAGTGATACATCGGCATAAGAACCGCCGACGAAGTTTTCAATACTCTGCCTTACCTGACCAACCGGAATACCCGCTGAATACGCCTGACCTGACGGGCCAGTTTGCGGCGCGCTCTGCCCGGGTAATGGAGCCTGGTGAGGCGCCTGATAACCCGGCATACCACTTCCAAAGGCGCGGCGAGGCCCTGCTGGTTGCGGCGCTCCCGTTGCCCCCGCTGGCATTGACAGAGCCATACCCGTATTAGCAGGCGCATAGCCCGGCATGCCACTACCAAAACTACGCCTGCCAGATGGCCCCGCAGGAGGCATATCTGACACTGGCATTTCTGGCTCTTCTTCTGCAGGTTCCTCATGCTGAGGCACGCCCTGCGGAAAAACATAGGACGCGGAATAATCGATTTCCGGCATAATGCCATTTTCAATTAACAGATTATTCAGGGTTTCATATAGGCTGGATAAATCTTTGATGAGTGCTTCATTAAAAAAGCGATAAACCACCAGCTTATTATCATCAATAAGATCCGTGTCTGATACCGCATTATGCATGGCATCACATAAACGTTTTGGCTCTAACGCCGCACCATGAAAAATATGATCATTATAGGTAGCCAGTTCATCAAGGCGCCGAATAAGATCACTAATGGCTTCCGAATTATTCATCGCCGCTTTACTACTGATGCTACTGAGCATCACTATTTCGTCCATCTCGTTCTGCTCGACCAGACCAAGCGACAAAACCTGTTTCTTCTGCGCTTTCTTTTCAGGAAGTTCTTCAAGCTCGGCCACTGGCTGTAAATACATACCGAGCTCATTCACAAAACTCTGCTTGATAACGGATTGAGTACTGCGTACTGCATTCATACATTCGAACAGACCATTCTGTTCGGCTGTACTTTGCGCCTGATCAGCTGCATGAAACAGATAATCATCGGCTTCCTTGAATACGGCATCCAGATGGGCGGAAAAAAACTCTTCCAGCTTAATTAATATCTGCTCGACCAGCTCCACATGATAACGGGGCTGCTCTTCCCCTGATTGATCTTGTGGCTGATCTTGTGGCTTGTCAGTTTCAGTATCACTCACCTGAAGCGTTCCTCATTTCCATATTGGTTAACTCATAGCATTTGGGATGTTCATAAAAACTAGCTGTCTTCATTAAAATCCAGCTCGATGAAGGCAAGGCCAATTCCGCTCTGCTCCTGTCTTACAACAACAGCATCATCACTCGGGAATTTAGTGGCTAATTGATGAGAGTCATCCAGCAATTTGACGGTTAGCACTTCACCGATAATGGGCTGCAAAGATTGTTCCAGCACCACAAATATTCCGCCATCGCTAACATCTCGAGTACTGGCCTGCTGGCTATCACCGGAAGGAAATCCCAGCTCAATATCAAGCTGAACGTCATGTCGCTCAAATTTTCGTTTTTCCTGACTCAACCTGAACCCACCCTGTTTGAATTAAATCTGTCATTTAATGTCATGTTTTATTCCAACATGACATGTAATTCTTTAATAACTATAAAATAATAGACCTATTTTGCTAATTTAGCATCGAAGCAGCTTCATCGCATCGAACACGGCTGAGATGCTTTGTGTGATGTAATGAATATAGCCTACAAATCAGTCATTTATTGTTAACATGACTTTCAGTCTAAGCTGCTATTCAAGTTAAAACAATATCCAGTATCTCTTTATGTTCTTCTGCTGAGAGCCTTGGACCAAACTGGCTGACAACGCGTGATGCCGCCAGGCTGGCAATATTCCCCGCCTCATAAAACGAATGGCCATGGGTAATACCATAAAGGAATGCCCCCGCAAACATGTCGCCTGCACCATTTGAGTCTACCGCCGTGGTTTTATGGGAAGGGATATCGATCATGTGTTCGCCATCATAAACCAGCGCACCTTTGGCACCCAGAGTAACCGCAAAGCAGTGCGCAACCTGCTTCAGTGACTCAATGGCCTGGTCGAGCTGATCCACCCCCGCCCAGTTCAGTGCTTCGGCTTCATTGCAGAACAGCAGATCAACCTTTTCACCAATCATTTCCTGCAGGCCATCTTTAAAAAACTGCACCATCGCCGGATCAGAAAACGTCAGCGCGGTTTTTACACCGTGTTCTTCGGCAATTTTTCGCGCCTCAATGGCTGCATGACGTCCAGTATCCGATGACACCAGATAACCTTCTATGTACAGGTATTCCGATGCAATGATCGCATCCTGATGAAGTTCATCTACCGAAAAGGTGGCGGTAATCCCCAGATAAGTATTCATTGTCCGCTCGGCGTCCGGCGTCACCATCACCAGGCATTTACCGGTAATACCATCCTTGCGACCATCGCCCACATTACTTTCCACACCCGCCGCATTCAGGTCATGCACATAAAAGTCACCCAGCTCATCGCTGGCCACCTTACAGGAATAAAACGATTTACCGCCAAAATAACTGTTCGCAATAATAGTGTTTGCCGCAGATCCACCCGAGGCTTTCTTGCCATCAAACGCATCGAGATGCCCCATCAGTTCATGCTGGCGCGATTCATCAACCAGGGTCATTACCCCTTTATCAATAGCGTTCTGTTCAAAGAAACTATCTTCTACCTCAAACTCCATATCGACCAGTGCATTACCGACGCCATATACATGATATTTTTTCATAATGTTCTCTACTGAATTGCTCTTCTAATTGTAAATGACTGCCTGATGCTATACAGGCAGTATAACGATCTAGTTTATTGTGCGATCTGTGCACTCAGCATTAACAGCTCATCCCATGGACGCCCCTGCTCGACACCTTTGGTGACTCGATCAATTTTCGCGCAACGC
>Ga0316207_10001382_pt1 | contig 30241 bp, 28 predicted proteins | sample 6weekpyrite_MG_FD_204943 | JGI IMG/M metagenome (GOLD analysis project Ga0316207, IMG submission 204943) | Microbial mat bacterial communities from mineral coupon in-situ incubated in ocean water Damariscotta River, Maine, United States -... | ecosystem: Environmental > Aquatic > Marine >...
CGAAAGGAAACCTCCTTGTTAAGGATCTTTATTGCAAGAGCAATATTTTCTCGCTCACTATTTAGCATGTATAACCATTAGCATATTATTAATATATATAAACTATAGCACAAACCGTGATTATAACAATAATCACGGTTTTTAGTGTTCTGCCTAACTAGTTAAGAAAGTATGCAGCTATAATAATAAAAACTAACTACTCAGGAGGGTGCTGTTTTTCTCTAGAATGAAAGTGAGAATTTATAGTCAGCTTCTAAGCCGAAGCATACTGTGAGGAACTCGCCATCCTCTGTGGCTACCGGGTTCTTCAGGTGCTACAGTTATTGTTTTAGGATTAACCTTTTTTACGATACATTTGATCGTTTGTCCGTCCCTACTATCAAATTCAACTGGTAAGTCTTTTCTAAAAACAATAACTGATGCCTTTTGAGCAACCTGACCTTGCATCTTTGTCACATCAATACTCCGTTTCTGACATACATGCAATAAATGGTCACGGACCTTGTCCGCCATTTCGTTTGAATGAAGCTTATCGAGCAAATAATAGAACTCTTTATTGTGAACGCTTCCGTCATATCGCCACCCTTTGATGGCTTGGATAATATGAGTGAACTCATGGCAAACTGTGTGAGAAAGAAGATTTAACGGAGTGATCTCACTATTATAATAACCTCTCGTAGTTAGCTCAGCGAATGTGGCCCACCTGCTCGCAGTATCATAGTGAAACTTCGATGCTATCATCTTTACACCATATGTAAGGGTAAATTCACACCCACCCCTCGCGTGCCTGCAATACGTTTTATTGCCACTGCCAACACGCGTAATCAACCTGGCATTAGGTTGTTTATCAGCAATCCAATCAAGGCCATCATTCCATAGGACGTGCTCAGTAACCCTACCCATTAGTTGAGAAAGAATATTTAACTGTCGTGGAGTTATACTGGACATATAGAATTATGTAGGGCTTTCTAGCTAAATTAGAAAGATATATTTTGCTAGTATCGCTCAATGCTTAATGAAAGCGATCATTACCTTAAAACTAAAGGCATAATATATTTTTATACTAAATTATTTCCAAAGGAAAAGACCATTGCATCCACCCGGTGTATAAACATGTATCCCCGACGGCGTACCACCTACATCCACCTTTCTGGTTAAGTACTGAGTGGAACCTTGGAATGTGGGAATTGAATATGTAAAATTAGTTGAGGAGGTCTTTATAGTGCTCCCTAAACCATCAACTAATTTTATAGACTTAATAATGTTTCCATTATCATAGAATGTGCCATTTATAATAAATTTCCAATTTAAACCAGCCCAACATTCTTGGTTTATTATGCGTAAAGGAAATACTGGACCATTGATAGAGAGGTCGCTCCCCTGCGTTACAGCAGGTGGCGCCAGGGTTGCATCGGCTGCTATCAATGAAGAGCTTGCTGTGATGAACCAAAAGGTAATTAATAATTTTCTTTTTAGCATTTAAGAATTAGCTCCATGGCACAAAGCAATCAGCCCACCCAGATTTTACGCGCAGTCCTGTTGGAGAAATCATTGCATAAGCTTCATATGTGAAATATGAGTTTCCAGAATAATAATATTTATAGTTTTGAAACACCGTGCCCGCGACATTACTATCGCCAGCAATTTCTGATCCGTTCCTTTTAATTGAGAGACGGACATACATTGACCCGTTATTTTTGATTTTTCCATCGCCATCAATACTATAACCATTGGCAAAAGGGCACTGAACAGAGGCGACCTTTTCTACTAACCAAGGAGCAGCGGCGCCCTGCTGAACTGGTGCAGTGATATTGTTATTAGGAGAAAATACAGAATCATTAGCCTGAACCACAAAGGTTGTCAGTAATAAAATAGCACCAGCAAGACTAGGTTTAACTGTCACTTGGCTCTCCTTTAGTCGCATTTATAAACCTTAAGTACTTCTGTTGATGGGGTTGTTGTCATAAAATTTCCGTTTTCATCATATTTACCATAACCAGGTATGGGGGCTGCATATTTAGTTCCTTCAGAATTATTAAAATAGTATTCCTTGCATTTCCCTTGTGCAGGCGCGGCTGGTGTCGTCACCGCCGGTGGCGCTAATACACTATCTGCCATCACTGTAAAGGCCGGCGAGCTCAATACACAAAACGCAAGTAATATAGTTATTAATTTCAACATATGTACAATAATAATTAATTAAAACACCATGTCAAGGCGCTTTACTCTTCTAGTAAGCTTTCTATTCATCAATCACAAGGAATAATAATAGCAAATATTAATAAAAACATTCAGTTATAATCACTCTGATTACCCTGTTTGACGTTACTTAATAAAAGAATAAATACGAACAGCTTGACGTACTTATTACTAGTGTTAAGCCTCATGTGCCAACGCTTGGACTGGCTCCTCAGGCTTAACAAGTACAGGGGTGTCTAAATAAGGGTGCTTCACTTCATCCTTGTCTCTGAGAACAGCGTTTGATATCGAGTCCATATCAAGGATGAGAAGCATACCGCTTCGTTCGTTGCCACGTTCAGGCTGTACAATATATTTGGTCATACGGTTGCCCCCTCCTCCTGTTACGGCATCGCATTTAGACAATAATCGAACTGGGATCTCCGGGCTGGCCACAACCTGGTCAATCACGAGCCCAACCACTTCATCACCATTGTCTGCGTCTTTTTTAGCAATAATAATGCAGTCTTCGTCCTTGTTATATTGTTTCTCAGCATCAAGTTCAGACCTAAGTGAAACTACAGGTATGCTCTCTCTCATAAATGAGATTATACCAAGGTATCGTTCGTCACTACCTGGTACCAATGTGATCTCTTGGTTATTTAAAGAACAAACAATTGATTTTGATTCCATTCCAAATAGTCGATTACCTACCATAAATGTAGAAAGCTCAATACTCTCTTCTCCGCCCTGTACTTGCGGGTAATCATATTCACTAATCTGTAAATTATTTTCAGTGGAATGCGTTATGTCCTGGCATACACCTATCTCAAGGTAAACAAGAGAAATGATGTCATTGCTATAATTGTCAGATACTTTGTATTCTCGATAGCCAGAACTAACCTTTGCGCCAACAACATAGTATTTACCTTCTAACTCAACAATCTTTGAAACGCTGTTACCGTTAGCCATATTTGCAATGGCCTCTTCTATCAGGAATTTACCCCCTGTTGCGTACCGATTGTCAGTAGAGGTGACGATGTTGCCATTTCTTTCGACAAACAAACCAAAGCAACCAGGTAAAACATGCCCTGTTTCATTCTTTGGTAAAGCATCAGAGAGCATTTCCTTAAACTGGGGTTGTGAGTCGAAGACAATCCCTATCCCCCCTCTTACTTCAAATGTGTCTTTATCAGTGATTGATGCGCCATAAATATATGTGTTGTTATCGCCGTAGAGATAGGATGGGGAAAAGCTGCTGACGCTGTATTTTTGACTGTCGCGTATAGATAGGGTTTGAGATACCCAATCATCAGTCAGCTTCCTTCCGATCAAGTGCTGTTCTTCTGGTTTAGAAACTGCCTGTATAGTGCCGGACTTGTCGTATATGAAGAGATTTGTGTAGACCGTATACAGATTGTTAATGTATGCAAGTATGTTACACATCTCTTCTTTGTGCTCAGCAATACTGCCAGCGGTAGAAAGTATCTCTCTGAATCTGCTTGTCAATGCCCACCATCGACAATCATTAGCACGTTCATACAGGTTGCGATCCATAATATCGAGAGCAAGCTTGGAGTGAAACTCAGCAACATCAAGATATGAAGAAATGACTGTCTGGTTTAGATTTGAGATAGAGTCCTCAAATACCTTCTTAGTTCTCACTCCGGTTTTTGATATTTCATTTAAAAGTGTTTTTGAGAAAGAATTATCACCAGATTTTGTATTTGCTATCTGAACATTACCGTTCCAAACAGTTGCATCGAGTTCATGCTGTATTCTGTCAGCTCGCTTCGGGATATCCACAAGATCCTCAGAAAATAGAGTCGAGCCAGTTACAACCTTTTTCATTGATTCCTGGTCTATCTTATGCGCTTCTGAGGTGCCAGGGCGTTTGAATGCAGAATCAACAGGGACCATCACATGGCCACACCACCCCAGACCGAAGTATCCTTCATATCCCTGTGTTTCACAGGTTTTGGCTAAATACTCCCTACCCCCAAACCGTACAATCTTATAATCCTTATCTGTCACCTTCGATAGTCGCGCACCTATAGGGATGTGATATTGGTCACTCGACGAAATGACGACACCGTCACTGTCTAACAATGTGATTTCCATCCAGTCAGAGTCTTCGATTAAGCCTTCAAATACCCCTTTCATCTCGTCTTCAAACTTAAAGACAAGGCAGAGAACACCTAGCACATCAGAATCCTGTTCATTAGAGTCAGTGACTCTAAAGCTGTAAATAAGCGATCTGTCAGATGTGGGGTTTAGATCTGAAGCTCTGTAGCACTCAACGTAGTCGTGGTTCGTGTCAATGGACTCTCTAATAATACTGTCATGTGATGAAGAGATATCATTACTTTCATCGAGTTGCGCAAGCACCTTACCAGATGGATCAAGTAGTATTATATTTTCATATACAGAATACTTCGCTACATACTCACGAAATCGCTCGACTATGTGGTGATGTGCTTCCTTGCGCTGTTTGCGACCTTCATCATCTTTCGTATATCCCGGTTCGTCACGAATAAACCTGCGTATGTCATCATCTGTTGCTAGAAAGCCAATATCTGCCGTTCTTTCAAATAGGTTTCTGATCACAATATCCACAGCAACCTGCGCTTTTGCCTCCATTTCAGATGTTAATTTAACAAGTGATTCATGCCCAAGCCTGTCCAGGAGTCTGTCAGTGAGTTCCTCAAAACCATGCCTCGTTTCTGTCATATCTGTTCCGATATTAGACATCTGGCCTAGCAGCGTCAGCAAGTCCCAGCGTTCAGAAAGGTTATTAAGTGAAGTCCGGTATTCATCCACCTCAGGCATATGCTGTATAAAGTCGTGAGTGCTCATACATACTCCGTAATTAGTATTCATTGATATATGACTGGACAGTTATAAGATGCCCTTTAAGACAATATACGTACCAACTTCTCCTTATTGAGGGTAAAAACACCAATACATATGAAAATATTTTAAGACTGTTTGAACTATTTTATTTTGGGGCAGGAAAGCGTGCTGTCGAGGTGCGTATGCACCTGTTTCGTGCGTTGTCGGACAGGCTATGCATTAGTGGTATTTAATCGAGTATTTTTATTGATATCAATCTTTACCAGTTTAAGGAAATAGCGTTACGCGTTATTTTGTCTTGCTCTGGCTAATTATGCTTGATATTACGTGCGCGAAGTATCAAGATCTATATTGACAGCTTTAAAGCTTGCAGGTGACATGCTCGAATAATGTTCATTAATCAGCTTTCGTTGTTCGCTATAGGTTGTGTTTTGCATATACATCTACTTATGATGAGCGGCTCTTGTTTTTTCTTATTTTTGACTCAGCTTCCTTGAGATCGCGCTCAAGTGTCGCGCACCGTTCTGTCAGAATATCATTCTGATTTTGTATATCTAAGTTGGACCGTGTAATAGTCTCCAGGCTGCTTGTAAGCTCCCTTATTTGAGACATAAAGTCAGCACGATCTGTTGCAGTGGATCTTAGTAATTCAGTCAGCGATTGTTTGATTTCATCACGCTGCGCTTTTACATCTTTTAGATCATCGGTCATCTTGAGGATGGCTTGATCCCTAGATGAGAGCTCGTTACGCACGTACTCAGATTGTGACGCGAACTGCTGTTGCAGCTCTGTAAGAATAGCTTCTTTATCCCTTAACTGACGATTCAGCTCTGCCTGCATCTCTATTACGGTATCCTGGGCTCGCTGGGCATCATCTTTTAAGACCTTCTCACGCTTGGCAGCATCTCTGTTTGCCCCAGCGAGGGCGCGTTTTAGCTCTGAAATGTATTCAATATTATTATCGTTCTGGCTTTGAACTGACTCGCGAAGCAATACTTCATTCGCTCTTTGCATAGTTATACAAATTACTTCCTCGTGAGATTGTTCTAGTTCTTTATTTAATGAGCTAATACTTGCCTTGAGTTCGTCAATCTCTATTTCATCAGTTTCATGCTGTGCGAGTAGTAACTGTTTCTTTTGTTCAAACGCCTCAACGCGCTCATCGAGCTCAGCCTGCTTTACTTCAAAGTACTCATCGGTTGTCTTTGTTATTTCGTCTGAAAGCGTTTGTGCAGCTTTCGTGATTGGATCGGGCAATGGTTGATATATACCTGATGACAGACGAGCCTTGTCCTCTTCATCAATCTCAAACAACAGGCGTTTGAGCCTACCTGGTGAGCCATGGCCGATATCCTGAATGATACGCAGCAGGCCAGGTCGGGGTATCCCCGATCGGCGGTATTTCTCGAGTTGAGCCTCGACGTCAGTGCGGTGTAACTTGATTTCTGCCATGTATTCTGTGCATGGGAGCATAGTTTGACCGTTTTGGACATACTATGCTCCCAAATTACTATAGTTTGTCCCCTTTCAAATAAGTCGTTTTTTTACTCCTCAGATGCATAGTTACTGCTCTATAAGGATTTCATTTGCAGGAGGTGGAGGCATCATTTCTGATGACAATGATGCATAGAATAATTTAAATATGCTCAACCTTTCTTTATTAGTTAATGAGTTACTTATTGCCCTAGCTTCTCTTGGGAGTCTCTCAGACAGCTCAGCGGTTGATAAAAAGCTAAATACCGAACCAGTTATAGCTCCTATAGATCTATTAATTATTTCTCCACCTAACCAATGCCTATTTCTCATTCTTTGTAACTCAGCATCATTCTCATCTGCTGAGTCACAAACCTCTCTCTTTAAATTACCAGTAGCTGAGTGAGCCATATCGATGGTCTTTCTTTGTGGAAGAGGGTTTTCTTCAATAGATCTTTTTATTAATTTTATTTGGACTGAAACAAATTCATATGCTTCATTTTCTGACATTCCAAGAGCAATCATGAAATCTGATATCTTATGGATTGTTGACCTATCTAGTTCATCATCAACAATTGTGAGATCAACAAATTCTAGTGCCTTTGCTACTCCACTATCTCTGAGCGTGTTCCAGAATCCACCATCTTCATACAACTCAGTAAGTGAGTTACATGCCTTCTGTGCTGCAATAACAATAAGTCTCTTTTTATCTAAATTCGAGATAGCTCCTATCTTGTAAAGCCTTACTGACTCTCTAATAGCCTCGATTGCATCAACTAAGTCCCTTGGATCTGCCGCCATAAATAATTCCTTTTATTCTATGTATAGTTAATTAAATTATTATAATTCTGATTTGTTTCGCTCAAGTAGCCCCCAAAGCTCCTTACCACTTTCATCCTCAAAACATATTGCTCCAGATCTTACTAAAACTTTTCTTAATTCATCATCTTCGAATCCACCAAGACGTTTTTTTATAGCATCAAATGATCGTTTTCTCCAATTCTCATTATTTAGTAATTTCTTAACTACTTCCTCTGCCATAAACTCAGTTTTTAATTCTTTTTTAAGGCGTTCTTCTTGTATGCGGAAGGTTATATAACCTGTAAATGCCGCTACAATTACTGCTGTGACAAATTCCCACATACTTTCCCTCCTAAAGTCATTGTTTAACAGCTATGACCATTTTGTATACTATATTAATTTCATCTCTTATAAGGTTCTTGGGTAAGCCGGTCTCTTCTCGAATTATCTTGAATGCTTTTTTCCTCGATAAGGGAGCATTTTCACTGAAATCGCTAGTAAATAGTACCAGTGCTTTTTCTTTCACTGTACGTTGATTAATTATTTTTTGCTCTCTTTTCCATTTTCTATAATCACATGATATTTTATTTGCAATTATTGGGAACTGGTAATGCAAATAACCTTTTGATACACCTAGTTCCGCTGCAATCTTATAAAGGGGCATCGGTGAGGACATCTGACCCTCTTTCCTAACTTTCAAGAGTTTGTTTAATACTTCATCTCTATTATTTGCTCTTCGTCGTTTCTTTGGTCTTAGCTGTTTTGGTAATTCAGCAAACCATAGGGGTGATAATACATCTGATGTTACATCAACCTCCCCTGATAGAACATCAATTAGGCTCATGCCGAGCCGACTTGCTGTCCTACGTGCTATTAATAATGATATTGGAACATCTCCCAGTGCTATTCCAATACATTCATCTCTCGGGATAAGGTTCCAAAACTTTTTCTCGTCATCATTATCCCAAGCTCTGCTATATAAATGGCTGACAATATTCCTAACTCCTTCGTCTGGGTAATTTATATGAGAGTTTTGAGAAATTTCTTCAACTAGCTGTAATAAATCACTACCTTCTGTGCTCCAGGTATTTATCCTCTTATCTTCTGAATTAATTAGATCCAAATTATTTCCACATGAAAGACATTTTCTACACCTTTTCTTATATCCGAGTCCTCCCTGTTTACTACCACAACACCGACATTGATCAATTATTTCAACCCCATGAATAGGACAATGTGATATATCTAACAAACTCCAATATAATTTATAAAAACCATCGTCATTCATTCTCCTATACTCTTGCATACAAGCGGGGCACCAACGAAAATCACTAGAAAAAGTATTAGATGAACGTTTCAAAGTGTTATTAAGTGCTAGGAAAGTTCCGCTTCTCAAGTCATTCCTACCTGTTGCCTCAGAAAAGGCATTTAGAATATATTCTGTCGTTTTATTCGGTCTTACATAGGTAGGAAGTCCTCCATTATTGTGAAATGAAGGTAATACATCACGTTCACCTGAATGTCGTCTCCTGTACCACCCACATACATCTTTAAGCAACCTACCGGCTGTCACGCCATGCGCATGCGACAGCCGGTGAATATAACTTCCAAATGACTCTACATCGAGCGTCCCTACTTCACGCAATTCCATTGGAAAAAGAAAACCCATTAAATTAACTTCGTCCTTTTAACGAATATCGCTTAGGTTTCTTCTGAAACGCCTTTGTTTTTACCTTCTTCTTTTTACTACCATCTTTGGCTTTAGGCTTAGGTTTAAATTCGACCACATTAGTTTCTTTTGGCCTCAACATTTCTTCACCTCTAACTATTTCGTCTGCTATCGCCTCAAGATCAACTGATGACATGCGTGATTCTAAAATATGCTCCAAGGTTAACTCTTTATCCTCTCTTGCATCTACCAATGATAAAGCCCGTCTTAACCATTTAGATAACAAGCCAATGCACCCCATTGTTTCGCCGTATAAAAGTTCATTCCATTCGCACAGTGATGAAACCTTTCTAGGGAGAATCATATCCTTACTATATTCACGAAGTATTTGATCAAATGCTCGTATATCTTCAATGCGATTATAATATCTAGGTAAATGTACTTGATGCTTCCGACCAACCATATGCGGTGCTTTAGAAAATACTTCAAGCAGCGGATATGCTCCCACTAACACGAGCACTGTTCCTTCTGACTGTGCGAGACACTTCAATGATTGCAATATTGCTTCAGGAGTAACCTTCCCGCGGGCATACATTACGTGCTGTGCTTCATCAATGAATAAATACTTAACTTGACGCTTATTTAATGACTGCTCCAGTGCAACTCTAAGTACTGCTTCAGGATTTCTATCTAAACGTTTTAATACTTCAATATCCCAGTCTTCACCATGATTGCCGACACTATAAAACGGATGCTCTAGTGCTTTTAGGATTCGAAGCGTAAATGATTTAGTTGAAAAGGAACCGTTCACACTACAATTTGTAGCTAATACAGGTACAGCTGGCATTATTCCTTCTTCACGTAAAGCGACTGGTGGATTAATCATATCGATTAATTCATCCGTAAGACGACTTTTACCTGCACGTGATGGCCCCGTAATGCAAACAACTTCTCCTGGGGTTGCTGCATTTAATGCGGAAAATGCTTCCGACAATGCATTTGCCCAATTTCTATGAGGAATTCTCTTCCTGGCAATAATTCTAATCGATTCTTTAGCCCATGACATAATTACGCCTCCCATGTTGAAGTTACTAATTCATCAAGATTTTCTTCACGAACTTGTGCAAATACGGAATTATTTTCAATTAATACTTCCTCTTCTTCCAAACCTCCTTCTTCCACTTCATTAACTACTTCTTTACTTCCCTCAATTGAAAATACTTTCTTGATTAGCTCTTGTTCTGCCTCTTCCTTAGCAATTGTTCTTGCGACACTACCATCTAATATTCTTACTGATTCTGCTAACTTCCTTATCGGATCAAGTGTGTCGAATTTTGTTAGTCCTGTAGACATGCAAGTAACCCATTCGTCTTTCACTCTCACATAAATCTTATATGGATTTTCTGGCTCAATTCTAACTTCTGGTTTTTTACCTTTTTCTATACGTGCTAGTTGAGGGCTCCAGTAATGGATTCCATCTATATGGATTCCCCTACGGGCATCTACCGTAAATTTCCGTACATCGACGGCACTTTCTACAATAAACGCGTGATCCTCAACAACCTTCTTCCCCACAAAAGGAAAAGCCTTTATGCTATCTTTCATCTTTACTATTGGTGGTTCATACTCATTCCCTATGATTGTGTTATTCCACCACTCAGTGAATCCCGTTAACTCTCTCATGAAGTCTTCTAATGTCAGGACGGCAAAGTTCTCAGGTTTATGACTACCTGATACTGATCTAGCTTCTTTGTACTCAACAATATTTCCTGGCCTTAACGCCAACCACTGAGTTTTGAATGCACCAAAGATACGCTCTATCTCAGAGCCAAAACGACTATGCCCACTTGGCCTGGCTACTAATGAGGATCCTCGACTTGCCAGTAGTGATACAAAATAGTCAGACATAAAATCAGAGCCTCTATCTGCACTAATAGAAGCAGGCAACATGCCATGATTTCTAACACAATGCCTAATTACCATTGCATCTGTTCTTCTACTAGGATCCCTATAGCTCACCCATACAGCTAAAATAGCCTTGGTGTACAAATCTAGTAAAACTGTGACCCAGGGTCTTGCTGTATATTTGACACCTGATGACGTTGCTAGCACACACATTATGTCTGCTAAATAATGGTCTATTGCTGCCAGCTCAAAAGCCATTGTTGCTCGAAGTTCTCTATCTTTTACTGAAGATGGATTTTCTTCGGAATTTGATGCCCTATTACCACCACGACCACGAGCAACCTTTGCCTTGTCAGCCTTATTCAATCTATTTATAAATGTTTTTCTGCTTACGGCTGGATACTCAGGATGTATTTCATTTGCGGCATACTTATATAAACCAAATGCTTTTTGTCTATTTAACCTTAATACTGAAGAGTATGACTCATAAATAAATTTACTGATAAACTCCTCTACAACAGGGTTTATTCTTGGTTTATTATTTCCACAATTAATATATTTTGGCAATAGAGACTGAAAAGGACTAAGTCCTTTTTTCTTTCCTTTCTTTATTTTTGCTTTTATTCGTCTTACATGCCGACTTTTCTCTCCACTCTCGGCACGCTCAAGATTTTCCAGTGCTTTTTTTGAGTATTCTAAAGGTGGGGCATACAAAAGAGGAAGGCTGTCACTTGTTTTCGCAGTTTCGTTATTCCTATAATTTTCTTTATAAACATGTAAATATTCTTCTGAGGATGAAACCACCACTGATTCAGTTTGAGACAAAAGTTCTTCAGATAATAGTGAAAAAATCTTTTTATTATCTATTAATCTCAGTACCGGAGATAAGTCTGTTATTTCTAATTTTTTAGCTAAGTCAGATAGCCTTAACCATGTATGTTTTCGCAATAACTCCAAAACCTTTTTCTCAGTACTGCCGCATATTTCAATATTTCGCGAATTAACAAGAATTTTTAAATTTGATATACGTACCTGATTAAATACATCGGTTGAAATTACTCTATATCTTAATCCTAGTTTCTTAAACGTATTCTTTGCCGGTAAATATATATATTCATTCCCCTCTTTTATCCAATCTTTGGGTCTAGTTTTTATGTACTCCTGAAGTATTACCTCAGCCTTTATTTCTATCACCTCAATGTTATTTGAACTTATTACTAGATAATCAGGCGTATAATCACCTCTCCTAACCGAACCGTTCTTTAAATGTCGCACTACTGGTACAGGCGTTATCTGGTCCCAATATTCTTTTATCTCTTCGTCAAATTCACACTCCATACAAAATGCAAATTCTCCTGTTCTACTCTCAGCCTGTATTGTTCTACCCATCTTTGTTGATGAATACCATGTGCATACATTTTTCCCTGGCTGTGTACCTATTAATCGGGAAGGCGGGGACTGTCTAATTCGCTGTATATACTCTCGTCCTGGAAATGGAACATGAAGTTTCTCTAAAATCGCATTAATCTCTGCATCATTTAACATTTAGTTATCCTCTTCATCATTTAGAACCCGAACCAAGGCCCATGCTTGCCCCAGCACCTATCAAAAGGGTGTACGGAATAGTTGACGGATAACGTTAAGAAGACGATACTGAAGTTGCTAAGCGCCGGTAGCCTTCAAAAGCTATCTGCCAAAAATGAACAGGCCCGCTACGCGGGCCTTTTCTATTTGGTAAATCAATTAGTTACGTCATTTTCTACCTCCTTGTCTCTTATACTGACTGTAAAATCATCAATTCCCTCGATAGAACCCGACTTCAAACCCAGTACTACCGCCACTTTATGGGCCTGACCACGCACACACTTCAGTCTACCAGCCAATACTTGATGAACTAGTCCCGGTGAGAAACCCATATCCCTTGCCCACTCACTAATTGATATACCGCGATATGCGAGCTCCTTTCGGATCTCATCAGCGCTCCTAAGATTACTTTCTTCTGTATATTTATATATCATATTGCATACTATAATAATCATTTGAAAACTATTATCAACTATTGTATTTTTATTTAATGAATTCAATATTTATATCCGGTTTTGGTTCCAGGCTTAAAGAAGAAAGAGAAAGACTCGGGTTAAATCAGACAAAGTTTGCTGAAAGTGCTGGCGTTAAACGCGCTACACAGTATTTATATGAAGTAGAAGAGAATTCACCTAACTATCGATATTTCAAAGCTATTGCTGAGTTAGGTGTAGATATCCCATTTCTCTTTTATGGCAAAAAATCAGACTCTGAGGCCCTAGAATATAGACTCGATGTCCTCCAAGACATATTTCGTGCTGTTGAAGAATATGGACGAGATGAAAGAGGAAACCCATTGTCCTCTGAAATGCGACTCGATTTTTTTAGTATGTTATGCGCTTCATATTCTGGCCGCGAAAATTTTGATATGAAACCAGAGGTAGTGCAGAAGTTGTTCTCTAAATAGTACATGCCAATCGAAAAGATGATATGAAGCTTTGGAAAGGATTTCATGATCTCATGAGAAAAGATGGTTACCCAGATCGTCTTATTCCATACGACTCATATTGGCTATTTCGATGGGGACCACAGTCAATTTGGGCTGTACGCAGCTTCAAGAAACTTCTATCCCTGCCAGAAAATACACCAAAAGAGAAAATAGAAGAGGCCAGAGAACAATATGCCGCAAACAAATTCGCATGTGAATTTGGTAAACCAGGTAATAAATATTTTCGTAACTTTATTACCCGCGCCAACGATGAAGGAATTAATAAAAGTGAGTTACGCTCTCTAATTATGTATAAGGATTTATACACAGCGAAAAATGGTCAAATACAACTACGAAATTCATTCATTGGTCTATTGATTGGTAAGATCTTTATTTTATTATGTTTAGTAGCTTTTTTATTACTCTCTTTACTAATTATATTTTCACCTGCCTCAATAATAGTAAAAACATTCTTATTAATTGGATATCTATTAAAATATTGTATATTCGCTTTGATAATATATCGATGCACAATACGTCCTTATCTCATTGCAAAACGGCTTAAGCCCATCATTGAAAGAATTAAGGAATCATTTCTAAAGTCACAACAGACTGTCGCATTATCTATCGTTAAATAATTCGTGGCTAGTTTGAAGTGAAAGACTTTGTATCCATCTCTTTCTATCTTTCTTTAATTCCTGGATATTTATATATAGATCCCTTTTTGAATTTAAAACAATCAACATGTCACTAACTAACCTTGCTGACAACCATAGCCATGCATTCCAAGCATTCTGGCCCCGCACCTTATTTAATAAAGCAATTCCTGGTGGTGCTTCGTATACTGGAATCTGTTCGCCGCGATATGTTCGATATATAGGTGCTCTATACTTATCTCTGGTCTGATAATCTTTCAATGTAGTTGAGAAATCTCCTGAATGTGGCTCACAACCTCTAATCGTTAACTCAAGAAGTTCACCGATATGACTTCTTGGCGATATAAACTCGCCCACTATTTCTAGTGTTGTTACAAATTCATGTGCTAGATCGGTATCTCTCGAGAGAAAAGGGCGGTCCATGCGTAAATCAATATTTATTGATGCCTCAGAACAGACATCAAAACCAGAAACCTTCGCCACAAGCTCTGAATTCTCTTCTTTAATCTTCTTTTTCCTCCTTGTTGACATCATTCTCCTAAATAACTTATTTTACATGCCTACAAATCAGCGCACATGTTTAATCTATTTTTTCGTTCCCTATAATCTGGCATGACCTTTTCTAATAATCGCCAGAATTTTGGGCCATGATTATGCTCTTCCAAATGACATAGCTCATGCATAATCACATAATCAATACATTCAGTTGGTGCCTTTATTAATTCTCTATTTAGAATTATCTTTCCTGATTTTGTACAACTCCCCCATCTTGTTTTTAATGCTCTGACAGATAGTGGAGGAGGACTGATCCCCAATTGTTGGGCCTTTTTACAACATTCATGAAATCGCCTGTCAAATATTTTAGCTTCTTTCTCTAAATACCAACCATCCAACAACTCTCTTACTTTACTTGGTGTGGGATTATCGTTACATATAACCGTAAAATACCCCTGGTAACACTTAACGCTTTCAGAAGTTCCTTTGCGTACTTTAAGGCGGTATTGTCTTCCTAGATAACGATGACTTTCGCCACTTACATACTTTCGTGGTGGCTGCTTTGGTAAAAAGAGTTCAAAATCACGTGAAGATTTCTTTATCCAACTCGCACGCTTTTTAACTTTTTCTCTAATTTTTTCAATATCAGTACCATGAGGTGCGTCTACTGTTACAGTCAGATCAGGATGGACATGAATAGCTAGCGTTTTACGGTCTTTATACTTGTAGCTGTAACATATTTTTGTCCTACCCCACTGCAACTCATCTACCATAGTCACGCTCCTGCCAACTTACGGGCCACGCCAATACACTGTTCCATAATGCCATCTACAACGTCTACTGTAAGTGCTACTCCTTTATCATCACGTATCGCAAATAAATAATCATCAATATCATTTTGCATCCCATTTATAACATCCTGATTTCTTGCCCAGTCGCGTATTTTACATTTTGCTATGATCCCTTCAATATCAAGTGCCATACTAGCTATCTTCTCTGCACTATAATGCAAATGCTCTTCGCCATATTGCGCTGAAGTCTCTGCCACCTTCTTAACGTCCTCTCCATGTGAATCTAGGACTTCATTCAACACACCATAATATGCTTGAGCCTCACGGTGACCTTCTAGTTTAACCGGGATATCTTCTTCATGACCTCTACGAACAGTTTCCATGTAATCTGTAACTCGCTGCAGGTATTCAGATTCATCAATACGACCTTGTCTGTACTCCTGAATAACTGCTTCGATTAGATCAGCAAATTTTTTATAGAAAATTGGATCTTCATCCATCTTCTCTGTAACAGTCTTTTTCACTCGGCTCGCAATAGTATCCGCCTTCGCAGCTTTACCTTCTCGCTTCTCCACCTCAGAATCAAATGCTTCTGTATCAAATATATTGACTAGTTCTGTAACGACACCTACATTTGGTGCTTGAATATGGCTATCCATCACCTTGCGAATTTGTTTCTCATACAACGAAAAGTCTATTGTCTCTGCATAGCGCTGCTGAACGGATGATCGTAAACTACGGAAATTCTTTAAATCATCTTTATAAATCTGGATTTGGCTTTTGTTAGTGTCCCGATAAAAGTGCTCTGTCGACAATGCTACTACTAATACTTTTGAAAACTCAGTTAAGGTTTCATAGAACTCTTGACGACGATCTTCTGGCTCCAAGTGTCTCTCCATCGACTCGTTATCATGTTTATTTTTAACTTCCTTAAACACAGCCCATAAATCTGAATGTAGTTGGGGCAGCTTTGCCACTTCTACATGTGTATCAATAACGGCACCTTCTAATAACACATCTTCTGCATCATATTCGGCTAACGCGTCGTATGTCTCTAATGCTTTATTCAGTCCGCCCAGTACACCTCGATAGTCAATAATGTACCCATAATCCTTGCCTTCAAAGAGCCTATTCACACGGGCAATAGCCTGAAGAATGCTATGGTCTTCAAGTTTTTTATCTAAATACAATACTGTATTCCTGGGCTCGTCGAATCCTGTAAGCAGCTTACTTACTACAATCAATATTTCTGCACCATCTTCACGCCCAAATGAAGCCTTTATTTGTTTAACATAATCATCTTCATTTCCAAACCGATCCATCATCTCTTTCCAGAATCGATTTACCAACGGCAAATCTTCTTCTTCAATGGTATCGCCACTCTCTCGAGTATCAGGCTTAGACATAATGACTTCACAGTTCACCATGCCATAATCATTCATATAATTTCGGTACAAAATTGCACTACTACGTGAGTCAGTGGCGAGTTGTCCTTTAAATCCCGTGCCTTGGAAGTTGTCTCTAAAATGTTTACTAATATCATAGGCAAGCAAAGCGACCCGCTGCTCAATCTTGTGAATCATCTCCTTCGACGCCATTTTACGCTTAAGATCTGCTTTTTGCTTTTTAGACAATCCATCAGTTAAGCGCTCAAACCAGGCATCCATCGCCTCTTTATTCATCTCTAGATTTGCAATCCGTCCTTCATAAAGTAGGGGCAATACAGCTTTATCTTCTACCGTCGCTTTACGCAGAGGGTAACTATGGATCAATCCACCAAACTTTCTCGCGGTATTTTTTTCTTTCTTTAATAATGGTGTCCCGGTAAATGCTATATAACAAGCATTCGGTAATACTCGCTTCATAATGGCATGAGTCGCACCATAATTTGTACGATGACCTTCATCAACCAATACAAAAATATTTGGATTTGTTTCTTCTAAACCATACTTATTTTGCACTGTATCGAACTTATTTATCACCGTAGTAATCACACTAGCCTTACCATCTTTGATTAGGCGCATTAACTCTTCACCTGATTTAGCTCGTTTAGCTGACTTACCACAGGCATCAAATGTTTCCCAAATTTGATCATCAAGATCGATACGGTCTGTTACTAGTACTACACGTGGATTTGTAATCGTTGGATGAATCGCCAAGGCCTTGGCTAGCATTACCATCGTTAGTGACTTACCGCTACCCGTAGTATGCCAAATCACCCCCCCGGTACGTCGACCTTCCTGCAATGTAGATACACGATCGATTGTTTGTTTTACTGCAAAATATTGCTGATAACGCGCTACCTTTCGCACTCCTGCATCAAACACGATGTACCCATATATCAATTCCATCAAGCGCTCAGGACGCAACATGGCCCATAAAGTGCGATCCTGATCCGTTGGCAACCGGTCACCTTCCGCCCACAAAATGGAAAAGTGTTCTCTAGCTTCCTTATAGGCTTTGATTTCCTTTTCCTGTACGCGGGTAAATACCTTATCTTCTACATTTTGTGGTAGGTGTGTATTTGCCACTTGATGAACAATATTCTCAGTAGAGCCTTCCTCTCGCCAAACACTCCAGAATTTTCGTGGAGTACCCGTAGTTGCATAGAGAATATCGTTAACACTGGTCGCCATGACCAACTGGGCATATTGAAACAAATGCGATATTTCATCTTCTCGCTGGTAGGTAATTATCTGCTTAATGGCCTTGTCTATCTGTTTATCACCAGATTGCGTATCTTTATCACGACGCTTACATTCAATGACTACAAAGGGTATACCGTTCACAAATAACACTAGATCCGGACGGCGGGTATCCTGTGACTGACGGCGTTCAACGCTAAACTCATCTGTAACATGATATACATTATTTTCAGGATGCTCCCAATCGATATATTGTAACGAGCGACCTTTACGATCTCCTGCAATTGTCTGATCCAGGCTCGTTCCCAAAGTAAGTAAGTGATAAATCTTCTCATTAGTACGCACTAACCCATCATAAGGTTCTTCGATCAGTCTCCGTATTGCCTCATGAATATTAGAGTCAGTAAAAGGATGAATTTCACCTTTAACGTGGACACGGCTATTCTCTTCCAGCCATGGACGTAAAATACCAGTAAGAATCACCTGTTCTTTACGGCCATTGCGCAATGCCAGTGCTTCTTCCGGTGACAGATATTCCCAGCCCAAACCATGCGATTTTAGTCCATGTAATAACTGAATCGCAGGAATTTGAGAATCTAAATCTTCTAGATATGACAAGGACATGACTAATCTATGTCGCCTCCGTAACTTTTACACATTTTTTTCCAGTTAAAAGTTGTTGTATGAGACCTTTCTTTTTCTCTTTTAAAGCATCATGCTCTTGTTTAAGCAAGCCTATCTCCTGATCAAGTAAGCGAAAAACTAACGCAATCTTTGTCTGCTCTTTTTTCTCTGGAATCGTCACTTTAATTTCAGAGAAATGACGAAATTTCAAATTTAAAGTATCGTTAACTAACCCTTGAGAATACCGCCTGAAAAGATTAATAGTTTGTGGATACTTGAAAAAAACCTCCATAAACTTAGCATCTAAACTTATATCTGGCGTCACTATCGTATACGCTGGACTAACTAGGCCTTCCTTCGAAGAAAGACCACTTACTCCCTGCCACATTCGCATAGTGTTATATCCAATATCACCAGGGCAAATTCTTAGATAACGACTTTTATCTTCGCTTGATGTATCTCTCCTCCCCGTAGAATCACGACTAACGACACCGCCTTCGCCTGTAATGGATAGCAACTGTAACCCTTGTCGATTAGTCTCAGTACGGTTACTGAATATTTCTCCTAACTTAACTGTCCGCCATGCCTTACAAAACCCAGGAAATCGTCGGTTTCCTGTCAGTAACTGCTGCATAAAGCCCTTGCGCAGCACCTCCTTAGCGGAAATAAGTTGTTCGACAAGTGATATAGCGTAATCATATCTGGATAAAATCTTTACAATCTCATCTTGCTCTTCACGAGGTGCGATTGCTAAAAAGAAATCCCGTTGCAAAGACGTAGGATTTATATTGACTTGCCCAACCCCTGGCGTAGCCAGCACTTGCAACCTATCTTTTGCAAAATTAGTTTGCCACCAGTAATTCAAGTATTCAGGACAAACTATTTCTTTCTTTAGAATAAAACGAACAATATATGAAGCACAAAAGAATGTTCCTTTCTCATTAAATGTACATGCCTTACCGACAAGTTCTCGGCTATTCGTTCGGTTGAATAAAAAATCGCCATTCTTTAGTGAGTGTTCATGTAGATCAATATCTGAAACTAAGACTTCGTCACATTTTGATAGATCAAGTCTACCACTATCAATATTGTTCATTTTAAGAAATGGAAAAGGGCCATTCTCTCCCGTTGGGCCGCCCAGTCCATACTCAGAATTCTCTACTAATTCTCTAAAACGAATAATCCTCCAGTTAGGGGGAAGGCTGCTCAAACCACGTCGTTTAGTCCATCGGTCAATGATGCTGATAGTGGCTTTCATACACCTAACTCTAGTAAAACTTTAGACATGTCGCGTCGCACTTTTACCAGCTCATCTTCGAGCTTACCTATGTTTTGCTGGACTGATACAATGTCTATTTCTTTTTCTTCCTCAAAAGTATCTACGTATCGTGGGATATTCAAATTATAATCGTTTTCCTTAATTTCTTCCCGAGTTGCAACATACGCATATTTGTCGACCTCTTTTCTAGCATGATAAGTCTCAACTATTTTCTTTACTTCTTCATTAAGGCGGATTTTATTTTGATTTTTCCCTTGTTCAAATTGCTGATTTGAATCAATAAACAATACATCCGTGTTGACACCTCGATCACGGCGAAAAATTAGAATAGCAGCTGGGATAGCTGTGCCAAAAAATAAATTAGGTGGCAGGCCAATTACTGCATCCAATAAATTTTCTTCGATTAACGCCCGCCGGATCTTTCCTTCTGATCCAGCACGAAATAATACGCCATGAGGCACTACCACACCAACGCGGCCATTACCTTCCGTTATCGTTTCCACCATGTGGGAGATAAAGGCATAATCGGCTTTACTCTTTGGGGGTACTCCGCGATGCCAGCGGTTATACGTTTTCTCTTCTTTACCTGACTCTTCGGCGCCCCATTTAGCCAAAGAAAATGGTGGATTTGCGACTACCACATCAAACTTCATCAACTTGTCGTTTTCGACAAGACGAGGCTCTAGTAATGTATCACCTCGTTCAATACGCGGGTTATTCACATCGTGTAGGAACATATTCATCATACATAATGCCCAGGTGCTATTGATCGCTTCCTGACCATATAATGAGTAATCATCTGTTCCGACTTCATTGGCACACTTTAATAGCAACGAACCAGACCCACATGCAGGATCACAAATACGTTCACCTGCTTTTGGTACTAACAATTTGGCAATTAGAATAGAAACCTCCGGTGGAGTATAGAATTCACCCGCTTTTTTACCTGCACCTGCAGCAAATTTACCAATTAGAAATTCATAGGCATTTCCAATTACATCGAGGTTACCAATTCTTGAAGGGCTTAGATCTAAACGTGGGTCTGAAAAATCATCCAGTAAATGTTTAAGAATTTGGTTGCGCTTACGCGTATTACCTAAACGGGATTCTGAATTAAAATCTATATCCTGAAACACATGAAGTAGTTTATTCTTATTTACCATCTCCAAATGTTCCAAAGCAATATTAATCAACTCACCAACATTCGGCGCTTCTCTATGTTCATGGAGATAATAGTAAGAACTTTGATCTGGCAAAACAAAACGCTCACGTTCCATGCGGCGTAAAATACGATCTTTGTCACCCTTATATTGTTCTGAATATTTCTCGTAATGTTCTTTCCATGAATCAGATATAAACTTAAGGAATAACATTACCAGGATGTAATCCTTATAGTTCACTGCATCTATTGTCCCCCGGAATGAATCACACGCTTTCCATAGAATGTCATTAATTTCCTGTTGTGATACTTGTTTAGTCATTTCTTTATCCTCATTCAAATTCTTTAAACAACTGCACACCTATTGAATCGTGCAGTGATTTTGTTTGTTCAATAATTTCGTTAAGTATTTGGCGCTCTTGAGCCATAAGCTTATTTAATTGAGCAATCTTCTTTTGGGTCTCTACATCTGGCAATGGAATTGTCATCTCCATCAATTTGCTACGCTGCACTAGCGGTGTACCCGCACCTGTACGTACTTGCGCTATTTTGGCTTTGATTCGAGGCTGCTCAAGCACCCATGCTAAATAACCCGTTTCAACGCCTTTGTTTCCACGAATAATATAGAGAGAAGAGGAGGCCACTGTGTATTCTGGTACCTCTTTAACTACGATTGCTTCATTACGTACACCGCGAGATATAAATAGAACATCACCTGGAAATACCTCGTAACGATCCATCTTCTTATCTGCTTTGATACGTAATTTGTGCTCTTTATCATCGTAGACGTATGGCACACCTTCCTTCAGATACTTAACTTGAATCACCTGGTGGGTGCCTGAAGGCTCATGCTCCGCACGAGCCTTCAGAGATAGTCCAGGAAGGACCTCAGCACATTCGCCAATCCTTTTGATTTGTACTGTCATCACCCTAGCCTTTAGTCGTTACAAACCGGATTGAAATTACGCACCAGGTCCGTCTCGATATCAAAGCGTGTTGCCTCAGAAGGTTCCGGTAGCACCCCGATATGAGTTTTACCATTTCTGTCAAAACATGCTTGTTTGTGATGGTTGGTAAACCGTTGGCTAAGATCGCCAGTCTGACCAATATAAATCACCTGGTATTGGTTTGGAGCTGTTCGCCGAAGAATGGCATACACCGCTCCTGTACGATTAAACGTTGTGCCCCATGAAAAAACTTGAAAACCATAAGTTCTTCGAGATGCACCAGTTAGTGGTAAATTTGCTGCTTGTACCATTTTAAATATCCTTTCAATTGTGGATATTGGTAGCCCAGATCACCAACTTGAAGTACACTTATTCTGCTAAATAAAGCGTCTTTAGCTAGTGACCAGGCTACGCCTATCCGGTTAAAGTTCTAAAAGCCCGTGTTCGAGCACGGGCTTTTTCTTTTGTAGCCAAGACAAAATCCTCAACTAGAGTATGAGAATACTCCAAAATAATATTTTGTCAAAGAAAATGAGTGGAGTATTTTATTACTTTAAATAAATATTCCGTGAACTTTCTGTTTAGTACTGACATTAATATCATTTTCATTCCTACCCCTCTGTTTCTATTAGATATTTTAATTAAACACGGCATACGTACAATTTTTTGCCAAACTTTCTTGACATTAGTGTAATTATTACACTAAACTATTTGTGTAGTTATTACACTAATAGGTGAGAAAGATGGATGAGCCAGACGCATATACCTATCAATACCCGCACCCCGCGGTTACCACGGATGTAGTGATATTCACGATCCGTGATGATCAGCTGAAATTACTGCTTATTAAACGTGCCGGGGCACCCTATAAGGGTAAGTGGGCACTCCCTGGTGGCTTTGTGCACTTAGACGAAGATATCGACAGTGGTGCTAGGCGGGAGCTCGAGGAAGAAACAGGTGTATCAGGCGTCTACCTGGAGCAACTCTATACCTTTGGCGGCGTAGATAGAGATCCAAGGGAGCGTGTAATCACCGTAGCTTATTTTGCACTCATACCTTCTGACAAGATTCAGCTACGCGCAGCTACAGATGCAGAAGCTGTGGGTTGGTTCGGTTTTGATGAACTGCCATCACTGGCCTTTGATCATCAAGCTATTGTCGATATGGCACATGAGCGGTTGGTCGCTAAGCTAGATTACTCAACTATTGCGTTTCAATTTATGCCAGAACAATTCACGTTGAGACAGCTACAGGATATTTACGAAATTATTTTGCAGGAAGAAGTTGATAAACGAAATTTTCGAAAATGGGTCATGGCACTGGATCAACTGCAGGAAACTGATGCTATGTCACAAGAAGGTGCGGGTCGCCCAGCGAGGCTTTACCGTGTTGAAGAACGAAATAAAGTTGTTGTTATTAAGTAACATTATTAAACGTAAAGGAGGTTGCCATGAAGTATTTTAAAGGAGAACCAGGGCAGTACATTATTCGGTATAAAAATGGCAAAGTCGTGGCACACGGTGCAGGGCTAGCCTTTTGGTATTTTCCGTTTAATACCTCTATCGCCTCGGTACCTGTGGTGAACCAGGATGCACAGTTCATTTTTAAGGAATCCACACGTAACTATCAGGAAGTGAGTATTCAGGGGCAGTTGACCTATCGGTTAGATGATCCGATGAAAGTAGCCACTCTGTTGGATTTCACGATTAGTCCTCAAACTGGGACTTACCGCAGCGATGATCCTGATAAATTGTCACAACGGATTATTAATACGGTACAGGCCAATACGCGTAGTGGTGTCAATGCATTAGGGCTGGAAGAAGCCTTAGTGGAAGTGAAAACACTGGGAAGTGATGTGTTAGCCAATATCCGTGAAGAGACTGACCTTAGTGGTATGGGTGTGCAGATTGATAACCTCTACTTCACTGCAGTCAGCGCAACGCCTGAGATGCGCCAGGCACTGGAAGCAGATTACCGCGAAGGATTAAACCGACGTGCTGATCAAGCAGTTTATGCTAGACGTGCTGCAGCGGTAGATGAGGAAAGTAAGATCAAGCAAAGCGAAATGGACACCGATGTTGATTTGGAAAATCGCCGCCGAGATTTGGTCGAGCAACAAGCACAAAATAATTTGACCTTAGCAGAAGCAGAGGCCAAGGCAGATGAAATGAAGCTTAATCCTTATGGCGAGTTAGCACCACAGGCATTGATCGGGTTAGCTCTGAAAGAATGGGCAGCGAATGCTGGGAATATTGGTAATTTAAATATCACCCCAGACATGTTGTCACAAGTAGTGCAGTGGGTTGGCGGTAAGCAACAATGAATGCAACTGTACAGCCAATAAGCCAGGGAGCATTGTATGAACGTGTCGTGATCGTCACGCGTAAAACACAGCTTGAGGAACTCACGGCACGTTTTAATACCGTAGCACAGGCTCGTTTTTACCTTGAGCACGCTCAGCAGGATTTTGCTCCGGTTGAGGCAGAACATGCTTTGTATCATGAGGTGCTTGATGGCGTACGGCGACTAGTACCTCGTAGCGTCAAACAGCACGTAATCGAGCGCGAAATGTTGCCACAATATACCTTTGGTGAAGCTGATCTAGTGATCACAGTTGGTCAAGATGGACTGGTCGTAAATACTGCAAAGTATTTACGTAACCAGCCTATCTTGGCGATCAACCCCGATCCACGTACTATCGATGGGATCTTGTTACCTTTTACGGCCAAGCAAATCACTAACGCTATGTCTGGTGTACTTGCAGGTGATCGCGAGAGGCAATCGGTAACGATGGCACAAGCCACCATGAATACGGGACAAACCTTATTGGCCTTTAATGATTTTTTCATTGGCCCGAAGTCGCACGTATCCGCTCGGTACATATTGGCGCAAGGTGATGAACAGGAACAACAATCGTCTAGTGGGATCATTGTGTCTACCGGTGCTGGTTCGACGGGATGGCTACAATCAATATATGCAGGCGCATCAGGTGTTGTCGAGGCCTTAGGTGGTAAAGTGATCCCACCAGCAAATGGTGGACGGTTACCATGGGATGCAGATACTTTGATTTACAGTGTACGTGAACCCTTCCCAAGTCGACGGTCACAGGCAACCATGGTGTATGGTGAAGTGACACCTAACAAACCGCTGGTGGTTACATCACAGATGGCAGAAAACGGTGTGATTTTTAGTGATGGGATTGAACAAGACTTTATTACGTTTAATGCAGGTAGCAACGTCACTATCGACATTGCGCCTCACAAATTACAACTGATCGTTTAAGCGCCGAGTCTATTAAAAGATTAAGAAAACATTATGGTACAGCAAAATATTTTGGCAATGATAGATGAGTTACTGGTCTGACAAAGCTATTGAGAAAATGGAATGCCCAAACCTAGGGCAGCTGGATACCTATGTGTGCTCAGAATGTGTCGTCGATGAAGCGTTGGTAGATTTGGTAACAGCAAATCTTCAAGAGAATGAATGCAGTTACTGCGGAAAATTGGATGATTCTCCTTGTGCGGCACCGTTTAATGTAATTATGGAAAGGATATTTTCAGCAATATCTACTTGCTTTTCCGATGCACAAGATATTGACTTGCCTTGGGTTGATGGTGGATGGATAACCGAAGAGGTATATCGAGAAGAAATCATCGCAGAATTTGATCCAGGATGGGATGGGCCCTTTGTTACAGATGTTATTGAATGTCTTGATCCAAGTGCATACTGGACAGAACATAGCAACGGTGACTGGGCCATATCCAACCCTAGCGAAACGCTAAGATACGGTTGGGAAGGGTTCAAAAACCAAGTTCTAACTCGGACCAGATATCTCTTTCTCAGTGAGCCGGAAGACAAGTCCGAATTTGGACGCCCCGATTACTTACCCATTTCGAGGATGCTTGATGCGCTTGGACATCTTGTGAACAAGCACTCGCTTGTGAGAACTTTCGATCCAGGTGCCCAATCATACTTTCGGGTACGAGTCTCAACTGGAACGGCTAACTGGTCTGAACCTAGTGATTTTGGAGTTCCACCGCAAGAAAAATCGAGCGCAGGCAGGATGAACCCTGCAGGCATTCCTTACTTCTATGTTGCTATGGATGAACAGACATCAATTGCAGAGGTCATCTACAATCCGGTCAAATATTACGTTGCTATGTTCCAGGCTATTCTACCGGTTAGGCTCCTTGATCTAACCGACCTTCCAACCTTGCCAAGCTTGTTTTTGCCCGAACTATATGATGAGCGTCACGAGCTACTGTTCCTTCGCGAATTCTTGGATGACATTACTCAGCCCATTGTAAAAGATGGCCGTGAACACGTTGATTATGTCCCTACTCAAATAGTTTCCGAGTTTTTTAGGCATAGATACCGAGGCACAGACGGGGAAGGAATTGATGGGATTATGTATCCTAGTGTAAAAAACATTGGAGGAACAAACATTGTGATATTCGCATCGTCGAACGACGAACTATCAGAATTATTTCAATTGGTTGAGTTCCATGAATCCAACAATGCACTGTAGTTGACGACTAGACCTCTAGTTGTATCATCGGCACCTGAACACAGGCGATCATTGATTAAACAAGCAGCCGAAAGTGGTCAAACTATGCTACTAAGTGTAATGGTTCACATAATAGTCTGCTTACCAGCGATTGCAGCAGTTTCCCTTGTCTTAACGACTGGCTGCTTCCGGCCAACTGCAGCCGTTCAATGTCGGTTATTCCAGCCAATATTTATCGTGTTAGGTTCGCGCATCCGAGTTATGTGATTTGTTAAATGCATTAAACCCACAGCTTTGGCATTTAAGTCTATAAAATAGTTTTGGCAGTCCATGCTCAGAAAAATACCCCTTATTACAGCTAGGACACCTCATAAACAAGAATATAAAGATAAGCACTACAAAAATGAATATGTAGAACAACGATGCCGAAATAAAAACCGGATTGTTGTCGATTTCTGGATATATCGAGTGAAAATGATTAAGTGCAATGCCTGGAGCAATAGCTATAGATGCCATTACCAATAGCTTAATCCTAAATTTTCTCACTCTTTCTCGTAAATTCATATCTGTACTCAAAGTCTTCTTTCGGTCCGGAGTGGTCACTTAGCAGAGCGTTGTTTGGCCAATGCAAAACATCCTATGCACATACCAAAAGCGACCCAGGATTGTGAAATATTATTGTTAATTGCATAAATTCCTACAATAAAACAACCAGCACCGCACACATATAACAGCCATGGTGAAATCAACCCCTTCTTAGTGCTTTTAGATAAGTATGAATCCTTCATTTTATTCATTTTCCGTAATGGGGAATGTCTGTTTCCGGCCATCAGCGGTCATTCAATATTGTTATATTTCGTTATTTTCCGTCGATAGAAAAACCAATCAGCTGCGAATGCAGACATTACTATTAAACCTAATAATGTTTTGATTCCCAAGCCCATATCATAGGCTTTTTTATCAACTCTAATGCATACAGCCAGAACACTAAAGATAATGTTAGTGATGCAGCTGCAAGCAAAATCCTGTTGGCTATCTTCGACTCCATTCTCTTTGTCATTTCTCGGTCAAAAGCGGACCTTTATGTTATGTATCTACCGGTTATATTTCAGCAATAATTCTTTAATATCTGAATTTCTTGCATAGTCTAGCGGCGTCCTACCCGAATCCGCACTAGATTCCACGTTTGCTCCTGCATCTAGCAATAATTTCACTATTTTATAATTAGGTCTACGTGGCCTCAGAGCAATATGTAAAGGCGTCTCACCGAAGCGATTTGTTATATTAAGATTAGCTCCTAACGTTAGTAGATGTTTCACTACTTCTTCATTGTCACCCTTTATCGAATCAATAAAAACCTTGTCAATGCCTGGTTTGGCACCATGTTTAAGCAATAGCTCAACAATCTTTTTATTATTCTTTAAGCGTGCATACTCCAATATATAGAGCGGCCGTCCTTTCCCTGCACGTTTAAACACAGCATTAGGGTCTGCATTGTTACCCAGAAGAACTTGTACCATCCGCGTATTATTGTTCATCACCGATATGAATAAGGGGCCCTTCCCACTATTATCGTATAAATTTGGATTTGCTCCAGCTTCCAATAAAGCCTCTACATGAGGAATTCTATCACCTCTACCTAAGGAGGCAGCAATCAGAGGAGTTCTTCCGTTTGAAGTGTTTGCATAATTAGGGTTTGCACCATGCTTCAGTAGCAACTTAGTTGACTCTATTGGGTATGAATACACTGATTTTATCAATAAACTAGAGCCTTTATGGCCTACTTTATTTACATCATATCCATTTTCTAAAATTGCACGAGCAATATCCATTTCACCCTTTGCTAACGCCAAAAATATATTATTGCCGACTAATTCTTCAGCGCAAAGAAATGATCTTGGAATTAAAACAAATGCTATTACAGAAATTAAAATAAAATACCGTGTGCAACTGTTGTGGATAGATTTATTCATAGTAGTCGTCCGTGTAATTCTTCTAAATCCCTTTATCTAGTGTAAATCATCGCTTGCCATATATGACGGTAATAAGCCCTAGGTATGAGCACTGTCTATATGGCTGTTTCCGGCCAAAAGCGGTCGCCCAGTAAAGGTACTGACCCCATTTATTGAAGTAATGGCTGGAACTTCTTTAATGCTAAACCAAAAGCATTTATCTCAGAATCTGTTCTGTCATTACTTAATTTAAAACTTGTATATTTGTTACCATTTTCATACTTGTCTACTTCAAGAAAGTCTGCTGGAAAATATAAATCAGGGCCAGACATCGCCCTCCTTATGAAAATGTTAACATTACTAACAAAGCTACCATTCTCAGGTCTTCCATCGCTGTATGCACCAGTTGCTAATATGGCTCCATCGCTGCCCCAAAATGTTGCGGCTCCATCTAGCTTTCCCTTTTGATACGGTAATTCACAAGCTATTTGGCCATGGATATAGTAGTAGCGACGATAGCCTTGTAGAACCCCATTCTTCCACTTCGCTTTATGTTGGGGGTGACCAGGAGACCAATATTCAATTTCAGCCCCATGCTTAACCCCTTCTAGGTAGTCAATTTCCTTGCGAAGGAAGTCATGAAAGTAAACCTTTGCTCGGCCGTCTTTTAGACCATTAACAACAGAATGCTCTTCAATAAACTCAAGCAGCTGATCTTCACCTGGAATTACTTTAGTAATCGTTAGAGTGGCTTTCCCAGATTGAGTACCGATAAGGTCTTTATACAGCTGATAAATATTATCTTTTTCATTCCCTATATCTACCGTAGACTCCTTAGAAGTAGACTCCCCATTCGTGGAAACAAATTCAATTTTGATATTTGAAGATGTAGACGAAATATCAGCAGAGTAACTATATGTAGATACTAGTAACATAGTTACTATAAATAGTTTCTTTATATGTCTAAGCAATATTTCCATCACAAGATCTAACCTATTCCCTAATACATGAATCCGTTAAAGCGACTAAATAACACTCGTTAATATAGTTATGATGAGTGACTAGTGACCGGTTCCGGCCAACAGCGGTCACTCAATTTGGTTATCTGCCAGTTGGTGATTGACTAAAATCTCATTAATTTCCTTATCATCAGCGACCTCGATAACTATTTGTCCCTTAGAGTTCTTAATATTTAGTTCTGCGCCATTTTTTAATAATAACTTTACTATTTCCTTTCGATAGTTCAAAACAGCGGCAAATAAAGGCGTAGCATTAGGCGTATTGATTCTTACGTTAGGATTAGCACCTTTTTTTAATAAGTTACTAGCAATATCAGTGTAGCCAAACATGCATGCGGCATACAGAGGTCCAATTCCCTGATTGTTTAATATATTCGGATTCGCATCTCTATCCAGCAAGTAAGTTACTAATTCGCTATGCCCCTTAATAGCTGCTGCCATTAAAATTGTGGCGCCATTTGAATTATGGCTATTAATATCTACCCCATTGGTTATAGCTTTCTGCAAATAGCTTTTGTCATTTCTTTCAGCAGCCTCAACCAAGTCATTACCACTCGCAGACATTAGTGAAGTGCTGGTACTAAGAAGTACAGTTAAAATTATTATTTTTATTGTCATCATGAATTATATAAGGCAGCTAACGGCCAAGAGCATCGGTAATCGGGCTGACCGATCTACGTTAAGCTCCCTGTTTCACCTTACTTGTTAAGTATACAGAGGAGTCAAGATTATGAAATACCATACAGCACTCGATGTATCACTGCGCAGCGTATCCA